>Ga0206125_10001491_pt1 | contig 27358 bp, 37 predicted proteins | sample Helgoland_Spring_4_FD_148598 | JGI IMG/M metagenome (GOLD analysis project Ga0206125, IMG submission 148598) | Pelagic subsurface seawater microbial communities from Kabeltonne, Helgoland, North Sea - Helgoland_Spring_Bloom_20160331_1 | ecosystem: Environmental > Aquatic > Marine > Epipelagic ... | reverse complement strand
AACAAGAAACGGGCTGTCGGAGAGTTAAATCACCCCGAAGGTCCGACTGTTAACTTGGATAAAGTTTCACACCTTATCACCGACCTCCGATGGGAGGGAAATGATGTGGTAGGAAAGGCACAAATACTGGATACACCTATGGGTAAGATTGTAAAAGGTCTCCTTGATGGCGGTGTTCAACTAGGCGTGTCAACTCGTGGTATGGGTAGTCTTGAGCAAAAAAATGGCGTGATGTATGTAGGTGAAGACTTTATTTTAAATACAGTCGACATCGTACAGGATCCCTCCGCACCAGCAGCCTTCGTTAATGGTATTATGGAAGGCGTTGAATGGGTGTGGAATAATGGTGTCATTCAAGCTCAAGAAATTGAAGAAATGGAGACAGAAATTACAACCGCTCCGAAAAAGCATCTCTACGAGACGCAGGTTCGTGAGTACAAAAATTTCCTCTCGTCGCTCAAATCAAACTTTAAGGAGTAAGACATATGTCTGATCTAGAACAGAATGGTGAGCTTCCTATCGAGGAAGCTAGTGCTCAGAAGATGCCTGTTGGTACTGAGGCAGACTCTATCGCGTCCGTAGACAAGACTGACGATGCTGTTAAGAAAGCCCCCTCACGTAAAGGGGATACTGGAAAACAGGATCCGATGCCGAAAACTAAAGCAGGAATGCTAAACGCTATGTACGGTAAATTATCTGGTATGAAAAAAGACCAGTTACATGCTATGTACAGCAAAATGCAAGAAGACTACGAAGATGTAGAAGAAGGCGAAGCAGTTGAACTGCCCGAGTTCTCTTACAACGACGAGTTGAAAGAACTTGTAGAAAGCGAAGCTACTTTATCTGATGAGTTCAAAGTGAAAACTGCGGTAATTTTCGAAACTGCTATTCGTACTAAGTTATCAGAAGAAATTGATCGCTTAGAAGATGAATATCAAACCCGACTCGGCGAAGAATTGGAAGCAACGCGTTCCGATCTCGTTGAAAAAGTTGACAGCTATCTCAACTATGTTGTTGAGAATTGGACAAAGGAAAATCAACTCGCTATCGAGACTGGTTTGCGTACTGAAATCGCTGAAGATTTCATGGGCAAACTGAAGGACTTGTTCCTTGAGTCTTATATCGAAGTTCCAGATTCCAAAGTCGATCTAGTTGACGAACTTGCTGAACAAGTTGAAGAACTCGAAGAGAAGTTGAATTTACAAACTTCTGAAGTCCTCAACATGGCAGAACAAATCGAATCGTACCAACGCGAATCAGTGGTTCGTGAAGCGACTCGTGATCTTGCCGAAACGCAAGTTGAAAAGCTCACATCTTTAGTTAGTTCTCTCGATTTTGAAGATCAAGAATCTTTTGCGCAAAAAGTTAAAACCGTAAAAGAATCATACTTCAAAAAAGCAGTGGCTGTTGAAGACGAGTTAATCGAAGATTGGGATAACGGTACACAATCACAAGAAGTTAATAGTGTGATGGACATGTATCTCAACGCTATCAAAAAATCTAACAAATAAGGAATAATACTCATGCAAGTATCCTATGACAAATTGATCGAAAAGTGGTCACCAGTTCTTGAAGAAGAAAGTTCTGGTAAGATCATGGATCATCACCGTAAATCTGTAACCGCGGCAGTTCTTGAGAACCAAGAAATCGCATTCCGTGAAGAAGCGGGTATGCTCGCCGAGTCACCTACTAACGGCAACTTTGCTGTAACTGGTGCATCTTCTGGTGTAACTGGTGCGAACTGGAACCCCGTTCTGATCGCTCTTGTTCGTCGTGCAATGCCTAACTTGATGGCATACGACTTAGCAGGCGTTCAGCCTATGACTGGTCCTACTGGCTTGATCTTCGCTATGAAGTCACGTTACAAGACTACTCGTGGTGGCGCAACTGCTGGTGACGAAGCATTGTTCAACGAAGCAATTGTCCCTTTCTCTGGCGACTCAAGTGTATCACAGTCTGGCGGTCCTTCTGGTCTTGCTGGTGTATCTGACACTGACAATGACTCGTCTATTGTTGACTCAGGTTCTGTTTATGTACCAACAGTTGGCGGCGGTATGCCCACTGAAGATGCTGAAGCACTCGGCGACGGTACTCAGTCTGATTTCGCAGAAATGGGTTTCACCATCGAGAAAGCAACCGTGACTGCAAAGTCTCGTGCGCTGAAAGCTGAATACAGCTTAGAACTTGCTCAAGACTTGAAAGCGATTCATGGTCTTGACGCAGAAACAGAACTCGCGAACATTCTTAGCACAGAAATTCTTGCTGAGATCAACCGTGAAATCATCCGTACTATCAACTCTCAAGCAAAAATCGGTTGTCGTCAAGCAGGTATTCAAACTGCTGGTATCTTCGATCTTAGCACTGACGCTGATGGTCGTTGGTCAGTTGAAAAGTTCAAGGGTCTGTTGGTACAACTCGAACGTGAAGCAAACGTAATTGCGAAAGAAACTCGTCGCGGCAAAGGTAACGTAGTAATCTGTTCTTCAGATGTTGCTACTGCTCTTGCAGCTTCTGGTATGCTTGATTACGCTCCTGCTATCAGTGCAAACCTCCAGGTTGATGACACTGGTAACACCTTCGCAGGTGTATTGAACGGTCGTACTCGTGTGTACATCGATCCATATGCTGTTGCTGACTATGTAACTGTTGGTTACAAGGGTACTAACCCTTACGACGCTGGTATCTTCTACTGCCCTTACGTCCCATTACAGATGGTACGTGCGGTTGGTGAGAATGATTTCCAACCACGCATCGGGTTTAAAACTCGTTACGGGATGGCATCTAACCCATTCGTTGGTAGCACTGCTGCTGATGGTTTGGCTACGGCTCGAACTAACCAATATTACAGAATCTTCCGAGTGGACAATATCCTCGCGTAAGATAAGTAATAAGAAAAAGAATCACATTAGTGATCATTTTGGGGAGACTTCGGTCTCCCTTTTTTTTGTCTTAAAACTCGTATAAATAGTTATTTCCGACACTTATGGAATTTTTATGGCAGACTTTACCTGCGACCCCAGTTATCTTGCTCCCACAGCATTTAAAGTTGCTGTTGACAGAGAAAAATATCCTAACATACAATTCTTTGCTCAACAAATACAACACCCTTCAATGGATTTAAATCCTGTTGAACAATCATATCGTCGTATCGGAGCAGTTTCTCTGCCAGGCGATACATTATCTTTTGGTACTCTTGAGATGGATGTGCTGATGGACGAGAAGATGAATGTGTATCAAGAGATCTATGAATGGATGGAACGATTAGTAGAGACAAAACATCGGGCTAACACCGGTCGTTTGTATCGCGAAGCGGACACACTATCAACATACTGTGACATCAGAGTTTCAGTGTTATCGAGCCATAACAATGTTTCTCGCGTTTTGAAATATGTCAATGCGATGCCCTCTTCGTTAGGCAACATCACATTCGCATCAACCCAAGAAGGTCAATATATTACATTCCCTGTGACATTTAAGTTTGACTACTTCGAACTATTATGATATAATAGTAGTTTAAAATTTTATTTAATGAGGTTGTTATGAATTTAGATAATATTCTTTCCGAGTGGAAGAAAGACTCACATATTGAATTGAACAAGTTAGATGTGAGTTCCCACGATACACCCAGACTACACGCCAAATACTTAGAGTTATATAGTAATGCGAAACTCAAACTAAAAGACGCTGAGTTTAAACAGAAGGTATTACTGAGAGATAAATATCTTTACTATAACGGAAAGATGCCTGTCGAGACAGTACTCGAAAGAGGTTGGAATCCAGATCCCTTTGATGGTTTGAAGATGCTTAAAGGTGAGATGGAATATTATTATAATAGCGATCCAGAAATTATGTCAAGTGAAGCGAAGATCGCTTATGTTCAGGAAGTGATTTCTGTACTAAAAGAGATAATGGACCATATCAAGTGGCGACATAGCACGATAAAAAACATTTTGGACTGGAAAAAGTTTGAGGCTGGTTTTTGAATATAATAAAGTTTAAAATGAAAGACTTCTCGATGCTCCAGTTGACGGAGTGTGAACCTGGCATCGTATCGGAATTAAGTTCTTATTTTGAGTTTGAAGTTCCGGGCGCTAAGTTTATGCCGGCAGTAAAGAGACGCGTCTGGGATGGCAAGATTCGTATGCTTGATCGAAACACAGGCGAGATCAATGCTGGTCTTTACTGGGCGATCAAGAAGTTCGCGATGGAACGTGGTTACGGTATTAAAGTAGAACAGAGTGACTACGGATATCCATACGACACAAACAAGGTAAATCATCTACAGACGATGACTTGGATTGATAGTCTTAATATGCCCTACAAACCTCGTGACTATCAATACGATGCCTTGACGCATGGAATAAAATACAAGCGAGCCATTCTAATTTCTCCCACAGGATCAGGTAAGTCATTCATCATCTATATGTTAATGCAATGGTATCTTATGAATCGGGACAAGAAAGTTCTTCTGATTGTACCAACGACATCTTTGGTTGAACAGATGTATGCTGACTTTAAAGATTATGGTTTCGATGTTGAGGAGAACTGTCACAAGATCTATTCAGGAAAAGACAAGGAAACTGACAAACGAGTCATCATATCGACATGGCAGTCTGTATATAAATTACACCCTGTTTGGTTTCATCAGTTTGGGGCGATCTTTGGTGATGAAGTACATGGATTTAAATCTAAGTCTCTATCGTCGATTATGAACAAGTCAAAGAATGCTGAGTATCGATGGGGAACAACGGGTACTCTTGATGGGACTCAGGTACACAAACTTGTCCTCGAAGGGTTATTTGGTCCTGTACACCGTGTCACAACGACTCATGAACTACAGGCCAAAGATACGCTTGCTAAACTTAATATAGATATATTATTACTTCAGTATTCTCAAGAACAGTGCCAATCGATGGAGGGCAAAACTTACCATGAAGAAATCGATTTTATTGTTAGTAACGAAAAGCGCAACAAATTTATCGCGAACCTTTCGGTCGATTGTGACGGAAATACGCTTGTTCTATTTAACCTGGTGGATCGTCATGGCAAGTTGCTTAGGGATTTAATTCAGGAAAGACTTAAAGATGGCCAACGATTGTTTTATGTTAGCGGAGAAACTAAGACAAGTGACAGAGAACAGATCAGAAACATTGTTGATAAACAAAAGAACTCTATTATACTCGCTAGTCTTGGTACCTTTTCTACTGGTATCAATATTAAAAACGTTCACAATATTGTTTTCGCATCTCCCAGCAAATCGCAAATCAGGGTGTTACAGTCCATTGGTAGAGGTCTACGATTGTCAGATGATGGCAGAACGACAAGACTATATGATATTGCGGACGATTTACATGTGAGATCTAAAAAGAATTTTACTCTTCTCCACAGCGCGGAAAGAATAAAGATATATAATAGTGAGAAGTTTCCTTACAAAGTAATACCGATAGGGATGTAATCAAATGTACTCAAAAGAAATATACCAGTTTAAATTTAGTGATGGTCAAGAAGTTCTTTGTGAAGTAATGGAATGGCCTGATAAAGACGACAAAGACATTATCGCTCGGAATTCTATGTCAATTCTTATGGGAGAAACATCTGAGAGTGAACGAATTTATATGTTCCGCCCTTGGATACATTATTTAGAAGGCGATATGGAATACACCAGTATTAACCCATCTCACATAGTGAGCCAAAATCGCCCTAATTCAAATTTAATGGAACAATACTTTTTTGCTGTAAGGGATATGCATATTCACGCACAAGATCGCGATCAATACCTTGCAGAAGAAAGAGAATATCTGGAAGAACATGAGGAAAACTTGAATGAACTAAAAGAAGCATTAGGTAATTATGAGAAAGATGGTGTACGATTAATGTTATTAAGTTCCCTAAGAGAGATGATATTATACATTAGTATACTTTTTCTCTGTGCGCTAGTGCTTAATTATACTGCGTTTTTTTAAACTTGTCAAGCCTTTTTTTTTAACTTGACATTCCCCATTAACTAAGTTATAATTGTTGTCATATTATTAGTGAGAGTATTGAATGAAGCCAAAAGAAAAACCACATTACGTTAATAACGCTGACTTTTCTCAAGCAGTGGTCGATTATGTTAAGAGTGCAACCGAAGCAATTGAAGCAGGTAATACGAAACCCGTTGTTACAAACTACATTGCTCAATGTTTTCTTAAGATTGCCGAAGGGTTGTCTCATAAAGTGAACTTTGTTCGTTACACCTATCGTGAAGAGATGGTCATGGATGCTGTCGAGAATTGCCTCAAAGCAATTGAGAATTACAATATCGAAGCGGCTACGCGAACTGGTAAACCCAACGCGTTCGCATACTTCACACAAATCTCTTGGTATGCTTTTCTTCGCAGAATTGAGAAAGAGAAGAAACAACAAGATGTGAAGATGAAGTTTATGGCTGAAGCAAGTGTAGAGAACTTTGTCGAAAACGCCACTGACGATTATAATGGCGCGCAAGGATCATTCTTTGTTGATGAACTCAGATCTCGTATTGATACAGTGAAGTCTACCGATCGTATTTTCAGGGATTATTCTAAGAAAGAGAAACGTAAGAGACGTACCCGCCACGCTGACTCTGACTTATCAGAGTTTCTTGAATAAGAACTTGACATTGTGTTTCATTTCTGTTATTATTATGAGAACTGTAGTTAGTTAGGTATATTATGAAAGTCGCGATCCTGAACGATACGCATTGTGGAATCAGAAATAGTTCTGAGGTTATGATGAAGTATCAAGAGCGTTTCTATTCCGAAGTGTTTTTCCCGTATCTGTTAGAGAACAATATCACTAAGATCCTACATCTTGGTGACTACTATGACAATCGCAAGTTTATTAACTTCAAGGCGCTCGAACACAATCGAAAGATTTTTCTTGAGAAGTTGCGTGAGTATAAGATACACATGGACATCATCCCCGGCAATCACGATGTCTTCTATAAGAACACGAACGAATTGAACTCGTTGAAAGAACTTCTTGGTCACTATATGGAAGAGGTTCGTATCATCGAGAAGCCGATGGTTGTTCAGTATGACAACACTGATATTGCCTTGGTCCCTTGGATTAACGATGACAATGAAGAAGGAACAAAGAAGTTTCTTTCTAAGTGTAAAGCAGACATCGTGGGTGCTCACCTTGAGATTGAAGGTTTTGAGATGCAGGCAGGTATACCGTGTACGCATGGTATGAGTGCTGAGTCTTTTCGAAGATTCGATCTCGTGTTGACAGGGCACTTTCATACGAAGTCTACGAGAGGTAACATCAACTATCTTGGATCGCAGATGGAATTCTTCTGGTCGGACGCTCATGATCCGAAGTATTTTCACGTCCTTGATACAGACACTCGTGAAGTGATTCCAGTCCAAAACACAATTACTTTATTTCAGAAAATTTACTACGACGATGTGAATACAGAGAAAGCCGAGTTCAATTATCGTGTGGGTAAGTTGCCTGACATTGATAATAAATTCGTCAAGTTGGTCGTCGTTAACAAATCAGACCCTAAGTTATTCGAATTCTTTGTTGATCGTATTCAGTCTAAAAGAGTACACGAGTTAAAGATTGCTGAGAATTTTGAAGAGTTTGTGGGTTCTTCTGTTGAAGATGATAAAGTTTCGGTCGAATCTACCGAAGAGTTGTTGAGCAGTTATATCGATGCTGTAGAAACACCCCTTGACAAAACACGTATCAAGCATACGGTTCATGAACTCATGATCGAAGCCCAGACGCTTGATATTGTTTAGGTGATACAAAGTTACCCCTAGTAACACTTCGTCGCGCCACGCGACTCACAGACGCTCCAGTGCGATCTTACAAGACAAGAACAGACGCTTGACAATTGATAATGAATGTTGTATTATATACTATGAAAAAAGTTATGGGAGGGTGGTAAAATTATAATCTTTAAAGATTTAAGATATCGAAATTTCATCTCAACCGGTGATGTTTTTACTGAGATACCTTTGAACCGTTCTCGATCGACCCTTGTTGTTGGTCAGAATGGCGCAGGTAAATCTACGATGCTCGACGCTCTATCCTTTGCTCTTTTTGGTAAAGCGCATCGTAACATCAATAAGAATCAATTGGTCAACTCTATCAACGGTAAAGGTATGGTCGTCGAGGTTGAGTTCTCGGTTGGTCCTTCGGACTACAAAATCGTTCGAGGTGTGAAACCAACAAAGTTTGAGATTTGGAAAGACAATTTTCTTATCAATCAAGACTCACACAATAAAGAATACCAGAGAATTCTTGAACAGAACATTTTAAAATTAAATCATAAATCGTTTCACCAAATCGTCGTTCTAGGTAGTAGTAGTTTCATTCCCTTTATGCAGTTAGCCGCACAGCATAGACGTGATGTGATCGAGGATCTTTTGGACATCAATGTGTTCTCAAAGATGAACGGTATTTTGAAAGAGCGCGTATCGATCCTTAAAGAGAAAGATAGGGCGAGTCGTTCTGAAATAGAACTGATCGAAGAGAAGATTAAGAACCAGAAGAAGTATGTTGACAAACTTAAGCAGTTAGGTCAAGAACAGAAAGAAGACCGGCGTAAAGAAATCACATTGCTCAACGAACAGATTGATGCTCTGATGCTTGAAAAAAGTAATGTTGATGAGTCGTCACTGGACGAGTACAAAACTCAAATCATAAATCTGAATAAGAAAGTTCGTGAGGTAGAGAAGTTTGATCACCAGTTCAAGGTGAAGCAAAAAGAATTAAACAAAGATATTTTGTTTTACAAAGACAACACCACCTGCCCTACATGTGATCAAAACATTAGTGACGAACTAAAAGATGATAAGACTCAAAAAGCATCTACGAAGTGGGACGAACTTGAAGAGGGTAGACATGTAGCGAGTGCTAACCTCAACACCCTGAACGGTCAGTTAGATCAGGTTGAGTTAGTGATTGTAGACTTACAGAAAAAAATTAATGAAGAGTACCAGACCAACGTAAAGATACAACAAGCCCAGAGTCGTATTAGTCAACTCTTAGAAGAACTGTCCAGGTTTGAAACAGAGACAGGTAGTGTTGAAGAGTCGACGGAACAACTCAATGATTATATGTCAGAACATTCGAGGCTCAAAGACGAACGTATGACTTTGGTTGATGATAGTGCTTACAATGCCGTCATCACCGAACTACTCAAAGATACTGGTATCAAGACCAAGATCATCAAGCAGTATTTGCCTGTGATCAATAACCTTGTTAACAAGTATCTGCAAGTGTTAGATTTCTATGTGTCGTTCCATCTTGACGATACATTCAAAGAGTCCATTCGATCTCGTTATCGTGATGTGTTCTCATACGATTCGTTTAGTGAGGGTGAGAAACAACGTATCGATCTAGCCTTGTTGTTTACTTGGCGAATGATTGCTAAGATGAAAAACAGTGTCGCAACAAACCTGTTGATTCTTGATGAGACTTTTGATAGCAGTTTGGATGCTGATGGTGTGGACAACCTGTCTAAAATTCTTGAAACGCTTGACGAAGAAACTCGTGTGTTTGTTATATCGCACAAGGGTGAATTGCTCGAAGGTAAGTTTGATGATAAGATTGAATTTGTTAAATCTAAAAACTTCAGTAAGATCGCTTGACAACAAGCGCAGAAAAGTGTATAATTTACTAAAATTAACGCGCATAAAAATGTGAGGATATTATGGAACTAAATGACAAAACTTTGGCGGTACTAAAAAACTATGCGACAATCAATCCGAATGTCGTGATCAATGAGGGTAATGTACTCAAAACAATTTCTGAAGCGAAGAATGTTTTGAGTTCTGCGGAACTCGATGATACTTTTCCTAAGACGTTTGGTATTTACGACCTGAACGAATTCTTAAATGTATTGTCCCTCGTTGATTCCCCGAATTTAAAATTCGAAGACAATTATGTTTTAGTATCAGACGGTAGTGGGCGTACTCGTATTAAGTACTTTTATTCTGATATAGATATGCTCACAGTGCCAAGCAAAGACATCATTATGCCTGAAGCAGAAGTGTCGTTCTCTTTTGATCGTGAAACACTTTCAAGAGTCAAACGCGCCGCCTCTGTACTAGGTCATACCGAGTTGTCTGTGTCTGTCATTAACAATGTTCTTTCTTTGTCCGTCGTCGACCAAAACGATAAAACATCTAATGTGTTCTCGATTGATGTTGATGGGACTTACAAGAACGAAAACTTCAATTACGTTTTCAATATCTCAAACTTGAAAATGATTGATGACGATTATCGCGTAGACATCTCGTCGAAGTTGATTTCACATTTTGTGAATGAACAAAGCGGTATACAATACTGGGTAGCACTTGAAAAAACTAGCACATACGGAGAGTAATATAATGGCTAATAAAGAAATAATGGACCTTGCGAATCGTGTAACTCGAAGCGCAGTCGCGGTTGTTGACACGGTAACATCGAGAGGTGGTTTTCGTGGCGAAGAACTTTCGACTATCGGGCAGTTGCGGGATCAATGTATTCAGTTGATTCAGTTGATTGAACAGATCGAATCTGAAGATGCGGCTGGTGACTCTGACTAAAAAATGTGATATAATAAACTCTTATGAAAAAATTCTGGACTATTTGGAAGTATAGTTTAGGTGGGTACTCCGATGACAAAACAGAACCTTACGATAATGCTATTACGATTGTAAGGACTCTTGTCATCGGAGTAAATTTTGTGACATGTTTCTTCATTATGTCGAACGTGGTTCACAATTGGTAATATATTATGGAGTAGTTTATGTCCAAAGATTTTCTCTGGTGTGAGAAACATCGTCCTCGTAAGGTAGAGAATGCGATTCTACCTAAAAAATTAAAAGATGTTTTTCTTAAGATCGTCAAGTCTGGTGAATTGCCTAATATGCTCTTCACTGGCACCGCTGGTCTTGGTAAGACTACTATTGCTCGTGCTATCTGTGATGAACTTGGTTATGACTATATTCTGATCAATGGCTCGGAAGACGGTAACATTGATACCTTACGTGGCAAGATCAAAAGATTTGCTTCGTCTGTCTCACTGGGTGGCGATGTCAAAGTCGTTATCCTAGATGAGGCTGACTATCTTAACCCTCAATCAACTCAACCTGCTCTTCGCGGGTTCATCGAAGAGTTCTCTAGCAATTGTCGATTTATTCTGACGTGTAACTTCAAGAATCGAATCATCGAACCTCTACACTCACGGTGTGGTGTATATGAATTCAATACTACTAAGAAAGAGATGCAGGTTCTCTGTTCCGATTTCTTTGTTAGGTTGATGAGCATTCTTGAATCTGAGGGCGTCGACTTCAATAAAGATCTGATCGCACAACTGATCATGAAACATGCACCTGATTGGAGACGTGTGATCAATGAGTGTCAGCGATTCTCGATCGGCGGTCAATTAGAAACCACTGTACTCGACAACGATGCGAATGATAACTATAATCTTCTCTTCAAGTCACTAAAAGAAAAAGACTTTAAGAAGATGCGTAGTTGGGTCGCGCAGAATGTTGATGTTGATGTCTCTGCTATTTTTCGACACATCTATGATAATATGTACACTCATGTCGATCCCGCATACATACCACAACTCGTATTGGTGCTCGCCGACTATCAGTACAAGAATGCATTTGTTGCGGACCATGAACTGAATGTCGTTGCATGTATGACCGAGATTATGGCTAACGTTGAGTTTAAGTAATGAACCCCTTTGATTATGTAAATGCAATTAACCATAGCAAACAAGACCTGATGACCGACGACCTGAAAGAGAAAGCATATAACTCTTTCCTTGTCAATCGATCGTTAAGTTATTTTCCCGATACTGTTGCGGCGGCTAACATCGTCAACCAGTATCATCACCTTGATAAGAAACTTCAATTCCATTTTTTACTAAATATAGTCAGAAAACGAAAACGCTTCTCTAAATGGCAGAAGCAAACTGTTTTCGATGATGTGGAAGCGGTAAAAGAGTATTATGGATACAGCAACGAAAAGGCGCGTTCTGCCCTGTCACTTCTTTCACCGGATGAAATAGAAGAAATAAAAAAAAGGATTTATAAAGGTGGAAGAAAATAATAGAATTTGGAAACCAGCGGATATGCTGGAAATTATACTGAATGAACCTGACGACTTTCTTAAAGTACGCGAAACTCTCACCCGTATGGGTGTAGCGTCACGACGTGAGAATAAACTGTTCCAGTCTTGTCATATCTTACACAAACAAGGTAGGTACTTTATCGTCCACTTCAAGGAGTTATTCTTACTTGACGATAAAAAATCTAGTTTAGAAGACTCGGACCTTCTACGACGAAATACTATTGCTACTTTGCTCGCAGACTGGGGTCTGGTTCAAATCGTAGACAAGTCGCAGGTCGCTGAATGTGCGCCTCTTCGTCAGGTCAAGATCATTTCCCACAAAGATAAAGACCAGTGGGAACTTTGCCCGAAATATAAAATCGGGAATAAGTAACCCCAACTTCGTTATGAGGCAACTATAATATGATACAGGCTTATATGAATGTCGATTTAAATAATCCTCTTGCCGTAAAGTACCACCAACTCTCTTTAAAATCATTTGAATGTGTAAAAGATATTTTTAATATCAATGTTCTTCAGTGTATAACGCCTGACACACTTCTGGATATTTCTTTCTCTGATAAAAAGAAACGATCGCCTCAGGAGGAAGCTACAATTTGTTCTCAGTATCGATTGATAGAACGAATCTCACAAGGCGAGAAGTTGTTCGTTATGGAACACGACGCTTATCTCATTCCCGAGAGAGAGACAATATTCCGCACGATTATGTCCGACTACGAGAAGATGCTTACCTGTAATGTAGGTATCGCAATGGAATGTTATACTACACATCCTTCTGTTGCAGAACTGTTCTGTGAGTTAGTAAGAAACGATTCTACTACTCGACAAAAAGGACCTATGGGCATTCTTCATTACGCAACAGATGTGATTGCTAGAGGAAACAATTCTGACCGTAACTGTGTATATTGGCCGAAAAAAGGCAACCGCAACGAGACTGGGATTGATGTAAATGTGACAGAGTCGCATAGCAGACCTAAAATTGTAATAGACGCACCTGTTACTCAGTTGGTTGATATTCGACAGGGAACGACAATAGTAGATCGGCCTCACATCCAAAATATTTACACATCCGAACTTCATCCAAACTTTCATTTCGTGGACATTGACAATCTCGAAGAAAAGTAGTATAATTATACAATGAAAAAAATGAAATTCTATACAAACATATCTCGTTACGGCAACAAGATACTCTATCGTGGTATTGAGGATGGTAAGCCCGTTCAATTCCGCATCCCCTTCAAACCAACACTCTATGTCGAATCGTCCAAGGCGACCGGCAAATACAAAACTCTGTATGGCAAATCGGTCGCGCCGATGGAGTTCGATGGTATGCGTGAAGCGTCAGACTTCATCAAGCAGTATGAAGATGTCCCTAACTTTGGCGTACATGGTCAGTCTAATTTCGTCACTCAGTTTATTTCGAGTGCGTTTCCTAGAGATGTCAAGTTTGATATCGACAGCATAAATGTATCGACGATCGACATCGAGGTTGCTTCTGATAAGGGCTTTCCCGAACCAGAACACGCGAACCATCCTGTGATTTCGATTGCTATTCGGAACAATCAAAGCGACACTTACTATGTCTGGGGTCTAGATCAGTATGACACATCCCTGAATGACAATAATGTTGAGTTCTTTTACTGTGAGACTGAACAGAATCTTCTCAAAGCATTTCTTGGGTGGTGGCAGAGTAATTATCCCGACATCCTGACTGGATGGAATTCGAAGTTGTTTGATATGACGTATCTCGTCAATCGAATAAACAAGGTTCTCAGTAGTGAGTTCAGCAAGAGACTATCCCCTTGGGGTCTTCTTCGTGAAAGAAAGATTCGAACGCTGGGTGGTCGTGAACAAATAACCTATGATCTTGAGGGTATCACACAACTCGATTACCTAGATTTGTTTAAGAAGTTCACACTCAATACTTACGGTCAGCAAGAATCTTATAAACTGGATCATATTGCTCACGTCGTTCTTGGTGAAAGTAAACTATCGTATGATGAGTATGGTTCGCTTCACTCATTGTATAAGAATGACTACCAGAAGTTTATTGACTACAACATCAAAGACGTTGAACTGGTCCATCGTTTCGAAGAAAAGATTGGTATCATCTCACTGGTACTGACGATGTCTTATTCTGCGAAGACAAACTATGGTGATGCTCTGGGTACGACTGCGATCTGGGACTCAATCATTTACAACGAACTGATTGATAAGAACGTTATCATACCACCTCGCCCATCGATAGAACATGATGCGGGCAAGATCGTTGGTGGTTATGTAAAAGACCCTCAGGTTGGCGCACACGACTGGGTCGTATCATTCGATCTAAACTCTCTGTATCCTAATATCATTGTACAATACAACATGTCTCCCGAGACGATGTGTTATAACGAAGATATGGAAACAACAAAGTGTGCGAACGGTGCGATGTTTCGAAAAGATTACGAGGGTATCATCCCCAAAGTAATTCGAAAGTTCTATGACAATCGTGTCACCATAAAGAAACAGATGCTTGAAGCCAAGTCAGAGTATGAGAAAGCGCCAACAAAGCGGCTTGAGAATCTCATCGCCAATCTAGATAACCAACAGATGGGAATCAAGATTCTCATGAATTCACTTTATGGTGCTCTTGCCAACAAATACTTTCGATACTTTGATCACCGTATCGCAGAAGGTGTCACGCTGTCAGGTCAGAGAGCGATCAAGTGCGCTGAGAAAGCAGTCAACGACGAGATGATAAATTTGCTTGGTGTCGAGTCGGACTATGTGGTTGCGATCGATACGGATTCTGTTTATATCAACATGGCACCTTTGGTCGAGAAGTTCAACCCAAAAGATCCTGTGAAGTTCCTCGACAAGATTTGTTCGGATCATTTTGAGAAAGTCATCAGCAAAGCCTACCAAACTCTCGCGGCCGAGACAAGTGCGTATGAGAATCGTATGGTCATGGGTCGCGAGGTGATTGCCGATCGTGGTATCTGGATGGCGAAGAAACGTTACATTCTGAATGTACACAACAACGAGGGTGTTCAGTACGCCACCCCCAAGTTGAAGATGATGGGTATCGAAGCGATCAAGTCTAGTACGCCTCAGATCGTTCGTGACAAGTTCAAAGAGATTTTCCGAGTTGTCGTAGAGGGTACTGAATTCGACACTCAACGCTTCATCCTTGACTTCAGATCAGAATTCAAGAGTCTCTCACCCGAAGACATTGCGTTTCCTCGTGGTGTGTCAGAGATCACAAAGTGGGTAGACCGCAAACTGATCTATGGCAAAGGCACCCCAATTCATGTACGTGGCTCTCTACTATATAATCATCACCTGAAGTTAAATGGATTGACTGATAGATATGAACGAATACAAGACGGTGAAAAGATTAAGTTTGTGTATCTGAAAGTGCCGAATAAGATTAGAGAAAATATCATATCGTTCCCCACTCAATTGCCCAAAGAATTTGGTTTGCATTCCATGATAGACTATGATAAAATGTTTAACAAAACATTCTTAGATCCTTTGACGCCAATTCTTGATGCTGTTGGTTGGGACTTCGAACCAAAAGCGACACTAGAGGATTTTTTCGGATGAATATAGAACACCTATCTTTCCCTGATCAGGGGTGGGGTTACATGCCCGCAACCGAAGAAATGTTCAATGTCTTTAGGAGTTGCCAAGAAAGGTATCATCCAAAGAGAGTTCTTGAAATAGGATTTCATTTAGGTCATTCCACGACATACCAGTTGGAAATCTATAATGATGCCGAACTCGTTTCTGTTTCGCCCTATAACGATGACATACTAAGTTCTGATAAGATTGATCCTGCTGATCGACACAAAATGGCAATCAAATTAGCAGAGTTGTATCCTACTCGGTGGAGATGGATTCCAGGTAAATCTCACATAGTGAAAGATGAACTAAAACCATTTAAATTCGATTTCGCTCTTGTTGATGGTAGTCATAAGTATGATCCTGCTTTATGTGATATGAATATCTGCCTTGATTTAGGCATCAAACGGTTTCTCATAGATAACTTCGATCATCCCGCAGTCAGAAGAGCGACTAAGGACACGGGTAAACTTTCTACCGTTGAGATTTTTAATTATGATCATACCTTCAAGGGTAAGACAAAAACAAATCAAATTGCGTTGGTAGAGGTTGACTAACGACGAAATATTTGTTATAATACCTCTATGACATACTCTCTTACTATATTTAAAAACCGTTTCGACAACAAGACCCATCGCAGACAAGAATTCTCTGACTTTGAAAGTTTCACAAAGTTGTTGTATCAGTTGTCAGAAATGCCTCGTGCTGATAAGAAATCTGCTGAACTGATCAGCCCAGCGGTATACACCAAAGACACAACGCGAAGCAATGACAATGTTGAGTATTGGGGTAACTGGGCAGCCGTCGATGTCGATGATTTTGAAACATCTGGTGATGATCTCGAATCGATACTGTCCAGTCGCCTACACCAATATGAGTATGTCTGTTATTCGACTGCTAGTAGTACGATAGATACTCCTAAGTTTCGCCTTGTGTTCAACCTCTCAAGGGAAGTTGATCGTGATGAGATCAAGAAATTTTGGTATGCTCTCAATATAGATCTTGGTGAGATCGGTGACAAACAAACAAAAGATTTGTCCCGAATGTATTATGTCCCTGCTCAGTATGACAATGCGCATAATTTCATCTTCCGCAACAATGGTGATCCCGTTGATGTCGATTATCTTATCGCAAAACATCCCTACAAAGAGCGAGACGGTAACAGTTTTCTAGATAGACTGCCGCCCGAATTACAGAAAGCCGTCATAGAACATCGAAAGCAATCGCTAGATAACACACAATTTTCTTGGGCTGGATATAGAGATTGCCCCTTCTGGCCAAAGAAACTGTCTGTAGAATATCAGACAATAAACAATACGGGTTGGTATCATAAGATGTATCAAATTATGGTAGCAACAGCGGGCAGTGCTATTAAAAATGGATACCCTATTACAGCACAGCAAATTGCCGAATTGTGTAGACAATTTGACAATGAGACAGGAATGTGGTATACTGATCGACCACTTGAGAAAGAAGCAGACCGAGCAGTTGAATATGCTTATCGTAATAATTAGGAGATTAAATGAGTGAAGAAATAACAGATGTAATAGTTGATCCTGAAGAGGTCATTTCAGAACCAAAGCCCGAAGCACCATCCAAGTTGCGTGTCGGTATTATTGGCAATAACATTTTAGCAAAAGCATCAGAAGTTGCCTTCAATACGAAGTCGACTGAACGTGTCGTCTTTAATGATTATAGTTGTATCGATGAGTTGGTTGAATGGAAACCTTCTTTGGCTATCATTTGCGCTGACATTGATCTTCTTAAGAATGATACCCTAGACGACACCGACTTCTTAACCGCGATCAATAAACTTGTCAAGCAGATAGGGTGTGCGATTTGTATACGAACGACCTTAAACATTGAAGTGATTGAACGTCTATTGGGTTCTCTCGGTAAAGATCTATTCGATGCGAAGATCGTGTACATGCCAGAGTTGAGTGATTCTTCTAATATTGGTGAGATCTTAACGGCAGAAATTACTGCTGTTGGAGGTAGTGAGAAGTCTATTCCCTCATATCTAAATCTGGTTCGACACACTAGCCATCTATCATCTCAAAGCATGGTGACTGGTACAGTGTTCGAAGTCGCATATGCAAAGTTAGGTCTTGCTGGGTTCAAAGCGATCAAGCAGACTTACTTTAATCAATTGTACGACACGATAATAGATGTGAAGAACGCAAATCCAATAATTGTTCGTAGAATGATGGAGAAATGCCCAGATATCGTCGATCGATCTACAATGATTCCGACTTTTATTCGTTCTCATATTGAAGGCGATATTAGTTATAAGCAAGCACGAGCATTTGGCGGCGAGTTTCTGAACAGAGATGTTCGTATGCTTGTAGGTATGTCAGATAAACTGCCTCTGCTAGATGAATGTGTCAATTTTAAAAACATAAAGGATTAATACCATATGTCGGTAATGAATAAACTTAAAAAAAATTCAAAGGTCAAGTTCACGAGTGTCTTGTCTGAATCTGAATTCTTTAAAGACCGTGAGGTAACACCCTTGGATGTGCCGATGTTAAATGTCGCACTATCTGGTAGTTTGAGCGGTGGCTTAGTCTCTGGTCTGACAGTCCTTGCTGGTCCATCTAAACACTTCAAAACATCGTTTGCGTTAAAGATGGCAGCCGGGTATCTGAAAGCAGATCCAGAAGCAATCATGTTGTTCTATGATTCTGAGTTTGGTTCACCCGAATCATATTTCGAAACATTCGGTATCGATATGACACGAGTGCTTCACACCCCCATAACGGATGTTGAACAACTCAAGTTTGATTTGATCGGTCAACTTGAAAATCTTGAAAAAGAAGATAAAGTGATCATAGTGATCGACTCGATCGGTAACCTCGCTTCGAAGAAAGAACTCGAAGATGCTATCAATGAAAAGTCTGTTGCTGATATGTCACGAGCAAAAGCCCTCAAAGGTTTGTTTCGTATGGCAACACCTTACCTGAAGATGAAGAACATTCCTCTTCTTGCGATCAATCATACTTACAAAGAGATTGGTCTTTTTCCTAAAGACATCGTTGGTGGCGGTACTGGCATCTATTACAGTGCTGATAACATCTGGATTCTAGGTCGTCGACAGAACAAGACAGGCACCGAGGTGACTGGTTATGATTTCATTGTGAATGTTGAGAAGTCTCGATTTGTGAAAGAGAAGTCGAAGATCCCGATTAGTGTATCTTGGGATGGTGGTATCGAACGCTTTAGTGGTTTGTTAGATGTTGCCCTTGCTTGTGGTTTCGTTGTCAAACCTTCTAACGGGTGGTATCAGTTGGTTAACATTGAGACTGGTGAGGTGATCGGTACTAAAGTACGTGAAAAGGATACTCTTACAGAAGACTTCTGGCGAGACATTCTAGCAAATCCCAAGTTTCAAGAGTTCATTGAGAAACAGTACTGTATCAGTTCTGGAGGAAACTCGATTGAACTTGATTTAGAAATGGCAGAAGATTAATGAGTATTAAAATGGTAAGCGAAGGGGTCGACTATGAGTTGTCCCCTTCAACGGAGACGGGGGTCGAACAAGCATGGGATGTTCGACTCCTGAATGGAGACTTTACCGAATCCGTAATTAGATTCGGCAATATCGCATTCGATGGAGAAAATGATTGCTTAACATTCAGTTTTATGTTAATATCTACACCAGTGGAAGGTTTGTCAGAAGATGATGTTGGTCTACAAGATAGAGCGGCAGAGATTCTACAAAGCATTCTAGAAGATGCTCACGCATCACAATCCCTAGTAATGGGCAATCCAGAGGAAAACCGTGAAGATTGATTTAGAACAGACTATCCTTAGAAATATATTGACGAATGAATCTTACATGCGTAAGGTCATTCCCTTTGTTAAGAAAGAATACTTCGAAGGTGTCTATCAGATTCTCTTTAGTGAGGTCACTAAATTTGTGGGGAAGTATAATAAACTTCCTTCACTGGATGCTTTCAAAATAGAAATCGATCAGTCAGAAAGATTTAACGAACAAACTTACACACACGCCATCGACATTCTTCCAAACATCTTTGAGAAGAAAGAAGAGAATAAACAATGGCTCTTAGATACAACAGAAAAGTGGTGTCAAGATCGTGCGGTTTATCTTGCGATTATGGAGTCGATCTCTATCATCGATGGTAAACATCAGACATTATCGAAGAACTCATTGCCTGACATTCTACAAGACGCCCTATCAGTAACATTCGACACAAATGTTGGTCACGACTACCTAGTGAATGTTGATGAACGATATGCCTTTTATCATGCGCAAGAAGAAAGAATACCCTTTGATCTTGAATACTTCAATTCGATTACGAAAGGTGGTCTTCCTAACAAGACCTTAAACATTGCTCTTGCTGGTACCGGCGTCGGTAAATCGTTGTTCATGTGTCATGTTGCGGCGGGTGCCCTAGCGCAGGGTCGTAATGTTTTATACATTACGATGGAGATGGCAGAAGAACGTATCGCTGAACGTATTGACGCGAACCTACTGAATGTGCCGATAGACCAGTTAGAGAACATGTCTCAAACAATGTTCACAAGCCGTGTGCGTAAAATTGCGGATAGCACAAATGGTAAACTGATCATCAAAGAGTATCCGACAGGTCAAGCACACAGTAGTCATTTCAGGGCATTGTTAACCGAACTGAGACTGAAAAAGAAGTTTGTTCCTGAGATTATCTTTATAGATTATCTAAATATATGTGCGTCTTCGAGAATGAAATCTATGGGCGGCGCGATCAATTCGTACACTTATATTAAAGCCATTGCCGAAGAATTGCGTGGTCTTGCTGTCGAATTTAATGTGCCCATTGTGTCCGCGACACAAACGACGCGTTCGGGATTCGGTAATTCAGATCCTGGGTTAGAAGACACTTCGGAGTCTTTTGGTCTTCCTGCCACGGCTGATCTAATGTTTGCTCTAATTTCTAATGATGAACTGACCAAACTTGGTCAGATTATGGTGAAGCAGTTGAAGAATCGTTATAACGACCCAAACAAGGATAAACGATTTGTTATTGGTGTTGATAGATCGAAGATGAAATTATATGATCTGGATGAATCTGAACAGACATTAGTTGATGATGATATCCCAGTTTTCGATAAGTCTGCTTCAGGCGAGAAATTAAAAAATATTAAAGTCTTTTAGGAGATTCGAATGAATCCATATCTACACACAGCAATAGCCGTAGGTCTTATGTTTGGTTCTTATATGATAGGCAGACACTTTGGTTATCGAAGTGGTATGATCGATGTCTGGGTCCCAATACTCGAAGCCTTTAAAGCAAAGACAATTGAAATAACTGATGATGATGAGGTTATCGTTACAGATACTAATGGAGAGAAGAGGAAAGTTAATTGATGAAGAACTATAAATTTCGTGAAGATGAACTAATCGACGAATTCAAAAAATACATTGACTCAACCTATGACGCACACTATGGTCAAGGCGGACTACAATCGTCTGAAGTGATCATAGACCGTGGTCATGGTATGGGTTTCTTTTCTGGTAACGTTGATAAGTATAACGGACGTTATGGTAAGAAGGGAGACTGCCCTGCGGATTTCAGAAAGGACATAACGAAGATTATCCATTACGGATTCTTGATGTTGTTTGAACATGATCGTATTCATGGTGATAATTCATGAAGATACATCTTTGTACGGGATTACCACGATCTGGTAGCACAATTTTACTAAACATTCTTCAGCAGAACCCGCGCATATTCACATCAAGCACCTGCGTTGTACCTCGATTGCTTAACGACCTTCTCACAAAAACAAAAGTGAAAGAAGAGTTCATGGCAATGGAACAGACCAAGGCGGACAAAGCGATGTATGGGTTTGCTCGTGGAGCGACATACGGTTGGTATGAAGGTCTGACTGATAAACCTGTTGCTTTTTCGAAGAGTCGTTACTGGAGCAATCTGTTTCACTTATTCCCCGAAAGTAAAATTCTTGTGACAGTACGGGATCTAAGAGATGTCGTTGAGAGTTTCGAAAAACTTGAAAACAAAACATTAGCAACACACACATACACCTCGTCAGACAGCACACTTCTAGGGGCGATGACGGTAGAAGAGAAGTTGAACTATTATGTCAATCAATCGAATCCCATGACGTTGAGTCTTCGTACAGAAATTCCTCGATGTATCGAACTGTTTCCGACGAAGCGAGTGATGTTTGTTCGTTATGAAGACATAACACAAGCGCCCGAAGAAATGTTGAAGAAGATCTACAACTTCATAGAAGAACCTTATTTCGATCATAATCTGAATGATATCTCTCAGAATGAAAACTATGAACATGATAATGTTTACTATGCCGAAAAGATTAGTCACTCTACTAAATCCGTATTCAAATACTACAAGGAGCCCGATCGTAAACTCCCAGAGTGGTTCCACAATCAGGTTGTTTCTAATAACCCATTTTTCTATAACTCATTTTATCCAGATGTAAAGGTTGACAAGTAGTAATATTTTTGATATAATACATATATGAAAGCAAAAACAGGAGTGTGCAAATGAGACAAACTGAGTTAAACCTGTCCTATAAGGACACAAGCAAGCCGCCCTATAACGGACAGTTCTTCTGCCCGATTAGACAGGAGTTTAATAATTGGTCCGACCACATTAATTGGTACAAGGCAAAACGACTATGAACGACACTTGGAATGGTGAGTCACGAGGCATCACAGATGTGATGATTGCACGTATTGAAACGTGGCATCGTGATCGTAACTTGATTGAAGGAAGCACTGACAAAGACCAGTGTTTGAAATTGATCCAAGAAGTCGGTGAATTGTCTGACAACATCTGCAAAGGCAAAGATCTGAAAGATGACATTGGCGATATCATGGTGGTGTTGATTAACATCATGGAACGAAACAATTGGCATATTACAGACTGTCTTGAAGTTGCATGGACCGACATCAAAGATCGTAAGGGTAAAATGGTTGATGGAATTTTTGTAAAGGAGAGTGATGATGAGTGATATGACTGGTTTTACACAAGCGGCCCGAGAGGGTGTTGTAACAGTTGTTTTTAAGAAGATTTTTGATGGTGAGATTCGAGTGATGCCCTGCACACTAAATGTCGAATTGTCCAACCACAATGTTCCTGAGATCATGGAACAGAAAGAGACCAATGACCATTTAGTTGTGTGGTGTTTGGACAAAGAAGGGTGGCGATCATTTCGAGTGGATACTGTGATTGAATGGTATAAAGGATCCCCTAAAGAACAAGCCTTAAAGGATGTTTTGACAGATGAATATGAAAAACCTTCTTCTTAGTTTTCTTGTTCTTATTTCGGGATGCTCAAGTTTCCCTACAAATGATTGTGAAGTATCAGTGGAAGTACCTGTAAAAATAACTGCCCATATACCTGGCATTGGAGGTGTTGTTGATATTAACGCACTTCCAGTTATATGCCACCCCTACCGTTAGATCAAAATGTTCTAAAAAAACTTAATAAACCCTTTGACAACACCCCTTAAATGAAGTATAATATATGTTGATTGAGGGATCTGGAGCGTAATCTTTTCGCTAGGAGTTTCGGGCTCACTGCTTCCCCTTTTTTCTTATTGTTATGGAGTTTATTATGACCTACGAAGAATTCAAAATCCTATATAAAAAATTAGTTATAGAACTTTTACGCAACGATGCGCCAAAAGTTCCTAATATGATTTTTTCTAAAAGTTCAGCAAAGATTGTTGACAAACTATCAGACCTTTGTGAGGAGTATCCCGACTATGAAGAACGAGTTGATTGTGAAACTTGGAGCGAAATTTAAAGATATCGACTATCGTCGTATTTTTAGTATTGGATTAGTTATGGTCCCCATATTTCTTTGGGATGTCTTTTTTTGGGTCGTTGAGAAACTGTACGACACCTGTCTAGTTATTGACAATGTTATGGGTAGAAAATTAAAAAAGTTTATGGAGAAGTAGTTTATGACTTGTATTGTTGTTGCTGGTCTTGGACCTGTTGGTACCGCTGTTAGTGAAGCCCTTTTGCATCATCGTGATGTTGAGGTCTATCTTGACGATCCTTATAAGGGCGAAAACTTAGACTTCCCGTCTAACATAACCGTTGATGGTGTCGTTGTATGTGTTGCCACTCCTATGAGTGAAGACGGTTCGTGTTATGTTGATAACATTGTTGATGTTTTTAAAAAATATGGATCAAATGTGAAGTACTTGATCCGGTCAACTACAAATCCTCTTTTTCTTCGTGAGTTTGCACATTTGGATATTACCTTCAGCCCAGAGTATATACGTGGTACAACTGGTGCGAATCCTACGAAAGAGTTTCTGGACTCAGAGTTCGCGATCTATGGTGGTGGTTCGATGCGATGGTGGCATGAGATCTTCGTACCGATTCTGACTAATCTGAAGACTGTAAGATTCATGACAGCAGAACAAGCATCGTTTGCCAAGTATTTTCTGAACGGTTTTCTTGCAACCAAAGTGACATTCTTCAATCAAGCCTATGAGATTTACGAAGCGTGTGGTGGTAAAGACTTCGATGTTGTGATTGATGGTCTTTGTCTTGATCCCCGAGTAGGGTTGTCGCACACACAGGTCCCTGGCCCCGATGATCAGTTTGGTTATGGTGGTCACTGCTTCCCTAAAGACATGGCTGCTTTCGCAAAGTTCGGTGAAGAATCTGGTGCTAATGTACAATTCTTGAAGGACACTATTGCTGCGAATGACCGAAACCGTTCGAGGCCCCTTTTGTCAGAGATTAAGGAGAAACTGTTATGATATTAAAAATCGGTATTTACGCAACCGTTCTTATGTGTGCTTTCTTTGAAAGAATATCAACAGACGAAGGTCTCGGGATAACCGCGACTCTTGCTACACTTGGTTGTTTCGTAGGTCTTGCCTTTAACATCGACACACTAATAAGGGAAAAATTCTATCGTGGATAAAATTTCTATATTTGATTTTGAACAACAACTCATGGAGTGTACTAATGTTATCGAAGATATTGATATGATAACTTCTCATTTTATTAATGATACTGAATGGGCAGGTAAACATTTTAGCGCAGACGCGTCGGACGCCTTGATGAACAAATACGGTGGAGTAAAAGAACTATACGAACTAAAATTTAGAAGGATGTTACATACCTTTGAAAAAGTTTGTAACGAGTATCATGGGTATAGAAAACAGGTAGAGAATTTGGATCAACAAAAATGAGATCTATTATAACGTTATCATTAATACTCTTTCTGCCGCTTAATGTTTCTTCGTCTGCAATTGATTGGAATATTGTAAGTCACGGTGGTGAAGAGGTGGTCCCTCAAGACGCTTATTGTATGGCACTTAATATTTACCATGAAAGTAGATCTGAGAATCTTGCGGGTAAATTTGCGGTTGCTGATGTCGTTATGAATCGTGTATATGATCGTCGTTACCCCGACTCAATTTGCGGTGTTGTGTATCAAGCAGAATTGAAACCTCATTGGAAAAATCCCAATAACATGGTTCCTGTAAGGAATCGTTGTCAGTTCAGTTGGTATTGTGATGGTAAGTCAGATGAACCTACCGAAAAAGATGCATGGAATGAATCAGTCTTAGTTGCACATCAAACGATCAATGAAGGGCGTATGTCAGGTATTACTGAGGGTGCTACTCATTATCATACAGTTTATGTTGATCCTTATTGGGCAAGTTCACTTACTCAAATTGGGCACATAGGTTCTCATATTTTCTACCGAGAAAACTAAATGAAAGAGAAGTTTCTTACTGCGTACATGGATATGGCAAAACGATTTGCTGAATTGAGTACCGCCCGACGACTGAAAGTTGGTGCGATTATTGTTAAAGAAGACCGTGTCATCTCTATTGGATATAATGGGATGCCTTCGGGTTGGGACAACAACTGCGAACTCGAAGACTGGCCCGACTGGATGGAAGACCGAGACCAGCTAGATCCCGCATATCTTCGCCTTCGATCAAAACCAGAAGTTCTTCACGCAGAAGCGAACGCAATCACCAAGGTTGCTCGAAGTTCAGAATCGTGTGAAAATGCAGCGATTTTCTGTACTCATACCCCATGTATCGAGTGTGCGAAACTAATTTATCAAAGTGGTATTACAGAGGTCTATATCGGTGAAGACTACGCCGCCCGTAAGGGTTGTGGAGAAGATTTTTTGTTCAAAACAGGGATAAAAATCGAAAAAATCGCTTGACATATGATCTAAAAACAAGTATAATGGACACATAAATTGATAAAACAGGTATCTCACTATGAAAGTTATTCTCTCAGGTCCCCTTGGCGGTCAATTAGACATGGGTTTACAGGCTTCGGCACTGACGGCAATCAAATTCTTCGCTAAAAAACTAAATATACACCGACTCCACACCAAAATCCAAGTTAGGTTTCATCACAGACTCTCTGTAGACAACTCTCATAGTGAGGGTCTTTGCGAGTCGTTGGGTTCGCGAAACTTCAATATAGATGTTGCGTTGTATGGGAACTGGATGTCGACCCTAGCACATGAGTTAGTTCATGTCAAACAGTTTGCTCGAAAAGAGTTGACCGAGAATTTACAATATTGGAAAGGTAATGACCATTCTGATACAGACTATTGGGACCAACCTTGGGAGAAAGAGGCTCGAAGGTTGCAGAAGAAAATGATGATTGAGTATATGTCTGAGTTCGAATAAAGTTATGCGAAACAGAAGTTGTACTTTCGCTTTTACATAAAGGTTTAGGAAAAATGGAAAAGATAAAGTCAAATCCAGTTGCGAAGAACTGTAATAAGTTTAATAAGCCTGCGACACACAAAGATCGTAAGAAAGCGGCCGCCCGTGGCTACGACAAATATAAAAGGTGGATAAAGGAGTCGGAGTAACCATGAACGACGATATGTTCGATGAATTAATGGAGAGTGTTCAAGAAATGGATCAGATAGAATATTTTAAAAAACTACAAAGTCATGATTGGTATTATGATTACTCCGACGATAATCGAGTCTGGGAAAAAGGTCGTAGAGAGTCACAACGGTTACAGGCGATCGCTCAGGAAATGCCTATATATCTCGTCATGTACGAGGCTATGGCAGATTATATGTTAAGCCCACCCGAAAAAAGAAAGGGATTGAAAGAACCCAAAATTGAAGACTATTTAAATTAAAAGGAAAGTAATATGAAATCCGCAGGTAAAGTATGGGGTACAACAACTCAGATTGAGGCAAATGGATCGTTAGAGTTTCATCGCATCGAGTTTAAAGCAAACTACCAATGTTCTGAGCACTATCATTCCACCAAGAGCAATGGGTTCTTTGTGGAACAGGGTAAAATGTTAATCAAAACATGGCCCGAAAACACCGAGATTGTGGACACGACAATTCTTAATGCGGGAGACTACATGGAAGTTCCTGCTGGTGTCTGGCATCAGTTTGTTGGGGTCACGGATGGTATTGCCTTTGAATTATACTGGTCTGAGTTTGACAAGGACGACATTGTTAGACGTTCACAAGGTTCACGAGTTCCAGGTGTCGAGCACGAAGAAAGTAAAGGTGAACAACAGGACCTGAACTGGGACGGCAACTAAACTGACGGGGTATAGCGCAGTCTGGTAGCGCGCCTGCTTTGGGAGCAGGATGTCGGGAGTTCGAATCTCTCTACCCC
>Ga0206125_10001488_pt1 | contig 27399 bp, 28 predicted proteins | sample Helgoland_Spring_4_FD_148598 | JGI IMG/M metagenome (GOLD analysis project Ga0206125, IMG submission 148598) | Pelagic subsurface seawater microbial communities from Kabeltonne, Helgoland, North Sea - Helgoland_Spring_Bloom_20160331_1 | ecosystem: Environmental > Aquatic > Marine > Epipelagic ... | reverse complement strand
ATCGTAAGAACAACTCGTGGTAGTGAGTAAAGTATATACGTAGATAAAGAAACTGGGGAGGTGTTAAGTTAGGTTTTTTGGATATTTATTAATATGGCAACATCCTACACAAGATCACAATTAAGAAAGTTTCAAACGTCTTCTGCTGATTTAACTGCTCAAGCATATACTTTTACTTTAGTAAATAATAATAATTCTACTGCATATTTTGCTATGGAAGGTGCAAGAATTTGGGATGGTAATAAGTTTGTTTATAAAACTTTGTTCCCTTCTGCCTCTTTATCGGCATTAACTAATTGCACTGTAGTGAGTGGGTCTACTAATGCTGCTTTTATAATAAATCCTACTTCTACTGCTACTTTTGCTTTTACTCCTACTGCTACTATAGCTAAAGAGCAAATGCAATTTTCAGCTCCTAATGCTGAATTTAATTTTCCTGGATTATCGGGTAATAATACAGCTTCATTATTTGGTGTAGATTTAGCTATCACACCTTAAAAAGAAGCGTCATATTAAAGTCATATTAAAATTTGGCTGCACAGGAAGCCGTTCGTATATTTACAGGGTAAGGTTGCGGGCGAATCGCAGCCGTAATTTAAATTTTTAGTTATGAGTGATTTAATGTTTTCAGCTGCTGTAAAAGATGTTCAATTTTTGAACGACGAGCAAATCAAAGAAGTTTGCCCAGTAGCATTTTCCGAAAGTGCTAGTAGTGAAGTTTCAAAGCACTACACACACATTCCAACCAATCAAGTAATTGATGATATGCGTAAGCTGGGTTGGGGAGTTATTGAAGCGAAACAAGTTGCTGCTCGTAAAACAGCTACAGCAGGTTTCCAAAAGCATATGATGGTTTTCCGCCACCCAGATTTGATGGTTGAAGGAAAAGATGGTGATAATGTTTGGCCTCAAATCATCATGACTAATTCACATGATGGAAAAAATTCATTCACGTTCCAAGCAGGAATGTATCGATTTGTATGTTCTAATGGGTTGGTAATTGCCGATGAAGAATTCGGTTCAATGAAAATTCGTCACATGGGTTATGATTTTGATACTTTGCGTGAAACCATCAATGAGATGGTTGATAAATTGCCCCTTACAGTTGATAGTATGAATAAGTTTAAAGCCACTACACTTGATAAAAATCAAAAGTATGATTTGGCTCGTAAAGCGCTTGAAACACGATTTAAAGTTCAAGAAAATCAAAAAGTTGATCAGCTTTATAAAATTAATCTTGATGAATTCCTTACCCCAGTGCGTAAAGAAGATGCAGGAGATGATTTGTGGAGTGTGTTTAATCTAGTACAAGAGCGTGTAGTTACAGGTGATTTTGAGTATGTTTCAGGTGCCAAAATGCGTAAAGCTCGTGAGATTAAGAACTTTAAGCAAGATTTAAAAGTAAACCAAGAGCTCTTTGAGGTAGCAAAAGAATTTGCAGCATAAGAGCAATGCCATGTTGATTGAGGGGGGAGTGAAGACTCCCCCCACTTTTGATTTAATATTTACTTAATGTCTAAGAATACAAATCCATATACAATGCAAACAAAAGACGTAGTTCAAATGATTCTATCTAAAGCTGATGATTATGAGCTAAGGAATGAAGTAAGAGCTGAAGCAATGGCGATTTTAAAAGAAAATCCTAATATAGATACTGGATCTGCATATTTAATGGCTGCTATAGAATGGGATATTACATGAAAAATTATTGGACTTACAACACTACTATAGGAGACCTTGAGGTTAACTATATTTATAAATGATATGGACATTAACAAAATTTTTGGAGCATTTAATTCTGATAAAGAAGATAATGGGGTAGAAATCCCAACTCCTGATTTTGTTAAAAAAATGATTGATGAAAATCATCCCCGATATTTTATTGGGATGTTTTCAAAACTTATTAATAATAATCTTTCTTATCAGAAGGGTTTAGTTAAAATGTTTAAGGAAGCTGATCCTTCCTTTAATGCAGATGGCGTTGAAAAAGCAGGTCGTTATATGCTATTTAATAGGGCATGGGAATATATTAATAAATTTGATATTAACGATTCATATTCTCAATCTATATTAAAAGATATTTGTAATAAAGAAAAATCATATAAGAATTTAAAGAAGGCATTAAATATATCAATGCAGTATTTTGAGGAACAAGAAGAGTATGAAAAATGTGCTTTTCTTAAAAAATTACTTGATTCCTCAAATTTTAATTCGTAACTTTAGTTTTAAACCATTTAAAAATGTATTTTAGACAACACATCCAAAAAAAGCTCGAAAATCTCGAAGCTAAATTAAAGCATATTGAATTCCATAATGGAAGAGGAAATAGCTTAGAAGTTAATAACGTAAAAGTAGAGTGTGAAGAATTAGTTGAGGAGATTAAAGCAACGGTAGAACGTGAACCTATGACTCCTAACGAACAAAACCGAGTATAATGCTTACAGCCGAACAAATTCAAATCAATTGGGAAGAATTCTGCAAGAATATTACAGGTCATATTACAGGTGATAGAAAGAATAAACTTATTGAATTTTATAAAAAATATGAGGACCGCATTATGATGATGCCTGCTGCTCATAAAAAAGAATATCATAATGCATTCCCAGGGGGTTATGTTGAGCATGTAAACCGAGTAGTTCGTTGTGCTCTTAAACAAGCTAAATTGTGGGAAGAAGAAGGGGCAGATATGTCTACTTTTACCACAGAGGAATTAGTATTCTCTGCTATTAACCATGATTTAGGTAAAATGGGTAGCGAAGAACATGAGTCTTATATTCCTCAAACAGATAAGTGGAGAAAAGATAAATTAGGTGAGGATTATATGTTTAATAAACAAGTCCCATTCGCATCCGTACCTGATCGTGGTTTATTTATGCTTCAATCACATGGTATTCAATACTCATTTAATGAAATGTTAGCTATTCAAACCCATGATGGGTTGTATGATGTAGCTAATGAGAAATATCTTAAGGCATTTATGCCCGAACAAAAACCACGTACTTCTTTACCATTTATTCTCCATCAAGCGGATTTAATGGCAGCCCGTATTGAATTTGAGCGTGAATGGTTACCTAAATTTAAAAATTCCGTGCCTACCCAAGCAGGGAATTTTACATTAACGAAAGAAGCTAAGAAATCCACAAAAGATAAAGCACTTTCTCAACTTGAAAGTAAAGGTCTTAAAGATTTATTTGATAAGCTATGATAGAAACAATAGTAATTAGTGTATTAAGTATAATAGTTGTAATTTTAGGATTTACTACTATTAACCTTTTACGAAAGAATGAAAAACAGGAAGATATATTGGCAGGGTATATAACATACCTTGACCAATTCAGTAGAATAATAGAATTTTCAGATGAAAAAATGAAAAAAGTTGATGAGCAAGGAATATTTAAAAACGATGATGAAATTGGTTTTATGTATGAGCAGATCAAAGAATTACAGAAAGTTCTATCTAATTTTAGGATAGATAAATTATGAGTACATTACCCCCTAGAAAAAGGAAAAAAAAGACTAAAAATCAATATTTTACTCAAGAAACAGAAGATGCTATTGTTAGATACAATGGCTCTTCTGATCCCGAAGAAAGGAGTGAGATTTATCGTAAGGATATCCATTATGGGTTTTTTAAACTTACCGAAAATATAATCCATACTTTTAAATTTTATTATACAGAAGTAAATGAAATTGAACACCTCCAACACGAGGTAATAACATTTTTATTAAGTAAAATTCATTTATTTGATCCTACACGGGGGGCAAAAGCATTTTCATATTTTGGTACTATTGCTAAACGTTATTTAATTATACAAAATACTAAAAACTATAAAAAAAGAATTGATAAAGCCCCAGTAGAGGAATTATATCATAATTTAAATTATTCATATGATATGGATTATGACCCTATGGAAAAAGACAATGATTCACTTTTTATGGATGAGTATGTTACTTATTGCCAAAATAATCTTTCCGAATTATTTCCTAAACTTAGAGATGCACAAATTGCAGATGCCATTTTATCTATATTTCAACAAAGGGATTCTTTAGATATTTTTAATAAAAAAGCACTTTATATCTATATAAGAGAAATGGTAGAGGTTAAAACACCTCAAATTACTAAAATAGCAGATAGATTAGGTAAAATTTATAAAGAACATTATCTTTTTTATAAAAACAATGGTTATACTAATTTTAAAGAAGAACCATATTTATAAATAAAAAATAAATATGGGACAGCTTGATAAAAAAATATTTGGTAAGAAAAAATTTTCCGATATATTGGAAGAGATTTACCTAAACCAAAAGAAAAAAGAAGAACAAATTTCTACTCTTATATCAGAGCTAAAACCTTTAATTCAGGATATTGGGGATGCTACTTTAGTAGTTCCCTTATTAAAAGAATACCTTGAAATTTCAGTTAAAAATGATGAACAACTCATCAAAATGGCTACTATTATTCAACGTGCTGTAAATAATGAAGGGCAAGATGATGGCAACTTTGGAATGACTGAAGATGAGAAATATCAGTTATTAGAAGAAGTTAAAAAATTCAAGGAAGATAAAAAATAATGCCTAGTCTTCAATATGGCATAGCGGGACTTTCTCAGGGGGTTTTAAGTGGGAATGATAAGCCTGCTAAATCTAAAGGAAATAAAAATATATTTTCTAGTAGGGTTAAGGATATTATTTTAGATGAATCTCATCCTGAATTTCAAAATTTTGGGGAATGGGCTTCTATTGGAGCCATCTTTATTGAAGATGTACTTCAACCTACACCTACTAATTCAATTACTATTGCTTACCCATTATTTCCTAATATTAAACAATATCCTTTATTAAATGAAGTAGTAGTAGTATTAGTTTTACCCTCTACAGATTTAGAAAGCAATCCTACTTCTAATAGATTATATTATTTGCCTCCTATTAATGTTTGGGGAAGTCAACACCACAACGCAATACCGGGATTTTCAGAATTAGCTCCATCACAACAAAAGGATTATTCGCAAACTTCTGCGGGTAGTGTTAGAAGGGTTACCGATGGGGGTACTGAAATTAATTTAGGAGAAGGGTTTGTTGAACAGTTAAATATAAATCCTTTACAACCCTATATTGGTGATTATATTATAGAAGGAAGATTTGGTAATTCTATAAGATTAGCGGGATATGAAGGTAAAGATCCTATTATTAAAATTAGGAATGGTCAAGGTCTAAAAACAGATGAAGGGTGGACTACAGTAAATGAGGATGTAAATGAAGATAGTGGATCTTTATATTTAACTACAACACAACAAATTGAGTTACAGCCTAATATATTTAATTATAATTCATATAATGTAGCTCCTGAGGTAGTTAGTGATTATTCTTCTCCCCAAGTTTTAATTAATTCTGGGAGATTGGTTTTTAATGCCAAAGAGGATAGCATATTGTTAAGTGCTGCTAAATCTATAAATTTAAATTCACAAAACTCAGTTAATATAGATAGTAAAGATACTTTTGTAGTAAATTCTCCTAATATATTATTGGGAGATAAAAATGCAACAGAACCTATTTTAAAAGGGGATATTACTATAGAACTTTTATCTGAGTTAGTAGGTGAATTGCAAAAATGGATGGGGCAATTTAATAAAAATCCTTCTCCATATTTAACAACTATGGTAGCTTCTACTACTCCTTTAATTACTACATTAGTTAAAATCAAAGCTGATTTAGAGACTAAAACTAAATCTAAAGTAAGTAAAACTATCTAATGGCTAAAATTGAAGAAAATATTATTAATAATTCCACTGTTGGTGCGCTTAAACAAAGTGGTATATACTTAATTATAGGGTTAATAACCAAACAAGCTATGATATTCGCAGATCGAATCATTCCTAGCTTAGAAAAGCAATTAATAAAGTTTGATAAAGAATGTCCTACTCCGGAGGAAGTAGCTAATGTAATTTTTATTAGAAATAATGTGTTAGATCAAGCTAATACTATATCTAACATACTAAAAGGGTTTAAAATAACATTAGGTTTAGCTAAATTTGGAATTGATTCTTTAATAAAACTAATTGTTGCATTAAAAATAGCCAAAACAGGTGTTTCACTGGGTTCTAAATTTATTCCTGTTATACCTGGAGCTATAGTGTCTGGGCTGAGTGATTTAGATGATTTGATTACTAATAAAACATTTTATAAGTTTGGGAATTCTAAAATTGCTCCTATTAAGTTTGCTATTGATGGGTTTTCAGTTCCAGTAGCTTTAATGTCATTCTATGTAAATGATTTTATTAAAAAATTAGAATCACTAGATGAAAAAATTCAAACTTGTAGTCCTCCTAATACTATAACTTTACCACAACCTTCTCCTGAGTTAGTTGAGATTGCTCAAGTTGAGCAGCAGGCTGAAGAATCACCTAATTTATCAACATATCAAGGATTTATTTTAGAAATAGAAAAAGTTCCTTATTCACCTACTGTAGATAGAATAAGGGCACTTGGGAAAAATCAAGATGGAATAGTGCTAATCCAAACCGAACTTTCCTTTACCCAAGTAGAACAAATAATGATTAATGAATTAAAATTCATTATTGACAGAGATAATTTAAAAGCTTATTAAGTAAATATTTATAAACAATGAAATCGCAAGTATTAAAATCTTTAATTAAAGAGGCCGTTAAAGAGGCCATACAAGAAGAATTAAGAGAAATTTTATTAGAAGCTGTTAAGGCTCCTAAACAAACTATAGTTGAAACCCCTTCTAAGGTTATTAAATCTGTTCCTGTAACTGAAGACCGTAGAGCTAAATATGCTGATATTTTAGGTGAAACCGCAGCTTCATTTACTTCAGCAGATGTTAAACCTAGATTTAATCCCCAAGGTACAATGCCTGGTGGGGATTTACCTCCTGGAGAATTAGGAATGGACCAAATAATGGGATTAATAAATAAAAAATAATGGCTATAAAAGTTGGAAATATACCAGCGTTTGATCAATACCCCACTGTGGGTATTGGGCTGTCTGTACCTTTCCAATCTCCTGCTACTTCAGGTTCCGATGCTGTTTTTAATATTAATTATACCACTGCAGAACAAATAAAGTATAATCTTATTAATTATTTTTTAACAGCTAAAGGAGAAAGAATTTTTAATCCTTCTTTTGGCAGTAATGTTCAAGCTTTTCTTTTTGAGCAAAATGATCCTTCTTCACTTGAAATTCTTAAAAAAAGTATAGAGGAAGATATTAGTTTAATATTCCCTACGATTAAATTAAAAGAAGTAAAAACCATAGCTGATGAAGATTACTACTCAGTTACAATTCAAATATTTTACTCAGTTTTTTCTAGTTTAAATGAATTTGTAGAATTTAATATGCCCCTATAATGTCCTTATCTTTAAATACAAGTAAAAAAGTTAATAGAAATGTTGAGTATATCAACAGAAATTTCACTGAGATGAGGTCGAACCTTATTAACTTTTCCCAAACATATTTTCCTAACACTTTTACAGATTTTAGTGCTGCTTCTCCGGGTATGTTGTTTATTGAAATGGCTTCTTACGTAGGGGATGTTATGGCTTTTTATACTGACAACCAAATCCAGGAAAATTTTATTCAATATGCCAAGCAAAGTAATAATCTATATGATTTAGCTTATATGTTTGGATATAAACCATCTGTTTCTTCAGCTGCTACTACAGAATTAGAAATTTTTCAAACAGTTCCTGCTATTTTAGTAGGTAGTGAATATGTTCCTGATTTTAATTATTCTTTAATAATACAAGAAAATTCTACTGTTACAGGTACTGCGGGTGTATCATTTTTAACACAAAATCGTATTGATTTTAGTCAGTCTAGTTCTTTAGATCCTACAACAGTATCCGTTTATGAAATATCAGGGGGAAATCCAACATCTTTCCTCCTTAAAAAGAAAGCAGAAGCAATATCTGCTACTATTAATACTACAACAATTTCAATTGGAGATCCTCAGCAATTTTTAACAACTAATATTATAGCTAGCCAACCTTTGGGAATATTAGATATAATTGATAGTGATGGGAACGAGTGGACTGAGGTAGATTATTTAGCTCAAGAAACAGTATTTGAAACAATACAGAATACTAATCCTTTTGGTCCTGATCCTAATACTACAAGTGAGTCGGGTAATGTGCCTTCACTTTTAAGGCTTAAAAAAGTTCCTAATCGATTTGTTTCTAGATTTATAAGTAGTAATAATTTAAATAGTGGATCTGCTACTTTACAATTACAATTTGGTGCAGGAACTACTAATGATTTTGCTGAGGAAATTGTACCAAACCCCAATAATGTAGGTATAGGTTTACCATTTAGTCAAAATAAGTTAACAACTGCTTATTCTCCTACTAATTTTATGTTTGATAAAACTTATGGTGTTGCTCCCTCTAATACTACTTTAACTATAAGGTATTTAACTGGAGGAGGTGTCGGAGCTAATATCCCAGCTAATACTTTAAGTTCCATAACAAACACAGGAAATGTTTTATTTAGCACTGATAATTTAGATGCTACTTTAGCACAAACTACATTTAATTCCTTAGCAGTAAATAACCCAAACCCAGCTACTGGGGGAGGTGATGGTGATTCTCCACAAGATTTAAGGCTTAATTCTTTGTCAAGCTATGCATCCCAACTTAGAGCAGTAACTCAAGAAGATTATTTAGTAAGATCTTATAGTTTACCTTCTCAATATGGATCCATAGCAAAAGTATATGCTGAGTCTCCTAAATTAGAAAATACCCTACCAGGAGAGTCTAATTCAGTCTTAGATTTATATATTTTAGCTTATAATGATAGCAGTCAATTTGTAAATGCTAGTAGTGCTTTAAAGCAAAATTTATCTACTTATCTATCCCAATATAGAATGATTAATGATTCTATCAAAATAAAAGATGCTTTTATTATTAATATAGGAGTTAATTTTGAAATTGTAGTATTACCTAATTATAACAGTAATGAAGTATTATCAAGTTGTATAAGAAGATTACAAGAATATTTTAATGTAGAGAATATGCAAATTAATAAGCCTATTCTTATAAATGAGTTGTATACTGTATTAAGTACTTGCGATAGTGTTAAGGGAGTTCAAAATATTAAAAGTATTGAAATTGTAAATAAAGTTGGTGAAAGTTTAGGTTATTCTAAGTATGCTTATGATGTAATAGGAGCTACTCAAAGTGGAGTAGTTTATCCATCACAAGATCCTTCTATTTTTGAAGTTAAATTTCCTAATACCGATATTAAAGGTAGAGTAGTACCATTATAAAAATAAATTATGGCAGTATATAAATTATTTCCCGAAAAAGATGCTTCTATATATTCTCAATTTCCCTTATTAAACACAGGGGTTGATGAAATATTAGATGTATCTACTTTTTTTACATCTGCAGACCCCCAAGTAAGTAGATTTCTAGTTAAATTTTCTCAATCTGAAATAGAGGATATATTAACTAATAAAATAGGAACAGCTTCATTTCAATCTAATCTAAAAACTTACATATCAGATATAACGGGTTTAAATTCTACTACTACTTTAGAAGTCTATCCTATATCAGGATCTTGGAATATGGGTACTGGGAGGTATCCTAATAGACCCCAAACCCAAAATGGGGTGTGTTGGACTTCTAGATTAAGTGCTAATGATGGAAATTGGCCTACTACTTTCCAAACTTATGCTACAGCTTCATACCAATCTAATAACCCAGGAGGGGGTACCTGGTATACGGGATCTGCACTAGGCTTAAATGTTACTCAATCTCAAGAATTAAGTTACTCTAGTGATAAAGATTTAAATGTAGATGTAACTAATACCGTTTTAACTTGGTATAGTGGGTCTAATTCTTTAGGAGGATTTTTAAATGATGGATTTATAGTTAAACAAAGTGAGAGTGATGAATTTGTAGCAAATAGGAATTATGTTACTACTATAAAATATTTTTCTATAGATACTCATACTATATACCCTCCTGAGTTGGCAATGAAATGGAGGGATTATGATTTTAATACCGGATCTTCGACTAATACTATCATAGATACTACTCAAATGGTAGCTTCTCTAGGTAACAACCCAGGGACTTTTAATAGGGGAAGTATTGAAAAGTTTAGAATAAATTGTAGACCTCAATTTCCACAAAGGGTATTCCAAACTGCTTCATTATACTCCATCAATCACTATCTACCTACATCTTCATATTATGCTATAAAGGATTTAGATACTAATGAATTTGTAATAGATTTTGATACTAATTATACTCAAGTAAGTGCTGATAGTGAAAGTAGTTACTTTACTTTATACATGAATGGTTTAGAACCAGAAAGATACTATCAGATTTTAATTAAAACCATTTTGGGAGGTGAAACACTTATATTAAATGATAACTATTATTTTAAAGTAATAAATGGATAACTCACTCAAACCATATAACTCAGGGAGTGAACTAAAATTATCTAAGAAGCTTTATAATAAACCTGCTTATTTAAATGTTATTAACACTCAGTTTACTGAGTTGGTCTCCCCAACTCCACCTATTGAAGAACCAGTTAGTGTTGATGAATTTTTTGTATTGTATAATGATTTATTTTATGAAATTCCAAAAGAAGGTGATATAAATTCACATGAGTTTTTAATAAAACAAAGCACAGAATATGTGGGGGCTCAAGGTATTTCGGATGAAATGCAAGCTCTTTTTGATGAAATTACTGTTTTAAGAGAAGAAAATCTTGAATTACAACAAAATATTATAGATTTAACAACTGATGATAACATTAACCCCACTAGCTAACCCCGAAGGAGCTACTCAACAAGAATATAATACTTCTCAAGAAGTACTTATTCCTGTAATAAACTCCTCTTCAGAATTTAATCCTGTAACGGATCAAGTTATTTTTTCTGTGGAAACTGTTACTGGGGATTTGTTGTCAAGTGGGAAAGTTTCTAATTTTAGTATTAGAAATTATGAAAACACATTAAATGAAGAAAGTATATCTTCTGTTGTTGTTTTTCCTGTTAAAGATATAGAAAAAGTTGGGTATAATGAAGGGGTTTATAATGTATATTATAACTTTTATAAAACAGCTATAAAATCGGATGAATATAATTATTTTATCCAAACAATTTCTCCTAGTAGAACAGAAATAAGACTATCAGTAAATAATGTATCTAATAAAGAGGTAGAAGGATTAGTCCAAAATTTTAGTTCTTCATTAGAAGTAGAAGGGTTATTTAAAGATTTTTATATTGAAATTAATAATTCCTATTATATAGCTAATAATATTCTTTTAGATACTTCTACTGAAGAATATAGCATTTTAATAAAATTATATCAACCTTTACCTAGTTCTATTGAAGTTGATACTCAACTTAAAGTAGTACTTGAATCAGCAGAAACTGTAGGGTTTAATTTAGTATTACCTCCTACCCCTATTATTATTGAAGAAGATATTCAACAAATAAAAGGTCCTAATTTTAGCTATCAATTATCAGACCAAACTAATAATTCTACAGTCCAACAAGATTATACTTCTTTAGAACAAAATACTCAATTAACTTCTTCATATAATGAACTTCAAAATATCCTTAATCAAAAGGGTATAACAGTTAATATAGATTATACTAACTTTGATAATTTTATTCATTTTAGTTCTGCTTATCAAAGAATTTTAAATTTTTACTACAAAGTAGGTCAAATAGAATCTTACCAAAATAGTATAAATACTCTAACAGGAGTATCCTCCCCAGGGGGAAATGTGTCTTCTTCTCTAGGAGTATATCAAAACCAAATTACAGATATAATTGAAAATTTTGATGGGTATGAAAATTACCTTTATTATACTTCAGGTGCTTTAGCATATCCTAAGTCTAATTCAACACAACCCTATAATCTTCAATCAACCGGAAGTGCTGAGGTAATAAGTTGGATGGGAAGTGCAAATGAATCTTCGGCATATTATGGAGGTAGGCTATACACCGCTTCACTTTATGATGAAGAAAATCAAGATAATTTATGTAATACTATTCCTACTTACTTAAGAGAAGATCCTGCTAACGAAGGATATGAATTGTTTTTAAATATGATAGGTCAACATTTTGATATATTATATTCTTATATAAACACTTTAACTGATAGATTTAATAATGATAATAGGTTAGATTATGGTATTTCTAAAGATTTAGTAGCAGATGCTTTAAGGGGAGCAGGCTTAAAATTATACCAAAATAATTTTTCATCAGATGATTTATATTCTGCTCTATTAGGCATTAATGCTTCAGGAAGTTTATTACCCCCCACAGGTTCAGAAGTAATTACTAACTATGTTACTGCTTCTAATGATGCCTATCCCTTAGAAAATATAAATAAATCTACTTATAAACGTTTATACCATAATTTACCTTATCTTTTAAATAAAAAAGGTACTGTAGCTGGTTTAAGAGCTCTTATTAATTGTTTTGGTATTCCTGACACAATTTTGAGAATATCTGAATTTGGGGGAAAGGATAAAGATAATACAAATGATTGGGATTATTTCCAAAATCAATTTAATTATGCTGCTTATGTTAGTGGTTCTTCTAATAACAATCATATAGAAATAAATTGGAATGTAAATTCAGATTGGAATAGTTATGATGATAATCCTGAGTCTATGTTTTTTAGATTTAAAGCAGGAGATATTTTACCATCAGAAGACAAATATAGTATAGTTTCTTTTAATGAAGGAGCTGGTAATTTTTATTTAACTCTAGACTATACTGGTTCGGGGTATAGTAGTGCATCATATTCAGGAGCAATCCCATCAGCTTCTAATGATTATGCTGCTTTATCTTTATGGGATGGTACAACTAAACTTACTAGTGTTGATGCACCTTTTTATGACGGAAATTGGTGGGGTGTTCATGTTGCCAGGGGAGAAGGAGTTTCAGGTGATAATGTTAATGTAGTTTTAAGAGCAGCTAATTCTATATATAATGGAAATGATGGTTTTAAAATAGGATTTACTACTAGCAGTATTGTAAATACCACATTTGCAGCATGGGTTAACCCCATCTTCGCAGCAATTAATTTTCCCTATAATAATAATAATAGTGTTACCTTAGGAGGAAATGCTTATTATGGATTAACAGGATCATTTCAAGAAATAAGATTTTACAATGTAACTCAAAGTGAAAATATATTTCATGATTATGTAATGAACCCCTATTCTATTGAAGGTACTCATCCATCATCATCTGCTGATAATCTTATTTTTAGGGCTCCTTTAGGTAGTGAATTAAGTACTAGTACAGGTACTTTAACTTCAATTCATCCCAAGATAACAGGTTCATATGTAACTAATTCTTTTAATAGTACTAGTAATTATACTGTTAATTCTGATGTGATATTTTATCCTCAAACTGAAGTTATATATTATGACCAGCCTGCTGTAGGTATTAAAAATCGTATTTCTGAAAAGATTAGAAGTCAAGATTTAGTTTTACCTGCTACTGGGAGTACTTTATCTCCTTATAGAAGTATTCAACAAAACTACCCACAAAGTAGTAGTGCTTATACTAGAGATGTAAATTATGTTGAAGTTGCATTTTCACCACAAAATGAAATCAATGATGACATTAATGCTTCCCTAGGATACTTTAATATAGGGGATTATATCGGAGACCCCCGGTTATTGTCGCAGTCTGTCACCTCATATCCTGCATTGGATAAATTACGCGATACTTACTTTGAAAAGTATTCTAGTAATTATAATTGGACTGATTATATAAGACTTATTAAATATTTTGATAATTCTTTATTTAAAATGATTAAAGATTTTATCCCAGCTAGTACTTCATTAGCTTCAGGGGTAGTAATTAAACAACATTTACTTGAAAGAAATAGAGTTCCCCTTCCTGAGGTATCTTATTCAGAACCTTATTATACAGGATCTATAGAATCAGGGTTTATTAGTGGTAGTACTGGGGGTGGGTTTAATAATGTTAATACTTTAGCAAATAGTCCTGAGAGTGTTGATTTTCAATCTCAGTCATTATTTAATCCAATATCTCCTTTTGTAACTCAAAGTTGGTCATCTTCAGTAGATACACCTGTAGGACCCCAAATTATAGTTCATACTACTCAAGAAGAATTTTATGATGGTGAGTTTAGTGGTAGTGAATTTATAGCTACTACAGGAGAATTGAATGATGAAAACACGGCTAAAAAACCTTCTACTTTAGAAATAAATTATGATATTATTTTTTATAGTAGTAGTGTAACTCCATCTACTCCATTTCTGAATGCACGTTCTATACCAAAACAAGGAGAAATATATTTATGGTATGATACTGGTAGTTTCTTAGATACTGGGGAAGGAAGCTCTCCAGGCCCTCAACAATCAGCATTTACTTCAGGATAAAAATAAATAAAAATGGCAGCAGCACCACCAATCCAACCAGATTTTGGACAAACTTTAACAAAAGGGGTAAAATATCTTAAAATTAATAAAATTGATAAGGATGGGGAAGATTTTGGATCTCAATTAAATGCCGCAGATAATCTTATATTAAACTATCCTGATATAGGCCCCACTCAATATAATATTCTAACTACTCAAGAACAAGACGGGTGTTATTTAATGGGAGTTATTCCTGTTGAAAACACTTCTTCACTTAATAATGTTAAAAATTTAGATCTTAACTTATTTAAATCTCCTGTGTCTAAAACTTTAAATCAATTAGAAGTAGCAGTGTGGAATCCTGATAATGATGGGGGATTGTTTGTTGCAGGTGGAAATGGGGGTGGGTATTATGATGATGCTACTGATCTTTTAGATTTTAATTTAGCAAATACCCCTACATCTGTAACCTCTAGTATAACTGTAAGTAGTATAGTGGGATCACCTATTTATCTTTCAGTTTTAATACCTGAAGGAAGTGTAGATGCTTGGGTAGAAGGGATTCCTATTAATCTTTGGGAAAACTATGGAATACAACTTTTAAATGTAATTAATATAACTGGGGCAGGTACCCAAACTATTAGCGCCCAAAGTAGTTTAAATGATAATTTTGGGGGTCGATATTATTTTGGGGGAGTAAATTTTAGTTTATTTGGGGGGTCTTTTACTATTATTCAAGTAACAGAAGAAATTAATCAATCTACTATACAACCTCCTCAAGTCTCTAATCCTATATTAATTAATATTAATCCTGAAGTTGAAGAATTCGATTGGTCTAATTATAATGCTGTTTTTGGAAATGTTGATACACCCCAATATTCTCAAACTTTTATGCAGATAGATTACAATACAGGAGGTACAATTCCTACTAATTTTGGATTACTATATAGTGGATCTGCACCAAAAGCTTTTATCCAAGATTCAAATTATACTCAAATGGGTTGGTCTAATGGTAGGTATGATGGAAGCCAAAATAGTTCAACAGATTTTAATATTTATAATAAATAATGCCACAAGCACCATCTTCACAACCCCAAACTTTAATTAATACTTCAATTGAACAACAACAATTGAATAATTTTTTAGGCCCAGTAAATGGAGCTTTAGGAGGTTTACCAGTTGCTGAGAGAAACCAAAGTTATTTTGCAGTATTTATTGGAGCAGGAGGAACAGGGCCTGAAATTATAGATCAAACTGCTTATTTTATTACTTATTTGGTTGATGAAAATGGTAATGTAAGTAAGCCTTCTGAGGATTATGATTCTTTGATTAATTTAAATCAAAATTTTGAAATTGGGAAAAACGTAATTGTTAGAAATGATGCTGCAAGTGCTGTAAATGGTCAATTAGTAGGGAGAAAAAAAATTGCAGCAATTGGTAAACAAGAACCTATTTTATACTCACAAACAGGATCTAGTGAAGGGGCTAATATTAATTCTCTTAATTTTAATAGTGATATAAATACAAATGCTACCCCAAGGGCTTTATTTTGGTTAAATAAAGGAGCAGCTACTATTGGAGATGGGGCTAATTCATTTAGTACTTATAATACACCCTCTCAATCTCCAGAAGCTATAATAGCAACTGTAGATGCAACTGCAGGTACTTATACTACGACTGCTTTAGATGTTTCTCCTGCAGATCAACTTCAAAATGTAGTATTTTCAATAAGTACCGAATTAGAAAGCTGGAATGATGAGGCTGTCTCAGGGACAATTGAATTAACAAAAGATGGAAGTGTAATTGGAAATACCCTACCTTTTTCTTTAGAAGAAGCACCGGCTACAGGTGTCCCTTACATAGAATCATTTACCCATACTATACCAATTACTAGAGAAGAATTAATTAGTGGAACATTTAAGGCTCAAATAACTATGAATTTACCAAGTGGAGCTACAAGTCAATTACAAATTAATTATCTTAACTTTAAAATTACCTCCCAAACCCCAGAAACCACTGCTCCCGCTACTAATTTACCATTTTGGAGTAAGGACCCTAACTTTTTTAATAGCGATAATTTTTGGGTAACAGCTTCAGATGAAATTTCTTTAAATTATGGTAATACTCAAAATTCCCAAAATGTTCAAGCTGCACTAGAGCCAGGGTTTAATTTCTCCCCTGTAACTATACCTTTTATTGTCAACCCAGGTGATAGAATTAGGTTTGGTTATAATAAAGAAAATGATTATACAATTTATGAAGTAATAGAACCCTCAGATGATGCTGATGGAAGATTAAAATTACGGCTTAATTCAGTATTACCTTATAACCTAGTTTTAAATAGTTTTGTTTTACATAAAGTAGATGTTACCAATCCTGTTTATATAATTTTAGATGTTAAAAAAATAGGTGGAACAACTGGCTTTAATGGTATTATCTTACCAGAATATCCTACTGAAAAATTAAGAAAAAATTTAGATAGTATAATTCTTAATTTAAAAGAAAGAGGAATAATAACAGATAACGAAACTTAAAAATAATAATATTTATAACCACATATTTATAAACAATGGGATATTTAAATAATTCGGTAGTAACAGTAGATGCTATCTTAACAAACAAAGGTAGAGAGCTCTTAGCAAGAGGAGATGGTTCTTTTAGAATTACTCAATTTGCTCTTTCAGATGATGAAATTGATTATACTTTATATAATCCAACTCACCCTTCAGGAAGTGCTTTTTATGGTCAAGCTATAGAAAACATGCCCTTATTAGAGGCTTTTCCTGAAACTACTCAAAATTTAAGATATAAATTAGTAACTTTACCTAGAGGTACAGCTAAAATGCCTGTATTAGATTTAGGTTTTTCTCAAGTTACTTTAAAACAAGGTGCTTCATTAGCAATTACACCACAAACTTTAAATTACTTAGGTAATAACCAAGTATTTGAAGCTAATGGTTATACTGCTACTATAGCAGATGTTAGAGTATTAAATACCTTTAACGGTGTAGGAATTCAAACAGAAGGAGCTGTAGCATTAAACCAAACAGAAACGTTAGGTACTAATGTTTCTAGTACAGTTGTTGGCACAACTATTAACATGACAGCTACTACAGTGAATACTTTATTTGGATCAAATACTGAATTAAATACTACTTTACAAATTGTAGGAAGAGATAGTGGAGCTAGAATTACCATCCCAATAAAAATTACAAAAACTAACGCATAATGTCATTTACTAGACTTTCTCCTGACGACTTTTTAATTAGTGCTGATAGTGTTACTGCAGGTGCTTGGACTGGTAATGTCCCTACATTAACTAGCTTTAATACTTCTTCAGTTCAAGTAGCTTCAACAAGTGGAAATTATTATTTAAATATATATCAAACGGGTTCTACTCAAACAGCGGCAGAAATACAATTTAATATTGCTTTTGGTGATGCTGCGGGTTCTGGATCTTTATTATATGATGCTGGAATTGATGGTAAATCCTATACTTCTACTGTATATGGACAATGGCAAAATATTGTTTTAGGAGATGAAAATAATCAATTTATTTTTGGTGGGGTAACTCCTGTTACTCAAAGTTTTTATGCTCTTTCTATAGAAAGAAGTAAATACAAAGGTAGTATCTTTCCTGGAACTTTAGATTTATTAATTAGGAGTTCAAGTGCAGGGGGAAACTTTGATTTACGGTTAACTGATAATAGCAATGATGTTTCAACTACTGTATTTAATGAAGCAGGAAGAGTATTCCAAATAGTATCAGGATCAGCAGGAAAAGCTGTGGGGACAGGAGCAACCCCTTCAGATGCTGTTGCTAATGGCATGACAGCATCAGGTTCTTATGGATTATTCCTCCCAGATATTGGAACTATAATTTTAAATGCAACTGCTTTAAATTTAGAATCAAGTGGAGGAGGAGTAGGATTAAATACTTTATATAACTCTAATACAACAGATAATAATCCTGCTACATTATATAATGCTATATCAAGCTCAGGTAATTTTACTTTAAATAGTCAAGAAAATATAACTTCTGATTATGTCTTCGTAAGAGCAAAAAATAGCCAATTTAATTATTCTGAAAATCCTTCGTTTATTTCAGGTTCAACAGGGGCTGTACTTTATAATAATTTTATTAATGCACCTCAGACATTTATTACTACTATAGGAATGTATAATGATGAAAATGAATTACTAGCAGTAGCTAAATTAAGTAAACCTCTTATTAAAGATTTTACAAAAGAAGCACTCGTTAGAGTTAAGCTAGATTTCTAATGAATGAGCTATTTAAAAACACTTACAAACCAAGATGTAATTATAACTCCATTTGGGGTTAATAAAGGATTTTCTTTTATTGGTAGAAGTGTACAATCCTTATCCCCTTATGGGGGAACAGTTTATGGAACAGGGATATATGGGCAAGAAATTATATTGGGAGATACTTTAAATCAAGCTTATATAGATAGATTTTTAGCTGTTAATACCCCAGAGGAAGGATTTTTTAATACCATTACTGAACCAACTACAGGGTATTTTTCTACTCAGTATCAAAAATTAGTATATGATTCTATTAAACAGCTTTATTATTCAAATTTTACTACATCTGCTACAGGGGATTCACCTGCTACTGCAAGTTTAGTACCTGGGGTTGATGTTGAAGGGGATAGGTTAACGGGATTAAAAACTTCTCGTGGACGGTTTTATAATTTCCCCCAATCAAACCTAACCCCAGATCGGGGATTTTCAACAGATAAAAATGCCGCAATAGGAGTATTGTCAGTACCTTCTAAATTATATGGAAATTATATTCAACCTTCATCTTTTACTATAAGATTTGGGTCTGGTTCTGCAGGGGCTACTTATTATGATATAAAGGATGATGGTGAAGGTAATTTATTATTAGATAATGAACATTGTGGTAATATTATATATGAACAAGGAATTGCAATTTTAACGGGTAGAGTTGTTAGTGGTTATGGGGCTGATGTTTACGGGAATAATTTTTATGGAGGAGATACTGGGAGTTTTACTAATGATCCTTCTTGGATAAGAAATTTTGTGGATACTAGAAATATTAGTTGTTCTTTTTCTTCATCATTTGATATATACGAAACTCAATATAAATGTACTATAAGAGCTAATGAATATAATTATTCATTAAATCCTAGTTTATTAGAAAATTTTGGACAAAATGAAATTCTCATTTCAGGAAGTAACCAATATAAAGGATTTGTAACGGGTTCTGACTTTAGTCCTTATGTTTCTACTGTGGGGTTGTATAATGAAAATCAAGATTTAATAGCAATAGGAAAGCTATCTCAACCTCTTCCTACTTCGCAAACTACAGATACTACCATACTTATAAACATAGATAAATAATCTCATGGCAAAAAAATTAAAAAAAATATTCGCAGCAGGTACTGATGAAGTAGTACAAGCTTTTACTGTAAATTCATGGCACGTATCTCAATCTGTAGATGCTCTTACAGCTGCCCAAGATTATGATATTTCAATTAGTGGTAGTTTAAATGTAACTGGGTCAGTAAGTATTAAAGAGTTAAATACAGATGCTGCCCTTACTGATTTTGTAGTTATTGATACTTCTACAGGTACATTAAAAAAACGCACCTCAGGTGCATCAGGTTCTTCAGGTACTTCTGGTTCAAGTGGCACTTCAGGAAATGGAAGTTCAGGTACTTCGGGTTCAAGTGGTACTTCAGGTACTTCAGTTGTAGGTCCTGCAGGAAATTCAGGTTCATCAGGTACTAGTGGTTCTTCAGGCACATCTGCAACAGCTGTAACAGGTTTAGATACTCAAGTATTATATTTTGATGGTGATGATAATCCAGCAGGAGATTCTGAGTTAACTTGGGATGATGTTAATAAAACATTAAGAATTTCTTCTGCAGATGATGGAACCTCAGGAAAATCCAATTTAATATTAACTAACGATGTTGCTTCTCCTACACTTTCCACAGTTAATTTAGGGAATATTGTTGGAAAAATGCCTGATGACGCTACAGGTATAGAACATGCTAAAATTCAATTTGAACCAGATAATGCAAATTGGGTATATGCTAGTGGGGAATGGAAAATAGCCCCTTCAGCAATAACTTTTTGGACTAATACTACTAATGTTCCTAGCGAAAAGATGAAAATTGGGTATAATGGTCAAATTCAATTACTAAAATATGATAGTTCTGGAGATTTTGTGTCTTCAACACCTACTTATAATCTAGGAACAGATACTGCAGGGAATATAGTTCAAGTTTCTACTAACTATTCAGGTTCTAATTATTTAGATGTAGAAGTTGATCGGATTGATTATAACAGTAATACTGCTGACGATTTAACAGGAGCTGGATCGTATCAATTTATTATAGATGCTCTTATGACAGATATTCCTGGTGCTAACGAAATGGTAATTAATAATGGGGTTAAAGCAAGTACTAGTAGAATTAAAATTAATATAGGAAGTTTTACTCAAGAAATGAATGTTGTAACTCCTGTTTCAATGTCTCAAATTGTAATAGGAAATACTGCTACAGGGGCAGGATCAAGTTGGGCTACTTATAATATTAAAAGTGTTTCGTTATTAAATGATCCTATTGAAGGAGATTATTTAGACATGACTCTCGAGTATCAATCGACTCAAGGAGGTACTGATTTTACCGCAGGTACAGCTGTTAATGTATTTAGACTCAGACCTAAAAATAATGTTAGTACTTCTACTATATATCCTATTAAAAATTATTACACTACAATTCAATACGGAAACCTTTCAAGTACGGATGATGTTAGTTCAACCCTATTTGGATTTTGGTTAGATGAGACTTTTAGATCAGGTTTAAATTCAGGCGATGAATTAATTGTAGAAGCAAAATGGTTTCCTAATACGGGACAAACCGGAACCACTGGTCCTACTATTAGTTTTATTTCATTTAATACAAGTGATTCAGGAGCTACTCTTCGTAGACAATTTTTACCAAGAATTGTTACTCCAAGTACCCCCCAAGTATATTCAATATCTACTAATAACGGGAATTATGGCACAACCCAAATTTTTAAATTTCAATATTGGGAAAGATCAAGCAGTGAATATGGGTTAATTCCTTTAAATGCATATGATACTTCATTCCAACCTTCTACTCTTAGTTAATTTTAAATAATCTCATGGCTAAACAACTAAAAAAAATATTTATTCCTGCTACTGATGAGGTAGTTCAAAATTTTAAGATACAATCATGGCATGTATCTCAATCTGTAGATGCCTTTACAGCTGCCCAAGACTATGATATTTCAATTAGTGGAAGCCTTACAACATCTGGAAGTGTAATCTTCCAGGGATTAAGTACTACTACAGGTCAAACTGATGTTTTAGTTTTAGATGGAGATATTGTTAAAACACAATCAACCACTCTAGGTACCTCAGGTTCAAGTGGTACATCAGGTTCATCAGGTACTTCAGGTTCATCAGGATCTTCAGGTACATCAGGATCAAGCGGTACTTCAGGTAGTTCAGGTACATCAGGATCATCAGGTACAAGCGGATCATCAGGCACATCAGGTACCTCAGGATCATCAGGTACTTCAGGTTCTTCAGGTTCTTCAGGTTCATCTGGTACTTCAGGAATATCTATAGCAGGTTCTTCAGGAACATCAGGTTCATCTGGTGTTTCAGGTACTTCAGGTTCTTCAGGTTCATCAGGTACAAGTGGTTTAACTTGTTATCAATATTCTATAACCCCTAGTACTTCAGGTCAATCTACTATAACATATGATAGCTGTGACTGTGATGGTGGTACACAAAATTTAATTGTATTACCCCCTATTGATTGTGGAAATAGTGCGGGATATTCGGGTGGAGTTGGATACCCTATCCAACAACCTATTAATTTTGGAACTTCAACAGGTAATGTTGCTATAATAGGAGTTGCTTATTCTGTACCTGATAGATTTATAGTTGAATATAATGGAAGTATAGCTGCGGATAGTGGATATAGAGGAGCTTCTTCATATAATATTGGGGGAGGTAACAGATCATCATTTACTACGGCATTAGATGGTCTTATAGATCCCATTACTAACCTTGCTTACCCAAATACATCAATCCCAGGTACTGAGAGTGATGGGTATCCTACAGTAACTTCCCCAGGAACTACTACTATTACTTTTGATAAAAATCTTTCTACTGTGGAATATGGTGATTTTAAAGTATATGCTCCAATGAATAACACGGCGTGGGATGCTGAAATTGGATGTCCTAATGGAGAAGCTTCACCCGTAGGTACTTCTACTTATTCTGCTACAGTATTTGCTACGAGTGCCCCTACAGTAACTTCAGGAGAAGCTGCTACAATAACTTGTCAGGGAATTGCAGGAAGTATAGATAACTCAACTGCTGGAGGGAGTACTTCTACAGGTGGAAATGGAGATAATAATTATATTAGAGTAGTTCAACCTAATCTTGTTTATAGTATTGATGAAAGTGTCTCAGGATATACTATTGATACTACAATCTCATCAGGAAATCCTGGAGCAGATGCTATTGGATTCGATGGTACAACTCCTACAGCACCAGGTCAACTTTTTATAAATACGGGAAGTGCAGGAGGAGCAGGGGATTATTATTATTTGTTTACTCAACAACTTGCTAATAGTGGATCAATTAGACTTGTTGGACAAAATGGAGCCGATCGCACATTTAGTGGTTTAAGTGTTTCTGAGGGGGTTGGATTTATTACAGTAGCTTATGATACAGTAACAGTTAATAATGCCACAGCTTATGTTAGAAGTGAAAATGCAACTACATTTGATGTTAATGCTGATTGGTATGAATATACAATTCCTAGAGGATATAATCGTATAGCAGTACAAAATCTTAGCGATGATACAACTACACCTTTTATTTTAAGAGCAGATAGTACCTTAGATGTAGGAGATAATGCTATTTTAGAAGTAGAATTAATAGCAGGAAGTTCAAGAACTTTTTATGGATATTTCTATAACGTAGGACATAACTCAAGTAGTTTTTATAATAATGAAGGGGTTCAAATGTTCTCAAATGCAGATACTACATCAGTATTCCAAGTAATGTATTGGGAATCCGGAAGTAGTGCTAATAATGGTTTAGTACCTTTAACAGCACAGCAAGTTAATCCTTAAAAATTAATAATGAATTGGTTATATAATGAAAAAGAAATCACGGACATATCACAATTTCCCCTCAATACATTTGGGTTTGTGTATAAAGTGATTACCCCCGAGGGTAAAAAATATATTGGAAAAAAGGTTTTATATCACAATAAAAAAACAAAACTCAAAAAATCCGAACTAGCAGAACAGAGCGGTCGGGGGAGAAGAGCATTGCATAAAATTGTGAGTAAAGAAAGTGATTGGAAAAAATATTATGGATCTAATAAACATCTAAAAAACCAAATCGCTGAAGGTGAAGTTACGCTGGAGAGTTTGCATAAACAAATTATCGAGATAGGCTTTAATAAAAAACACCTTACATACCTAGAAACTAAATACCTATTCCAGCTAGAGGTATTGGAAAAACCTGATGAGTATTATAATGATAATATTTTAGGTAAGTTCTTTACCAAAGACTTGGATATTTAAATTATTCAGCGTATATTCACGCTCATGGTAAATCACCTACTAGTAACTCTAGTTGATTCTGTTTTAGGAAAAGGAAAAACCACATCCAGAGGTAATTATGCTTATCACTGTCCTTTTTGTAAACATCAGAAACCCAAATTAGAGGTTAATTTTACGGAAAATAAAAAGGGTCATAACCCTTGGCATTGTTGGGTATGTAATACTCGAGGTAAAACTATACCTAATTTACTTAAAAAAGCAGAGGCATATGATAAAATAGCCGAAGCCAAGAAATTAATACCCCAGGGATCTTTTGTTGAAGAAACAATAGTAAAACATGATTTATCTCTCCCCCCAGAATTTACTAGATTTATAGACAAGCCTACCAGCCTAATGTCTCGCCATGCCTTAGCTTATCTAAAGAAAAGAGATGTTACAATGGAGGATATGATTAAATATAATATGGGATATTGTGAAGGTGGAGAATACCAAAACATGATTATTATCCCTTCATACGATGCTAATGGTACTTTAAATTACTTTACAGCTAGAAGTTTTGAAAAAGAACCTTTCCGTAAATATAAAAACCCATCAGTATCGCGTGATATAGTGCCATTTGAAATGTTTATAAACTGGAGTAGCCCGTTGGTATTGTGTGAAGGACCATTTGATGCCATAGCCATCAAAAGGAATGCTATCCCGCTGTTAGGAAAAAATATTCAATCTAGCTTGATGAAAAAAATAGTATCATCTAAGGTTGAAAAAATATATATTGCATTAGATAGTGATGCTATAAAATCTGCTTTAAAATTTTGTGAAATGTTTATGAATGAAGGGAAAGAGGTTCATTTAATTGAAATGGACGATAAAGACCCTGGGGAGTTGGGATTTAAACGTTTTACTGAACTTATTCAAAAGTCTGTTCCATTAACTTTATCTGGGCTTTTGAGTAGAAAATTATTTATATGAGTACTTTAAAAAAACATTATGGACGTATATTAGAAATTTCTGATGACCATAAACAAATAACCCTCCCAGATGGAAGATATTACCAACGAAATGGTGAATATTACCCCTCTGTAACTTACGTATTGAGCCATTACCCTAAAGGTAAATTTTTTGAGGATTGGCTTAAAAAGGTAGGATACGCTTCAGAGTATATTGTAAAAAAAGCGAGTGAAGAAGGTACACAAGTTCACGAAATGATTGAAGCTTACCTTAATGGTGAGGAATTAAAATTTTTAGAATATGGTGTTCCTATGTACCCTACTTTAGTATGGCAAATGTTTCTACGATTTGTTGATTTTTGGGAAGAATATAAACCTACATTAATCGAAGCTGAAGTTCATTTATTTTCTGATAAACTTAAAATTGCAGGAACCTGTGATATGGTTTGTGAAATAAATGGTGAATTATGGGTTATAGATTTTAAAACATCTAACCATTTACAAACTACCTATGATTTACAAACAGCTATTTACGCCCAATGTTTTGAAGAATGTTTTGGTAAAAAAGCAGATCGTACTGGTGTATTATGGTTAAAATCTTCTAAGCGGGGTCCTAAAAAAGGTGCTATGCAAGGTAAAGGATGGGAAATGTATGAATCCAAACGTTCTCAAGAAGATAATTTAAGTATCTATAAAGCAGTTCGTACTTTATTTGATATTGAAAACCCAAAACATAAACCTGCATTTACAGAATTCAGAACTACAGCTAAAAGAAATTCGTAATATTTATAGTAAACATTTTACTGTGAAATTATACGATATCTTACAAGAAATACAAGGTAAACCTAAAGCTATTATATTAGCGGGTGCTCCTGGAGCTGGAAAAGGATATATCTTAAGGGGCTTAGACTTAGGGGGCTTAAAAATAATGAATGTAGATGATCAATACATTGCCAATTTAAAACAATCTAATGTTAGTTTAGATTTAAAAAATTCAACTCCCGAAGAAAGAAGTAAAGGAGCTTCAGCAATGGCTTTAGCAGTTAAAGATTTTAAACAAGATGTAGCATTTACTATTAAAAATAAAGAATCATTTATTTTAGATGGTACAGGAGCTTCATATAACCAAACAATAAAATTAAAAACTGAATTAGAGGAGGCAGGATATGAGGTATTTATGCTTTATGTTTATACTGATTTAGAACGTTCTCTAAAACAAAACCAAAACAGATACGAGAAATCAGATGGCAAAGACAGAAGTCTAGCCCCAGGTATTGTAATGAAAACTTGGAAAAACGTAACTCAAAACTTTAAACCCTACCAAGATCTATTTGGTTCTAATTTTACTTCAGTAGCTAATACCTTAGAAGACCAAGAAATATCAGACTTAGAAGATATAATTGACACATATCTTACACCTTTTACTCCCAAAGGAACTAAACCTAAAACTCCTAAAGAACAAGCCCGATCTGATGCTAGAAAAGCTAAAGATGCTGAAGAAATAAAAGCTATGTTGAATGATAAATTCATCCAAAATATAGTTACCAATTCAGTATCTAAAGAAGAAGCACAATCTAAAATTCAATCTTTCTTATCATGAATTTTTTAACTGCTGAATTAATTAAAGATTTATTACCTGAGGGAGTTGATTCTTCTCGAAAAAAGGTAATTGGTATGTTTGGTGGAGGTTTTAAACCTCCTACTATAGGCCACCTTGAGGTAGTAAAACGGGCTTTACAAGAAAATCCTGAAATGGATGCCCTTATTATATTAGTAGGTAGTGGAACTCGAAATTCAATTAGCCAGGAAGAATCACTTGCTATTTGGAATATATATAAAAAATCCCTTCCTAGTAAAGTAAGAGTAATGGCTTCACCTGAAGGTAAAGCACCTATAGCTGCTATATACTCATATGCTAAAAAGAATCCTGATAAAGAAGTTTATTGGTTTTTGGGTGCTAGAGAAGGAAATGAAGAAGATTTTCAAGATATAATGAAGCGTACTCAATCTCTTCGTAAAGGAGATTATTCAAATCTTAAAGTTAAAGAAATAGTAACAACGGGAGCAGTCAGTGGTACTAAAGCTAGACAAGCTTTATTAGCCCAAGATAAAGAAACATTCATCCAATTCCTCCCAGATATTCCTGAAATAGATGAAATTTGGAACCTGCTATCTGATGTAATTACTGAGCGGATCAATTTTACACCTGATTTTATTACTAAAGGTGATGTAAAATTCGTAGATGATATGGCCGATAGAAAGTTAGCTCCTATTGAAGTTGATTTATCAGGAAGACATTTCTTTGACAGACTAAATGACCCAAGAAATTTTCCAGATATTTCAATTGAAGAATTAGAAGATTTTTTTGATAAATTATCTGATGAAAAAGAAGAATTTATTGAATTCCTCCAAAAATATAGAGAAATAGTAGTAAAAGATACAGAAACTAACATAAATA
>Ga0206125_10001487_pt1 | contig 27421 bp, 24 predicted proteins | sample Helgoland_Spring_4_FD_148598 | JGI IMG/M metagenome (GOLD analysis project Ga0206125, IMG submission 148598) | Pelagic subsurface seawater microbial communities from Kabeltonne, Helgoland, North Sea - Helgoland_Spring_Bloom_20160331_1 | ecosystem: Environmental > Aquatic > Marine > Epipelagic ... | reverse complement strand
GGTTGTGGACGTGCTTCTGATAAAGACTTTAATAGATTTGTAACGATATGTTTAGGTTCTGCACACGAGTTGGAGTACTTTATTTTACTGGCAAAGGATTTAAAATATATAGACATCAGTACGTATGGTTTATTAACAACAGAAATAAACGAGATAAAACGAAAATTATACAGTCTAAGTAAAAAACTAATAGCATAAAAAACACTAGACATACGGCTTAAAGCCTTAAGCATAGAGCATTAAGTGTTAAGCATTAAAATAAAATTATCAAATATAAAGACATAGAAATATTACGTTTTACTACTGCCGGCAGCGTTGATGACGGAAAAAGTACACTCATTGGAAGATTGTTGTATGATAGTAAATCTATTTTTCAAGACCAACTAGATGCCGTTGAAGCTTCTAGTAAAAACAAAGGCTTTGATTATGTAGATTTATCGTTACTTACAGATGGGCTTAAATCTGAGCGGGAGCAAGGGATTACTATTGATGTAGCCTACCGCTACTTTGCAACACCCAAACGTAAATTTATTGTAGCAGACACCCCCGGCCACATTCAGTACACACGTAACATGGTAACGGGTGCCTCTACTGCCAACTTGGCCATTATACTCATAGATGCGCGCAAAGGAATGCTAGAGCAAACACACCGCCACTCTTTTATTGCTTCTTTACTGCGTATCCCTCACGCGATTGTGTGTGTTAATAAGATGGATTTGGTAGATTACAGTGAAGATGTGTACAACAAAATTGTCTCAGATTTTAAAGCCTTTGCCTCTAAGCTAGAAATAAATGACATACAGTTCATTCCTATTTCGGCCCTTAAAGGAGATAACGTAGTTAACAAATCTGAAAATATGGATTGGTATCAGGGAAGTACCTTGATGTATCATTTAGAGACGGTGCACATCTCTAGTGATTACAACCACATAGATTGCCGTTTTCCTATACAATCTGTAATACGGCCTCACACCCTAGATAACCAAGATTACAGAGGCTTTGCAGGGCGTATAGACGGAGGAGTGTTTAAACCCGGAGATAGAGTCAAAACCTTGCCATCAGGTTTTGTGACTACCATTAAAACCATTGAGATGGGTGGAGAGCAAATTGCAGAAGCCTTTGCACCTATGTCTGTAACCATGACGCTCCAAGATGAGATTGACACCAGCCGCGCAGACATGATTGTGCGAGAGAATAACGTTCCAGAAATTGGCCAAGATCTAGAAGTACTAGTTACCTGGATGAGCAGCAATCCATTAAAGCCGCGTGCTAAGGTAGTTATAAAACACACCACCAACCAGTGTATGGCAATGTTAAAAGAATTAAAATATAAAATAGACATTAACACCCTGCACCGTATAGAGGGTATAGATACATTAAAGATGAATGATATTGGGCGTATCTCTATACGCACATCTAAGCCACTTTTTTATGACACTTACAAAAAAAATCGCCAAACAGGGAGCCTTATTATTATAGATGAACAAACCAATGAAACCATAGGGGCGGGGATGATTATTTGAGGGTGATGCAGGGGAACAGTGAAGCAGGGAAACAGTGAAGTAGTGATTTGGTTATAGAGTGAAACAGTTAAAGATTAGTGATGACACATAAAGATTTAGATGTTTATAAACTAAGTTTAGACTTGGTGGAAGACATATATAAGCTAACAAAATGTTTTCCTGCCTCCGAGAATTTTGGTTTAACATCTCAACTGCGGCGTGCAGCAGTTTCTCTGCCATCAAACATAGCAGAAGGGGCAAGCAGAGCCTCTACTAAAGATTTTATTAGATTCCTAAACATAAGTGCTAGATCTTTAGCCGAAATAGAAACACAATTAGTCATCGCAGAGCGTATAGGCTATATTGTTTTTAATGATGAATTAAAAAATAACATTACTACAATCAGAAAAATGATATACAGATTAAAACAATCGTTAAACAAAAAAATAATTAAGTAAACCGAATAACTAAAAAAAGTGAAACAGTGAGATAGTGAATCACCGCATCAACAAGACACCGTATCACCGAATGACCACATCACCGAATCACAGTATGACCGCATCACCGCATCACCTTATCACCGCCATCATAGCCGCTCTTAAAGCTAGTAAAGCTATCTTAGAAATCTACCACTCTGGAGCCTTTGATATAAAGTTAAAGGGAGACAATTCTCCTTTAACCAAAGCAGATACTGCTTCTCATGATGTAATTATGTCTTACCTAGAGCCTACAGGTATTCCTGTACTCTCTGAAGAGGGTAGAGATATTACTTACCAAGAGCGTAAGGCTTGGAAGCAGCTTTGGATTGTAGACCCTATAGATGGCACCAAAGAATTTATAAAACGCAATGGAGAATTTACGGTAAACATTGCCCTTATTGAAAATCAAAAACCAATCATTGGCGTTATTTTTGTGCCGGTAACTGGAGAGCTGTATTTTTCTAGCAAAGAAATGGGCGCTTTTAAAGTAGCGGTAAACCTTGAAGATTATGATATTGAAGTTTTACTTTCAAAGGGTAATAAATTACCTTTGCAAAGAGAAGATAAAACCTTTACAATTGTAGCTAGTAGATCTCATATGTCTGCAGAGACACGAGAGTATATACAGCAAATGCGTGAGATTCACGGGGATGTGAAATTAATATCAAAAGGAAGCTCTTTAAAACTGTGTATGGTTGCAGAGGGCGCTGCAAATTGTTACCCTCGTTTTGCACCTACCATGGAGTGGGACACTGCAGCAGGGCAGGCTATTTGTGAGCATGCAGGGTTTGAGGTGCTAGATTGGGAAACCAAGAAAAACATGCTGTATAACAGAGAAGAGTTGTTGAATAATTGGTTTTTAGTAACATAAACACCTAAAATATAACAAAACAAAATAACAAGTAACTACCGGTGGTAGTCGAGAAAAATATAAAAAATAAGCGTGAATAAGATTCAAATGGTTGATCTTAAAGGTCAATACAAAAAAATAAAAAATCAAATAGATACTGCTGTGATTCAGACAATAGAATCATCAAGTTTTATAAATGGTCCGATTGTTAAAGAATTTGCGGATTCATTAGAAAACTATTTAGATGTAAAGCATGTAGTTCCTTGTGCAAATGGGACTGATGCTCTTCAAATAGCACTCATGGCCTTATCTTTAAAACCTGGTGATGAAGTTATTTGCCCTTCTTTTACCTATGTAGCAACTGCAGAAGTTATTTCTCTATTAGGATTAACCCCTGTGATGACAGATGTTGATCCAGACACCTTTAATATAACAGCTGATATAATTAAACCCCACATAACAAGTAAAACAAAGGCTATAGTACCTGTTCACCTCTACGGGCAATCTTGTGATATGGAGGGTATTATGGATTTAGCTAAAGAGTTTGGCTTGTATGTAATTGAAGACAACGCTCAAGCAATTGGAGCTAAATATACTTTTAGTGATGGGACTGTGAAAAGTACAGGAACTATTGGACATATAGGGACTACTTCTTTTTTCCCTTCCAAAAATCTTGGTTGTTATGGTGATGGTGGTGCAATGTTTACCAATGACGATCAAATTGCTAAAAATCTTAAAATGATAGCAAACCATGGTCAAGAAGTTAAATATTACCATAAAGTTACAGGCTGTAATTCAAGACTAGATTCAATACAAGCTGCAATCTTAAATATTAAATTAAATCATTTGGATAGTTATTCTTTTTCAAGAAATAAAATGGCTGAAAATTATGATGAAAATTTCTCAGATATTCAAGAAATATCAATACCAAAAAGACAACACAATTCAACACATGTATTTCACCAATACACTTTAAAGGTAAAGCCTAAACTAAGAAGTTCTTTAATTGATTTTTTAAACGATAATGAGATTCCTGTCATGATATATTATCCAGTTCCACTATACAAGCAAGAAGCATTTAGCAACTATGTAAATAGTGATTTTAAGATACCAAATGTGGAACAATTGTGTAACACTGTCTTTTCACTACCAATTCATACCGAGATAGAAAATTCTAATCAAGAATTTATAATCAATAAAGTAAAAGAGTTTTTTAATAAAATATAAATTACAGAATGGAAACAAAAAATTATTTCGTTCATGAAAGTTCATACGTTGACGAGCCCTCTCAAATAGGAAAAGGAACAAAGATATGGCACTTTTCGCATATTATGAAAAATTCAGTAATTGGAGAAAATTGTAATATTGGTCAAAATGTTGTGGTCTCTCCAGATGTTCAATTAGGAAATAATGTTAAAATTCAAAACAACGTATCAGTATATACTGGAGTTGTCTGTGAAGATGATGTGTTTTTGGGTCCCTCTATGGTTTTTACCAACGTAATAAACCCACGAAGTGGCGTTATCCGAAAAGAGGAGTACATGAAGACTGTTGTTAAAAAGGGTGCGTCTATTGGAGCCAATGCAACGATTGTATGTGGTAACAATATTGGGAAATATGCATTTATTGGGGCTGGAGCAGTTGTTACAAAACAGGTTCCAGATTACGCATTAATGGTAGGGAATCCTTCAAAAAACATAGGTTGGATGAGTGAGTTTGGAGAGCGTTTAAATTTTGATAGTTCAGGAATCGCAATTTGTGATAAAACTGGTTTAAAATATAAGTTAAGTAATAATTTAGTACATAAAATAGATGAGTAAAAATTTCGCATTAATTGAGAATCTGGTTACATATATAATAAAATGAAAAAGATATTAATTGTATTCGGCACTCGCCCTGAAGCTATAAAAATGGCTCCTCTTGTAAAAGAGTTTCAAAAACATCCAGACGTTTTTGAAACAAAAGTGTGTGTAACCGCTCAGCACCGTGAAATGCTAGATCAAGTCTTAGATTTTTTTGAAATCAAACCTGATTATGATCTAGATTTAATGAAACCAGGGCAAAACTTGTATGGTCTCACCGCAGATATCATAGCAAATTTAAAACCTATCCTTGAGGGTTTTGAGCCAGACTATGTTTTTGTTCATGGAGATACCACAACCACCATGGCTGGTAGTATAGCCTCTTTTTATAGTGGAGCCAAAGTATGTCATGTAGAGGCAGGGCTAAGAACTCATAATAAATTATCCCCTTTTCCTGAAGAAATTAATAGACAAATAACAGGCCGAGTTTGTGATTACCATTTTGCGCCTACTACTACTTCTAAAGCTAACTTACTTAAAGAGAATATCCAAGAAGATACCATATTAGTTACTGGTAACACTGTTATTGATGCTCTTTTGGATAGTGTAGAAAGAGTTAACCAAGAGCCAAGTAAGCTTATAAACAATTTGTCAACTACTTTAGGTGACAAAGAATTAATTTTAGTGACTGGACACCGAAGAGAAAATCATGGTGCTGGTTTTATAAGGATTTGTGAGGCGCTAAAAGAAATAGCACAAGACAATACAGACCGCTTAATTGTGTATCCAGTTCACTTAAACCCTAAGGTTCAAGAACCAGTAAAGCGTATACTAACGGGTATAGACAATGTAATTCTTATAGACCCACTAGCGTATCAAGATTTTATTTGGATGATGAACCGTGCCAAAATAATTATCACAGATAGTGGCGGGGTACAGGAAGAAGCTCCTAGTCTAGGTAAACCTGTTTTAGTAATGCGCGATACAACAGAGCGGCCAGAGGCTGTAGATGCCGGGACTGTAATTTTAGTAGGCACAAATAAAGATTTAATAGTAACTGAGGCGCTAGATTTATTAAACAATGCTAATAGGTTTCAGCAAATGAGTCTTTTACATAATCCCTATGGAGATGGTAAAGCTTGTAAGCGCATTGTTGATTTTATAAAACATCTTACATAATTATAAAATTGTTTAGAATTTTAAATTAAATTAATGGAACAACCAGAAGTAGTAATGATTGGGTTAGGATATATAGGCCTACCAACAGCAGCGCTTATAGCATCTAATAATGTAAAAGTACATGGTGTAGATATTAACCCTACCGTGGTAGAAACTATTAATAGAGGAGAAATTCATATCGTTGAACCCTCTTTAGATATCGCTGTTGCATCTGCTGTTAAAAAGGGCTATTTAAAAGCTGCTACAACACCTGTTGAGGCCAACACCTATATTATAGTAGTGCCAACCCCTTTTAAAGGGAAAAACGAGCCAGACATCTCCTTTGTTGAGGCAGCTACAAAGGTTATTATACCTTTGTTAAAAGATGGAGATTTATACATTATCGAGTCTACCTCTCCTATAGGCACCACAGAAAAAATGATGGATCTTATTTATAGCTCACGCCCAGAATTAAACAATAAAATATATATCGCCTACTGCCCAGAACGCGTATTGCCAGGAAATGTAATGCATGAACTTGTGCACAATGACCGTGTAATTGGTGGAGTGAACGAGGCTTCTACCCAAAAAGCTACGGCCTTTTATAGCAATTACGTTAAAGGGGAGTTGCATGCTACCAATGCCAAAACCGCAGAGATGTGTAAGCTGGTAGAAAACTCATCTAGAGATGTGCAAATAGCCTTTGCAAATGAGTTATCACTTATTTGTGATAAAGCAGGGATTAATGTATGGGAGCTTATTACCCTTGCAAACAAACACCCACGAGTAAATATATTACAACCAGGATGTGGTGTAGGTGGCCATTGTATTGCTGTAGATCCTTACTTTATCGTCTCAGATTACCCAATGGAGTCTAAAATAATAGGTACCGCTAGAGAGGTTAATAACTATAAATCCTTTTGGTGTGCAGAGAAAATACAGACCGAGAAACTTAAGTTTGAACTAGAACACTGCAGGAAACCAAAAGTTGCACTCATGGGTCTGGCGTTTAAACCCAATATTGACGATTTACGTGAATCTCCAGCCAAATATATTGCTCAAAAAGTATTGCAAAACGATAGTAATGGAGACAACTTTATTGTAGAGCCAAATATTGAAGATCATAATGTATTTAAGCTAACTGATTATAAAACGGCAGCAAAAGAAGCAGATATTATTGCTTTTTTAGTGTCTCATGATGAGTTTAAGAATTTAGAAATATCATCAGATAAAGTAGTGTTAGATTTTTGTAGAATATATAAATAAATAAATAAATATGAAAAACTTTGCGCTGATAGGAGCATCTGGCTATATAGCCCCAAGACATTTAAAAGCAATAAAAGATACTGATAACAATTTAATAGCAGCTCTAGATAAATTTGATAGTGTTGGGATTATGGATAGTTATTTTCCTGATGTAGATTTTTTTGTTGAGCCAGAAAGATTTGATAGACATCTTGAAAAGTTAAAATTTGAAAAGAATATACATCTAGATTACATAAGTATATGTACACCAAACTATCTTCACGACTCCCATATTAGAATGGCGCTTCGAAGAGGAGCGGATGCGATTTGTGAAAAACCATTAGTGTTGAACCCATGGAATCTAGATGCTTTAGCAAAAATGGAAAAAACATCTGGTCAAAGAGTTTGGAATATACTTCAATTGAGACTTCATAAAAGTATTATAGAATTAAAGAAAAAAGTAGATACTGCTCCAAAAAACAAAATTTTTGATATAGATTTAACATATTTAACTTCTAGAGGAAATTGGTATTATACTTCATGGAAAGGAGACGTTTCTAAATCTGGGGGTGTTGCATCTAATATTGGTGTTCATTTTTTTGATATGCTATCTTGGATATTTGGAGGAATTAAAACAAATATTACTCATATTCATACTCACGATAGAGCTGCTGGCTATTTAGAATTTGAAAAGGCCAGAGTTAGATGGTTCCTTTCAATAAATTATGATGTTTTACCAAATAAAATAAAGGCTAAAGGTCAAAGAACGTATAGATCAATTAAAATTGAAGGAGAAGAGCTTGAATTTAGTGGAGGATTTACAGATTTACATACAAGAGTATATAAAGATATTTTAGACGGTAAAGGAAGTGGTTTAGAGGATGCTAGACAGGCAATAGAGATTGTTCATGATATCCGAAAGGCTACCCAAGTTGGTCTAAAAGGGGAGTATCATCCTTTAGCAAAATTAGGATTAACTAAACATCCTTTCACATAAATAATAGATGGGACAAGGATATAGTAAAATATTTTTAAAAAATACTTTTTGGGTTTACTTAACAAAAATTATAACTCAAACTTTTGCATTAATAGTTAATATTTTTGTGATTGTAAAATTAGACGTTTCTTTGTATGGAGAATTTAATTTTATACTTAATACAGTATTAATTATTAGTATGTTTAGTTTGGGAGGTATTAATTCAGTGCTAAATAGATTCTTACCTGAGTTTCTAGCTCAAAATGACCATTTTAGGATAAAGAAATTAATAAAGTACAGTTATCTAATCTCTTTTTCTGTTTTCTTAGTCTTTTTAGTCTTTTTAATCTTCTGGAAAGAATCTTTTATCTTAATTTTTGATATTAATAATCTAGAAAACTACTTTTTTGAATTCATATTAATAGTTGTCCTCTACTTTTTTAAAAGTATAATAAATGTCGCTACCAGAGCATTATTACTCCAGAAAGAGGTATCAATAGTAATGGTTACTGCAACAGTAATAAGATCGTTTCTATATCTTTACTTCTTGAATGATCTGACTATTGAATTGCTTATTTTAATTGAAATAATTATTCTAGGCTTTATTTTTGTAGGCGAGTTTTTAATTTTTATTAATTATGTTACAAAACTAAACAAAAGGAGTTCAGATTTAAAAATACCGTTTGATAGAAGTAGAATAAAAAGATACGGTTTTTTCTCTTTTTTAAATGAGATCGGTGCTGGAATCGTTGGAAAAGCCTCTGATTTCTTTATTATTGGAGTCATGGCTAATACTTACACTTTAGGAATATATTCTTTTGCATTTAAACAATTTGAATATATTTTTAAGGTTCTTCCAATTAAAGAAGTTTTATCAATAATCAGACCTATTTTTATTCAAAAATTTAATAATGTAGACCAGGATGATAAAGAGTTTAAAACACTCTTTAATTTATTTGTAAAATTATTATTTCCACTTTATACTTTTCCACTCCTTTTATTCATAATTTTTGGTAAACAGTTAATAATCATCGTTTATAAAGTTGAATATCAGGAAGCATACATTTTAGTTGTAGTTATGTTAATTAGCAATATCATTGTCTCATTTGCCTATCCTACTACTTTGGTTATGGTTTTAAAAGAGAGAATGGATTTATCATTAATATCTAAATCCATTTTTGTGTTTAGTATTATTGGGAGTATTTTTGGAATGAAATATTTTGGTCTTTTAGGTGTTGTAACTGCAACAGTCATAGGAGATTTTTTAAGAAATATACTTATTTATTACTTATTAAATAAATCATTTAAATTACCCTATAACTTTAAAGGTTACTGGAACTATATTATAGTATTTTTTACTACTACTATAACTTTCTATTTTATGGCCCAAGGAATTAATTCTATTTTTGATTTAATTTTATATTCTTTGTTTTTTGCCTTAGTATACTTTCTTTTTAATATTTATTTTAATGCTCTTAATTCTGAAGATATAATATTCATTAGAAAGATATCTAACCATTCAAAACCGCTTCAGAAAGTAGATAAGTTTATTCAAAAAATACTAATTATAAAAAGTAAGTAATATGATAAATAAGATTAAGAGAAAACTTATTAAATTGGTTCTTTTTTTAATAAACTTTATTACTTTACCAATATTCCTATTAATTTTATGTCTATTTATTTTAACTATAAAAGTTAAAAAAAATATAAAAACTGATTTAGCAATATTTATTGGTCTAGAACATGTTATTAGTAAAACCATAGTACGAGCAGATCAGTTAAAAAAGATATATAAGGTATTATTTTATAGTATTGAAACGAATAAATCTCCATATTCAAATTATCCCATAATTAAGTCTCAAAAACTTATAGTTTTAGATTTAATCCAATTTGGAAAAATTTTGTTGAACAATAATCCAAAGTATTGTGAATTGTATTTTGAAGGAAATTGTTTTAGTCAATTTTTTCAAGCCATATTGTTAAATATTAATAATACGATGATAGTTGCTATATTAAGGGGAGAGCTTTACCATTATAATTCTAATATGAATTCTATAAAAAAATATTTTTTGAATAAAATTCTAAATATTGTTGATTGGATTTACTATCGTGAAACATATATGTTAGAAATACTTAAGAAAACAGTTAAGAATCAAGATAAAATTATTTTCGATTTCAATAAGGTTAAAGTGTTTACTAATTGTGATATTAAAAGAGATAAAAAAACAGTTCTTTTTTTAAATGGTTTTAAAAATTGGCGCAGACTAGATATCATTATAAATGCTTTACCCAAAATAATTGATAAAGTTAAAGATGTAAATTTTGTTTTCATAGGTGCTCGATCTAAATCAGAATTAGAAAAGTATAAGAGTCAAATTCCTGAAAAATATGAAAATAATGTCAGGATTATGGAGTGGACTTCTAACAGTAAAAAGTATTATGAGAATGCTTCTATTTTTGTTTTACCAGCTGATTTGGTATACCTGAATTTTAGTCTTTTGGAAGCAATGGAAAGAGGGGTGCCCGCAATAGTAGCTAATGTTCCAGATGTAGAAAAAATAATTAAAAACAATGTTGATGGAATAATTACAGAACAAAATAGTAATTCTTTCGCTGATGCAATAATTAGTCTATTGCAAGATGAAAAAACACGTTTGACACTTGCTTTTAATGCGAGAGATAAAATTGTTAATAATTTTAATGACAAAAATAGAATGGATTCAATTATTGAAAAAATAAGCGACAGATATGATAAATAAAATCACATATATTCATACTAGCCCTTTGAATTCAAAAAAAGCCAATATAATTCAGGTGCTAAGTATGTGTAGTGCTTTTATTGAAAACGAAATTGATGTAACTTTGATCTTACCTAAAAGTGAGTTTTTGTTAGATACAAAACTTGATAATAAAATTAATCTTAAGTTTTATAGGGTGAATAATAAACTGCCCTCATTTTTGAAATATAACATAGCAATTTCAGAATATTTAAAAAATAACAGTTTAGAAGGTTTAATTTTCATCAGACATTACACACTAGTTTTCCCATTATCTAAATTTAAATATAAGTTCATCTATGAATCACATAATAACAATCTGTTTTCAAATAAATTTATAGATGTATTATTTAAATTTCACCTTAAAAAGCTTATCAAGAATGATAATTTTTTATTGTTATTCAGTATCAGCGGAGAACTAAATAAATATTGGGATAAGTTCTTTAAAAAGTCGACCGAAAAAATAGACTTTTATCACGATGGAATTAGCGCACAGATGTTTGATACCTTCCTAGAAAAAGATGCCGCACTTTTAAGCTTAGGTATAAATAAAACAATGCGAAAAAGGATTGTTTACTCAGGTAGTATATATAATGATAGAGGTATTGATAGTATTGTAAGATTAGCTAAAGACTTCCCTATGGCTGATTTTATAGTAATAGGTGGTCCTAGTTCTAATATTCCAAAACTAGAATCAATGGCCTCTAAATTAAATATTGAGAATATCGTGTTTCTCGGAGTCATTCGTCACAGGGAAATTCCACTATATTTATTTTCAGCTGACGTGCTCTTGGCATTTTGGTCAAATAAAGTTAAAACAATAAACTATTGTTCACCCTTAAAAGTATTTGAATATATGGCTTCTGGACGATTAATTTTAGCACATGCTTATCCAACAATAAAGGAAGTGCTTAACGATACTAATTCAATACTAGTCAACCCAAATTCTTACGAAAAAATAAAAGAAGGTTTACACAAGGCTTTAAAAATTAATAACAGTTCAGTTATAGCAGAAAAGTCAAGAAGGGATGTATTCTCTAATTATACTTGGACCATAAGAGCTAAATATGTTATTAATCTAATAAACCAAATTGATGAATAATATTATCAAAATATTATTAATTTTACTTTTCTTTCAAGGAATATTATCAATAATAGGTGTTTCTTCTACCTTGTATAAAAGCGCAATTGACGTTTTGATATATTTGATTTTTATAATTGTACTCGCCAAGAATAAAAGTAATTTATACATCCCACATAAAGGATTACATAAAATTTTTATTTTTTATTCAATAATTGTTTTGTTTTCGGCTGTTGTAAATGAATCTGACCTTTTTAAAAGCTTCTCTTTTTACAGAAATACTCTTAACGGTTATTTATTTTTTATTGCTATTTCAAATATCCACTTGAAAAGAAATGAAGTAACTCAAATAAAAAGATTAGTTTTTTTTCTCATTTTAATTCAACCTCTAGCAAGTTTAATGAAATTTTTTATTATTGGTCAATCTGAAGACTATATTGGAACTTTTTCTCTTTCAGGAGGATCTTACAGTACATTAGTTCCTTTATTATTTATTCCAATGTTTTACTTATTGTGGCTTCAAACGAAACGAAAAATATTTGGTTACCTTATATTAGGCTATATATTTATGGCTTTTGTTGGTGATAAAAGAGTCTTTTGGTTTTTATTGCCAATCGTTCTAGTTTTGTCTAACTCAATGTATAAAAAAACATATTACAATCGACTAGTTAAACAATTAAAAAGTGTCATTTCATTAATTATTATTTTTCCAGTATTTATTTACATTGGAGCAAGGAGTTTACCATCTCTTAATCCCGATTATGAAATTTGGGGGACGTTTGATCTAAATTATTTAACAAATTATGCGGTTGATTATAGTTTAGGAAATAACCAAGATTCAGAATATGGCGTAGGAAGGTTAGGAAGTTTAAATAGTATGTTGTTCTATTTTAATGACAGCAATCCTAAAACTATCACCATTGGGGATGGACCTGATATTTTTGTAGATAAAAATAACGAGGATGAAGTTTCAAAAGATTATGGTGTTTTAAAATTAAGCCATTTTACAGGTATAATGTTTTATTTACCCTCTGTCGGTATTTTAGGTTCTTTGAGTATTTTATTTTATCATATATTAATTTTTTTCATTGCTAAAAAGAAGCTTAAATATTTTCAAAACAAAATAGGAATTAAAAGAATTATGTGGATTTCAATTTCAATTATGACTTTAATAATTTGTTACGATTATATTTTTTATACAAAAGCATTTGTTCATTCAAACCTTTTAAATACATTATTCTTCTTTTTGTTAGGAGCTCTTTTAAACAAATACGACTGTTTTTTTATCAATAAAACTGATAGCTTAATTAATAAATAATCTCCAACTAAATGAAAATATTATTTGTTAGCAGTGGTAATACTAAATTTGGAATTTCACCATTCGTTAAATCTCAAGGAGAATCTCTAATAAAAGAAGGCGTTAATGTCCAATATTTTAAAGTTAAAGGCAAAGGATATAAGGCTTATTTTAAAGCTATAAAAGAGTTAAGAAAAACCATTAGAAATCAAGAATTTGACATTATCCATGCTCATTATACATTTTGTGGTCTTTTAACCATTCTGGCAAGACCCAAATTACCAGTTGTACTCTCATTAATGGGTGATGATGCTTATGGTACTCCCAACAATAAAGGTAAAACTAAAATTTCTACTTATTATAGTATTATTTTAACTTTTATAATACAACCATTTTTTAAAAAAATTATAGCTAAATCTGCTGAAATTGGAACCTATGTTTGGCAAAAGAAAAAATTAAATGTTGTTCCGAATGGAGTGAATTTAGAAACTTTTTATTCGATCGATAAAAGTATAGCTAGAAAAAATTTAGGGTTGATAAATGACACTAAGTATGTTTTGTTTTTAAATAATACAAGAGACACTAGAAAAAATTTTGTTCTCTTTAAAGAAACGATAGAAAAAGAAAAATTAGAAAATTTTGAATTACTGACACCTTACCCTATTACTCCAGATTTAGTAGTACAATATTTGTGTGCATCAGATTTATTGGTACATGTAAGTTGGAGAGAAGGTTCTCCAAATTTAATTAAAGAAGCTATGGCATGTAATATACCAATAGTTTCATCAGATGTTGGAGATGTAAAAGATATTTTACATGGTACTAAAGGTTGTTTTATAACAGAATTTTCTACGAAAGATTTAGCTAAAAATATTAATCTAGGACTTAATTTTAAGGGTCGAACTAATGGTAGAGATAATACAAAACATTTAGAACAAAGTGTTATAGCAAAAAAAATAATTAATATTTATAAAAAAATACTGATAAAATAATATGTGTGGTATTTGTGGAATAATTTACAAGAATAATTCAATAAAAGTAACTGAGAATATATTAATACCCACTGTAAGAAAAATGCATCATCGAGGACCAGATGACAATGGATTACATTGTTCAAATAATGTAGGTTTAGGTTTTGTAAGGCTTGCTATTTTAGATTTATCAAAAGCGGGTCATCAACCAATGACAAGTGTAGGTGGTAAATTCACAATAGTATTTAACGGTGAGATATATAATTATATTGAATTAAGAAAAGAACTGACATCCAGAGGCTATTCTTTTTTTTCAAATTCAGACACAGAAGTTTTATTAACTCTTTATATAGAATTTGGAGAAAGTTTTTTAGAGAAGTTAAATGGAATGTTCGCTTTTGCTATATTAAATAATGAAACCGGTGATGTTTTTGGAGCAAGAGACCGATTTGGAATTAAACCATTATATTATTTTCAGGATAAAGAAAAAATAGCTTTTGCTTCTGAAATTGATTCTTTATTAGAGTTTCCTGGAATTAAAAGTTTAGGTGTAAATAATAAAGCTGTTTATAATTATTTTGTTTACAACCGTACAGATTACGATGAAACTACTTTTTTTAATCATGTTAAAAAGCTTCCTCATGGTCATTATTTTAAATATAAGCAAGGAAGCTTTCAGGTGAAAAAATGGTATGATTTAAGTGAAAAAATTCACAATCCATTTAAAAATAATTATGAATTTAAAGATGCTTTAATAACTTCCGTTTCTTTAAGGTTAAGAAGTGATGTCCCAATTGGTGCCTGTTTAAGTGGAGGGCTAGACTCTTCAACATTAGTGTCTATTCTTGAAGAAAAATTTGGAAGACCTGACGTGCATACTTTTTCTTCTGTCTATAATACAAACTCTAAAGAAAATGAAAAACCCTTCATAGATGAGTATCAGGGCAGACTTAAAAACATGCATTTTGTGTTTCCAGATGCTAAAAGCTTTAGAGATGACTTAGACGATTTAATGAATTCCCATTCCGAACCATTTTCTACCCCAGCGATTTATGCACAATACAAGGTAATGCAATCTGTTCAAGGTAAAGTAAAGGTACTTTTAGATGGACAAGGGGCTGATGAATATCTAGCTGGATATGATTATTTTTATGGTTTCTACCTTAAAGAGTTGTTGCAAAAAATAAAATGGTTTTCTTTTATTAAAGAATCTTATATTTATAAAAAATACCATCACACAAACAATCATTTAAAATACTTTACTTATTTCATGCTACCAAGTTCATTGCGAAGAATGGTAATGCAGAGTAAAAAAGGGTACTTAAGAGAAGAATTTGAATCAAGTTTTCACGGTGAAAAATCATTTAATGAATTGATGTATAGTTCAAAGAATTTAATCGATTCATTAATTAATCACTTTGAATATAAACTTGAACATCTTCTAAAATGGGAGGACACAAATTCAATGAGATTTTCATTGGAATCTAGAGTGCCATTTTTAGATCATAGACTAGTTGAGGGGACAATTGGAATGAAAAACTCAACAAAATTAAACAATGGAATTACAAAGGCTATTTTAAGAGAGCAGTTTTCTTCCATTGTTCCAAAAAAAATTATAGATAGAAGAGAAAAAATTGGTTTTGCTACTCCAGCAGATAATTGGTTTAGAGAAGAAGTATTTATTTCATACATCAAAGATGTTTTAAACTCAAACTTAATGGCTAATTCAGATATTATAGATTACAAAGTTTCTATGAGTCAGTATGAAAGACATTTAAAAGGAGAGATTAATATTAGTAATGAGATTTGGAAATGGATTAATTTCTATAATTGGAGGCAAAAAAACAGTAGATTATGAAAAATATATTTTTAATTCTTTACTACGGTATAGCAAGTAAGTTGCCAAACATATCATTTCCATTGGGAAAGATGTTTAATCGATTTAGAGTATTTACATTAAAAAAAACACTAGTTATTGGAAACAATTGCAGAATAATGAAAAATGTATACATAGGAAGTGGTAGAGATATAGAAATAGGTAATTATTGTAGAATTAATGAATTATCTCGATTGTGTAATGTGAAGATAGGAAATTATGTTATGATTGGGAGGGAGACTATAATTTTGGGAATGTCTCATAAACATGATAAAGTCGACATGCCAATGGAACGTCAGGAAAAAAAAATGAGTAAGCAGTCAATAATTGAAGATGATGTTTGGTTAGGTGCTAGAGTAATGATTATGCCAGGTGTACATATTAAAAAGGGATGTATTATTGCTTCTAATGCTGTGTTAACAAAAGATACAGAAGAGTATGGAGTATATGGTGGAGTACCTGCTAAATTAATTAAAAAACGAAAATAGACACTATGTCAATAGTTCAAAAAAGAACCTTTAGATCAATCATATTTGGTATTTGGAGTAAGACGCTACAAAATATTGCATTTTTTACTTTCCCTTATCAGATTACAGTTTTTTTACACAGGTTAAGAGGTGTAAAAGTTGGAAATAAAGGACATATTTCTAGATATGTTGTTATTGATGATACTAAACCTTCTTTAGTTACTATAGGAAAAGGTGTAGCTATAACACAAGGGGTTATGATTTTAACTCATCAAAGAGATCTTTCAAAATACAAACCTGGAATGTATGCAATGGATTGCCCATTTAAATCTGGAAAAGTAGAGATTAAAGATGGAGCTCATGTTGGTATTGGAGCTATCGTTATGCCAGGCGTTACCATTGGAGAAGGAGCTGTTATTGGAGCAGGTTCTGTTGTTACAAAAGATATTCCACCTTATTGTGTTGCAGTAGGCATACCCGCAAAAGTGATTAAATATTTCAAAAAAGAACAAGAGAATGAAGATTTGGATTGATTTTGACAATACACCGCATGTTAATGTTTTGTTGCCTATTATCAAAAGGCTAGAAAAAGACCACGAGCTAATACTTACCTCCCGAGATGTATTTGAAACTGTACCAATGCTTGAACACTATGGTATAAATACCATGATAATTGGTACACATAAAGGGAAAAACCGTATTAAAAAAGTAATTGGATTATTTTCGAGAATTATAAAATTATTATTAAAAGTTCCTAAATTCGATATAAGTTTTTCTTTAGGAGGAAATACTACTGCAACAATTAGTAAATTAAGAAGGAAGCCTTCTATGGTATTTAGTGACAATGATATTTCATTTAAAGTACCAGCCTATAGATTTGGTACAGATTTTATTTTTCCTTCATATTTTGATTCAAGTAAACTTGAGGAAAAATATTCTATTAATCCAAGTCAAATGAATAAGTTTAATGGGTTCAAAGAGGATATTTATATTGCTGATTATAAACCAGACCCTAACTTTCTAGAAACATTACCTTTTAAAGACTTTATTACCATACGCCCAGAAAATCTTAAGGCATCATATGTACCACTAGATTCTAAAAGTATTGTAATGGATTTATTTGAGAAATTTAAAACATATAACATACTTTTCTTACCTAGATATCCAGAAGAGAAAATGTATGCGGAAGGATATTATAATATTTTTATTCCAGAAAAACCACTAAATGGTTTGGATGTATGTCATTATACAACTGCCATGCTAACAGGAGCAGGTACATTTGCAAGGGAAGCTGCACTTTTAGGAAAACCTTCAGTTAGTTTTTTTCCAGGTAAAGTGTTCTTAACAGTAGATAAAATTATGCAAGGCAAAGGATGGGAGTTTAAATCAAGAAATGTTGATGATATTTATGAGTATGTTCAAAATGCAACAGATAAACCCAATCAAATAGAAAGAAGTAAGTTAGCTCAAACAGAACTAATGATTATTATACAAAAAATATTGAAAAAATATGAAAAGTAAAGAGTTTAGTTATGACTTATTTATCACACTACTAAAAACCTTTTTAAATAATGGTTATACTATTACAACTGTTCATGATTATTTTACAAATAAAAATATTCCTGAAAAAACACTTATTTTAAGACATGATGTAGATAGATACCCCTCAAATACTCTTAAAATGGCAATACTTGAGAATGAGATTGGAGTAAAATCAACTTATTATTTTAGAATCATTCCTTCTGTTTACAAAGAAGATGTTATTAAAAAAGTACATGAATTAGGGCATGAAGTAGCATATCATTATGAAGACCTAACCTTAGTGAGAGGGAATTTTGAGAAAGCAATAGATCATTTTGAGAATGGATTGAAAATGATAAGGAAGTTTGCAAAAGCTGAAACAATATGCATGCATGGTAGCCCAATGTCTAAGTGGGACAACAAGGATATTTGGAAGAAATACAATTATAAAGATTATGGTATTATAGGGGCTACATCTTTTGATATTGATTATGATGAAGTTTTTTATATCTCAGATAATGGTTGGGGATGGAATAATACAAGTGTAAGTGTAAGAGATAAAGTGAAAACAAAGTTTAATATCCCAATTAAAGGTACAGAACATTTAATGACACTAATTTCAAATAATAAGTTGCCAAATAGAGTGATGATTAATGCTCATCCAGATACATTTTTTAACCCTGGAGTAAAGTATTTTTTCAATAAGTACCTTATCAAATCAAAAAACGTAGTCAAAAGAATTATTGTAAAGTATAAGATCTTGAAATAACAAGTATTTAAAAACTATAGTTGATTTTTATTTTTCAATAAGTAGTTTTCTTGATACTTTATTACAAATTAAATAAAACAAGTGATAAAAAAAATGATAAAAATAGTTACTATTGTTGGTGCGAGACCTCAAATTATCAAAGCGGCAGCTATAAGTAGGGAGATTTCCAAAAACTATTCTAATACTGTTACAGAAATAATTGTACATACTGGTCAGCACTATGACCAAAATATGTCAAAAATATTCTTTGATGAATTAAATATTCCAAAACCAAACTATAATTTGAACGTTGGATCTAGTTCTCATGGAGCTCAAACAGCGAAAATGATAGAAGGTATAGAGGAAATTATTATTAAAGAAAAACCTGATTTTATTGTCCTTTATGGTGATACAAATTCTACTTTAGCTGGTGCAGTAGCTGCTTCCAAGATGAACACCACTATTGTTCATATTGAAGCAGGTTTAAGATCATTTAATAGGAAAATGCCTGAAGAAATTAATCGTGTTGTATGTGATCACCTTTCAACTTTTTTGTTTACACCTTCAGTAACAGGATATGAAAATTTGCTAAAAGAGGGCTTCAGTAGATTGCATAATAAGTCATATTCACCTGATAATCCAGGAGTCTTTCATTGTGGTGATATTATGTATGATAATTCCTTACATTTTGAAAAATTAGCTAAAAAAAAGTCAATGATATTAAATGATCTTGAACTCAAATCAAATGAATTCGTTTTAACAACTATTCATAGAGATCATAATACGGATATTGAAGAAAACTTGACAGGAATTTTTAAAGCTTTAATTGAGATCTCTAAAAAGTATAAAGTTATACTTCCAATTCATCCTAGAACTAAGAAGAAATTAGAGGCACTTAATAATAAAACTCTATTACAGACGATAAAGAATCAAAAGAACTTAAAGCTTATAGAACCAGTGTCATTTTTAGATATGATTCAGTTGGAAAGAAATGCAAAGATCGTTATTACTGACTCAGGAGGCGTTCAAAAAGAAGCTTATTTTTTCAATAAGTCTTGTATTATTTTAAGACCGGAAACAGAATGGGTTGAGATTTTAGAAACAAAAATGGCAAAATTAGTTTCTGCAAATTTTAATATGATTATTGATGCTTTCAATGATTTTATAAATAAAAGAGAAAAAACTTTTCCTTTAATTTTCGGAGATGGAAATGCTGCTGCATTTATATGTCAAAAACTTTTTGAAAAATAAAATAAACAAATAAAAAAAATGTGTGGAATATTTGGTGTAATTACTAAAGCAGAATCTAATTATAATAATCGATTTTTTAAAAAATCATTAATAACATTAGCTAAACTATCGGAAACTAGAGGTAAAGATTCTTCAGGTTTATGCAGTTTGAATCATGAAAATAATAGTTATGATATTGTTAAAGGACCAATACCTGCGAATCAATTATTAAAAAGAGATAAAGTTAAGAGCACCTTAAATTCAGTCTTTTCTAATGAGAATAATAGTAAGCTGAAATTAGCTTTTGGCCATGCTAGATTAGTAACTAACGGATCTCAATTAGAAGATGCAAACAATCAGCCGGTAATGAAGGATGACATTGTCTGTATTCATAATGGTATTGTTGTCAATGTTGATGAGCTATGGAGTAAACATAAAAAGCTTAATAGAGAACACGAGATTGATACAGAAGTAATACCTGCTTTAGTTAGAATGGAACTAAATGAAGGAAAGTCAGTTGAGGCCTCTGTTGTAAATTCAATTAAGAAGGTTTTTGGTACAGCATCAATAGCGATGACTTTTGCCGACATTCAAAAATTTGTCTTAGCGACTAATAATGGTTCTTTATATATTTTACATAACAATAAAGACATTATATATTTTGCATCAGAAAGGGGAATGCTGAATCGTTTAGTTAAAAAAATGTCTTTAAAAGATAAGATTGGAAGTTTTGAGCTATTTCAATTAAAGGCGAATCATATTTTTACAATAGATTTAAATGATTTTACATTTAATAATACATCATTTTTAGATGTTTCAACGGATTCTCCTTCGCCAGATTTGCTTTTAAACAAGAAAAAAGATGTGAAATTATTTAGTGAAAAATCCAAAAAGAAACAAATTTCTACTGTTTTAGATTTAAATGAAATCCATTTAACTCCAAATGCTGAAAAGGATAAGAAACTGTTGATTTATCCAATAGATAAGATTAAGACCCTAAAAAGGTGTACAAAATGTATTTTACCCGAAACATTTCCTTATATAGAATATGATAAAAAAGGGGTGTGTAATTATTGTAAGAATCATAAAAAGAAAAACCAACCAAAATCTTTAGATGAGTTAAAGGCACTAGTTGCCCCATATAGAAATAAAGATGGTTCGCCAGATTGTTTTGTTCCATTAAGTGGAGGTAGAGACAGTACTTATGTCTTACATTTTTTAAAGAAAGAATTAGGTCTAAATGTAATAACCTATACTTATGATTGGGGAATGGTAACAGATTTAGCCAGAAGAAACATAGCACGTATTTGTGGGAAGCTAGGTGTAGAAAATATTATAGTCGCTGCAGATATGCATTGGAAACGAGAGAATGTTAGAAAAAATATTACTGCCTGGCTAAATAAACCAGAATTAGGAATGATACCTTTGTTTATGTCAGGTGATAAATTTTTCTTTTATTATGCATATAAAATTAAGAAACAATTAGGTATTGATCTGGAAATTTGGGGAGTTAATGATTTAGAGAATACTAATTTTAAAACTGGTTTTGCGGGTTTAGCACCTCAGTTTAATAAAAAAAGAATTTATTCTATTTCACTATATAATCAAATGAAACTTTTTGGTTTTGTAGGAAAGAATCTATTGCAAAGCCCTGGATATATTAACCAATCTATTTTGGATTCTTTGGGTTCATTTGCATCAAGATATATTACTCCCAAAACCGATTATTACCATATGTTTGACTACACTAACTGGGATGAAGAACATATTGAAAGTACAATAATCAATAATTATGATTGGGAAACATCTGTAGACACAAAATCGACATGGAGAATCGGTGATGGTACTGCAAGTTTCTACAACTATGTATATACTTTAGTTGTTGGTTTTAGTGAAAATGACACTTTTAGATCCAACCAAATTAGAGAGGGAATGATTACAAGAGAGCAAGGATTGGCATTTGTATATGATGAGAATAAACCTCGGTACAATTCCCTTAAGTGGTATATGGAGATAGTAGGTTTGGATTTTGAAGATACGATTAAGAGTATTAATTCTATGAAACGACATTTTTAAATAAATATTTTCAATTTTTTAAACTAGTTTTCTAGCTAACTTTGGACTTATGAAATTCTACTTAATTACTTTTTTTTTACTCATAAGTTCTACTATTTTTTCTCAAACAGGAAATAGTAAGTTTACTTCTCATTTTCAGAAACAATTTTTTGTATCAACATCCATAGGTCTCCAAATTTCTGGCATTAAAAATGAAGATTTTATTAGCAAGAATGTCGCTCCTGCCTTAACGATAGGATTCGGCGTTTGGTTTAAACCTGAAATTGCAGTTCAGTTATCATATAAGGGGCCTTATTTTTATACGATTGCTGATGATGATAAACATCCTTACCATTCTATTTTTGGGGAAGTATTATTGAACGTGAAAAAAATAGTAAATAGCAAAAAAGACAATAAAAATAGATGGAGCTTAATTCTCCATTCTGGGCCTGGTTATTTTTACAATAATTATTTTAACAAGGCAAGTTTAAATGCAAACTTAGGGCTCATAAATAATATTAAACTAACAGAACAATTAAGTTTCTTTATGGATGTTTCTTTTATTGTTGGTTGGGATATTTATCAGGGTGATGAAGATATACTACCGAGTTTTGTATTAGGTGCTTCTTATTCTTTTCAATAATTCAAAGTCTAAAAAAATAGTAAAATCAAAAAATTTTTATGATTGAAAAGATAGATAATGATTCCTTACTTGAGTTAATAGTAAGAGAAGAACGAATAAATGATATCAGATTTTTAAATAAATATTTTGAAGAGATAAACAATACTTTAAGAAATGGAGGTATATTTAAAGGAAATGTAGAAACGTATCAAGTTAGAAATAACCGTTTACTAAAAAAATTTCCTACTCCCATAAATATAATTTATTTGTTTTTTGATACACTTTTAGTAAGAATATCTCCTAAATTATTAATTACCAAACACCTCTACTTTAACTTAACTAAAGGAAAAGGGCGCGTTTTGTCAAAAGCCGAAACCTATGGCAGGCTTTATTCTTGTGGTTTTGAATTTATTGAGGAAGAATATAAAAATAACAGGATATATTTTACCTTCAAAAAAGTAAAACCCCCTTTGTATCCCGAGAACCCCTCCTACGGCTTTTTAATAAAATTAAAAAGAATAGGAAAAAATGGGAAACCTATAAATGTTTATAAGTTTCGCACCATGCATCCATTTTCAGAATATTTGCAGGAATATGTGTTTAAAAAAAATAATTTGCAAGATGGTGGAAAGATAAAAGATGATTTTAGAATTTCTCCTGAAGGAAGATTTTTAAGAAAATTTTGGCTTGATGAGCTTCCAATGATTGTAAATATTTTAAAATTTAATATGAAAATAGTTGGAGTAAGACCACTGAGTGAGCATTATTTTAGTCTTTATGATAAAGATTTACAAGAAAAAAGAATAAAGGTGAAACCAGGTTTTATTCCCCCATTTTATGTAGACCTACCCAAAACCTTAGATGAAATCATGTCTTCAGAACGAAAGTATTTAAAATTATATTCAAAATCTCCTTTTTTGACTGATTTTAAGTATCTTTTATTGTCTTTATATAATGTTGTTTTTAAAGGTGCTAGAAGTAGCTAGTTTTTGTTTCTACTAATTAAATTCTTTAATAAAGTTACAAAGATTATAAAATATTATAATCACATTTTTTTTTTAAAAAACAATTACTTTTGAACTTTCAATAAAACAATAAATTAAAAATAATGAAATTAAAATTTTCCATAAAAAAAAACATATTATTAGTTTTAGTATTTTTTACATTTTATTCTTGTGTTTCAAAAAAAGAAATGCTCTATTTGCAAGATGTAGACACAATAAATAATCAAGAATTAAAATATAACAATCACACCATACAGGTAGATGATATATTAAAAATTTCTGTAGGTGCATTAATACCAGAAGCAGCTCTTCCATATAATAATATTTTCCCTAATAGTATTGCTCCTAGCAATATTGAAATTATGAAGCTAGATGGATATTTGGTTTCAAAAAATAGTACCATTAACTTCCCGGTGTTGGGAGAGTTGTCTACAAAAGAAAAAACAACTCAAGATCTAGAAAATGATATTAAAAAGCTGCTGATAAATGGCGGTTATTTAATGAGCCCTAACGTAACAATTCGTCTTATAAATGCAAAGGTTACTATTTTAGGTGAGGTAAAGATGCCCGGAACCTTTTCTTTTACAGAAAATAATATTAGTTTATTGCAGGCCCTGGGTCTTGCCGGAGATTTAACCATTAACGGTAGTAGAGAAGATGTGGTAGTTTTAAGATATGTAGATGGCGTGCAAACTACTGCACGTATAAATCTTACCTCTGCTAGTTTTTTAAGCGGGCCTTACCAAATGGTAAAACCCAATGATGTAATTGTAGTAAACCCAAACAGTGCAAAATTAAAAACAGCAGGTTATGTGGGTAATATATCTACAATACTTGGTATTACATCCTTATTACTAAGCTCTATAATTTTACTTACACGATAATGATACAAGACAATTTTAACAACCAGAATTACCTCCAAGAAGAAGACTCTATAGACATTAAAAAAGAGGCTGGCTACTACCTGTTTTTTTGGCCTTATTTTTTGGCCGGGGTTATAATAGCAATGGTATCTGCCTTTTTGTATTTAAAAACTGCAGACCGCATATATACCTCAAATGCTCAATTACAAATTAAAAAACCTGCAGAAGATGCTGCCTCTTTTTTAACCGGGGGGATGGAGTTTTTTGGTTTTGATCAAGTAAATGTAGAGAACGATATTGCTGTGCTTACCTCTCAGCACATTTTAAGCCAAGTGGTAACCCGCTTAGATTTACAAACTAAAATATATACAGTAGGTAGGGTAAACACAGATTTACAGTTTGATGACAAGTATACTAGATTTGTTTCCGTTAAAACACAAAAAGACTATGTACATTGGAATGTAGAAATAACAAATCAAAAAGCATCTTTTACTAGAGATACTTTAAGTTTTACTATTAATAAAGGTGAGGTTTTTAAATATGAAGATTCTGAGATTACTTTACATGATTCTTTATATCTTCAAGATCAAACTCTTATTATACAAAGACAATCATTAAACGATGCAGTTGCAAAATTAAGATTAAATTTAACTGCTACCGCAGCCTCCAAACAAGGTGAAATTATAGATTTAAATTTTGTAGGTGTAAACATAGCCCGTAATGAAGCTATTTTAAATACTGTCATGCAAGTAATGCAGGATGACCAGGTAGAAGACAAGCGTTTAATATCTAAGGTAAGTTTGGCTTTTATTAACGATAGGCTAGATGGCCTCACAAAAAGCATAGATACTTTATCTCAAAACACCATCGCCTTCCAAACGGCCAATGGCATTTTTGACCCTGTAGCCCAAACAGGTAATGCGCTCTCAAATATTGTAAAAGGCCAAGAAGAAGCCTTTGGTATTGGCATACAGCTAGAAATTGCCAAGGCGCTGCTAGAAAAATTAAAAAGCCAGGCTAGTTATCAAATACTGCCTGCAAATATTGGTATAGAAAATGAGAGTGTAACTACCCTTGTAAACTCTTACAATACGGTAGTCACTCAGCGCAATAATTTACTTATTAGCGCAACTACAAAAAGCCCAATGGTACTGCAGCTTTCTAGCCAGCTAGATAATGCAAAGGCGGCTATTATAACTGGAGTTAATAGATATATAGAAGGGCTGCAAACATCACTCTCTGGCTTTAAAAACATGGAGGCTAAAACTAGAGGAGTTGTTGCCGGCTTGCCTAGCAAAGAAAATACCTTAAGAGCTTATGCCAGAGACTTTAAAATTGTAGAGGAGCTGTATGTATTTTTATTGGAGCGTAAAGAAGAGGCTTCTATAAGCTATATTTCTGCCCTGCCAAATATTAAATTATTAAGCTATGGGGTTTCTTCTAGATTTCCTATAGCACCAAAAGTAGAAATTACATACCTGGCTGCTTTATTACTAGGTATACTTGTTCCTTTTGGTATTTTCTTTTTACTAAAGATGTTAGATTCCAAAATTAACACCAGAGATGATCTAGAAAATGGTTTAAGAGGAATTACAGTCCTGGGAGAAATGCCCTTTGCAGAAAACACCGAAGATCTAGACGATAGCGGTAGAGGGCTTATTGCAGAATCTGCAAGAGTACTGCGCTCTGGTTTAAGCTTTCAGTTAAAGACAGACGCCACTAATGTTATATGTGTTACCTCTACCATTAAAGGAGAGGGTAAGTCTTTTGTGTCTTACAATTTGGCGCAGAGTTATGCGGCACTAGGTAAAAAAGTAATTTTGGTTGGAGCAGATTTAAGAAACCCCCAATTGCATAAGTTTTTAAACCAAAAAAGAGAAAACATTGGGCTTACCACCTATTTAAGTAACGAGAATTTTAATGATGTAGATTCTTTAATTACAAAGGCTACTAAATCTGGCGGTTTAGATTACTTTCTTACAGGAGCTATACCTCCAAACCCATCAGAGCTTTTAATGCGCTCACGCACTAAAGAGCTGCTAGATATATTAAAGCAAAGCTATGATTTAATAATTATAGATTCTGCGCCACTGCTACTAGTGAGTGATACAACAGCTCTTTTGCCGCTTTGTGATTCTGTTGTTTATGTAACTAGGTCTCAATATTCAGAGAAAAAGACATTCTCGTTTATATTAAATATGCAGCAAAGAGAAAACGTTCCTCCTTTTGGTATGGTGCTTAATGGCCTAAGATCTGGAGGCCTCACTGGTTCAAACTACGGCTATAAATACCGTTATAGCTATGGCTATACATACAATTATGGCTATGGCTATGGTTATGGTAGTGACTCAGAAGGTAACTAGCATATTTCTAATAGCATAAAAAAAAACCACCCTATCTGGGTGGTTTTTTTTATGCTATTTTTTCAAGAAAACGCTGCGAGTTGAAATTCTCTAATAGCCTCCCATTGTATCCCTAGTTTTTTGGAGAGGCTTAAATTTTGCAAGGTTTTTAAATGTTGCGGGTTATGGGCATCTGTGGCTACAAAATCATACAATCCTTCTTTTAAGAGTTTTTCTGCTTTTTGTTTTACCTCAGGCCCGTAATGGCCCATGAGCGATAGCGCGTTTAATTGCAAGTAAAAGCCTTTGTTTTTTAACTCCTTATACTCTTTTATAGTAGGTATTGAGTGGTAGCGCTCTGGATGGGCTAAAATAGGAGTAATGTTGTTTTGTAGTAGGGTAAAACCAGCTTCTGTAAGCCTTATGGTTTCTGAGAAAAAGGTTATTTCAACAAGAATATATTCGTTATTTAACAGTAAAGCAGGCATGCTAGTTTGCAAGTTTTTCATGAAAACCTCATCTATCATGTATTCTGCCGCGTAAGAGTTTACTTTT
>Ga0206125_10001486_pt1 | contig 27425 bp, 23 predicted proteins | sample Helgoland_Spring_4_FD_148598 | JGI IMG/M metagenome (GOLD analysis project Ga0206125, IMG submission 148598) | Pelagic subsurface seawater microbial communities from Kabeltonne, Helgoland, North Sea - Helgoland_Spring_Bloom_20160331_1 | ecosystem: Environmental > Aquatic > Marine > Epipelagic ... | reverse complement strand
GCGCTTTACGCGAGGCCTTGTCAACCAGTGCGAAGAGCTGGTCGATCTGATTGCGCTTCCGAGTGGCTTGATGGCCTTTTACTTTGATCAGGCCGAAGTCTAATACATCGGTTGCTTTGAAGTAGGCTTGGTAGAGCTCGGTGTTGCGCAGGGGCAGGCCTCGCTGCGAATGGTAGTCGTGCGCTTCGAAGCGTGCCCGTCGCGCCGCTAGATTGATGATATTCTGCGAGTCGGTATAGATTGTCAGATGATCACAGTCCTGGGGCAGTTCGGACAGTGACCAGAGCAAGGTTTGTAGCTCGAGCTTAGTTGAAGAGGTGTCTATGAATTGCTGAACCTTTATACGCGTGCGCAGCGTCTCCATCGAGAGTGTTTGCTCTGCTGTTCGAATCAAAAGCGATGCCCCGGTGCCGGTCTTGGTTTGGGTATGCACGCTGCCGTCGGTGAGTAGGATGTAGTCACTCATTCAGGACTTCTTGTGCCTGAATCGGCGTGCCTTGTCTATGGCTTATTGCGGTCAATGCTTAAGGTACTTGCGAAGTGGCCGACTTGCTTACTGCTTGACATGTAATCATGTTACTTTGAGTATTCAAAGTATTAAATTTGATAGAACACATTTTATTCTTTTAAGTCTCGTGATTGGTGCGTCGTTAGTAACTGGCTGCAGGCCGACCGATTCTGCATTGGCGAGTCGTACCGATCAGCGCTATCAAGTGCTGTGTACGGTTGGGATGATTACCGACATCGTGCGCAATATCGCGGGCGACTACGCGCAGGTCGAGGGGATCATTGGCGAAGGGGTCGATCCACACCTTTATAAGCCGACTCGGAGTGATGTGGTAAAGCTCAGTACTGCCGATGTAGTCTTTTATAATGGTCTGTTACTTGAAGGTAAAATGACGACTGTGCTGGAGCGCGTAGCGAGTTCTGGAAAGCCAGTTAAGGCGGTGACTGAAGCGATCTTGCAGACTGCGGATTATCTGTTGCAGAAAACTGATGATTCCGAGCACACCGATCCACACGTGTGGATGGATGTACGGGGCTGGATGCAAGCCGTGCCAGTGGTGGTTGAGACGCTCTCGATTTTCGATCCAGCGCGTGCGGATATTTATGCTGCCAATGCAACCGCTTACACAAAACAGTTGGAAGCGTTAGATGCGTATGCACAGCAGGCGATTGGATCGATTCCTGAATCGAAGCGTGTATTGGTGACGGCGCACGATGCGTTTAATTATTTGGGCCGTGCGACGGGGCTTACCGTTCGCGGTATTCAAGGCGTGAGCACCGAGTCCGAGGCAGGCGTGCGTGACTTGGAGGACTTGGTTAACTTTATCGTCGAGCAGCAAATTCCAGCCGTGTTCGTCGAGACCTCTGTGGCTGACAAGAATATACGTGCCTTGGTGGAAGGTGCGAATGCACGTGGGCATGCGGTGCGGATCGGTGGCGCGTTGTTCTCGGATGCGATGGGCCAAGCCGGCACTTACGAGGGGACATACATTGGTATGATCGATAGCAATATTACCACGATCACACGCGCACTTGGTGGCGAGGCACCTGAAAAAGGCATGCAGGGCAAGTTAACTGGCGTGGTGCACTGATCTAAGTGATTTTTATATTATGAATGTAGTATCCAAACAACTCATACAGTCGACCTCAACAATTGCGCAGCAGAAATCACTGCCGCTAGTGATCCGAGATTTGACGGTGGCGTATCATCGCAAGCCTGTGGTGTGGGATATTGATTTAGAAATCCCCGAGGGGAAGTTGGTGAGTATCGTCGGCCCGAATGGTGCGGGTAAGAGTACCTTGATTAAAGCGTGTCTCGATTTGATTCCGCGCACCTCGGGCGAGGTGTCGATCTTTGGCGAGTCGTATCGCAAGGCGCGCAGGCGGGTCGGTTATGTGCCGCAGCGTGAGAGTGTGGACTGGGATTTTCCAGTCAGTGCGCTTGATGTGGTGGCGATGGGTACTTACGGCAAGCTCGGCTGGTTTCGCCGGGTGAATAAGTGCTCAAAGGCATTGGCACTGCAAGCCTTGGATCGTGTTGGGTTGGCGGACTATGCGCATCGTCAGATCAGTCAGCTTTCGGGCGGTCAGCAACAGCGCACTTTCCTAGCGCGAGCTTTGGTGCAGGATGCCGATATTTATTTTATGGATGAGCCGTTTGCTGCTGTCGATGCAGCGACCGAGCGAGCCATTGTTGAGCTGTTGAAGGAACTCCAACAACATGGAAAAACCTGCTTGGTGGTACACCACGATTTAGCCACGGTGCCTCAATATTTTGATTGGACGGTATTGTTAAACATGCGCGTCGTCGCTTCGGGGCCAACCAAGGATGTGTTTACTCAAGAGAATCTTCGCAAAACCTATGGTGGCAAACTCTCGCTGCTGAGTGAAGCAGCCGAGGAGCTGGCGAAGTCTTTGTAGGGGTATTATGGGCTATTTGATTTTTGCTCAGGAGAGAAACGCTCCGTCGTTTCTACCGATGCCCATTGCAACTGGGCTGAAAAACGCGGCAATGACGGAGCATTGCCCTCCACCCCTCACTGCCACTTTTCACTAATCGCATGTTCGAACTGTCCGAGATCCTCGATGTTCTGTTGCTGCGTAATTACAATACGCGGCTGGTAGTTATTTGCACGATGCTACTCGGCTGTGCCTGTGGACTGATGGGTGGCTTCTTGTTATTGCGTAAGCGCTCCTTAATGGGGGATACCCTTTCACATGCGACATTACCAGGCGTGTGCCTTGCTTTCTTTATTGGCGTGATGCTGGGCGGGCAGGGCAAGTCGTTGCCGCTATTATTGTGTGGAGCTACGGTGACAGGAGTGTTGGGCTGTGCGACGGTTTTGTTTATACGCAATCACTCGCGTATTAAAGATGACGCGGCGATGGGGATTGTGCTGAGTGTCTTCTTCGGTGCGGGCGTCGTGTTATTGACGATGGTCACGAAGATGCCAGACGGTGCAGCGGCTGGGTTGGAATCATTTATTTATGGTAAGACTGCGTCGATGGTATTGAGCGATTTTAGGCTACTAGTCGTCGTGACTGTCTGTGTGCTGTTGCTCTCGGTGTTGTTGTTTAAGGAATTCCGCCTGCTGTGTTTCGATGAAGTCTATGCGGCGGCGCAAGGATGGCCAGTTAAGTTCTTAGATATACTGCTCCTCGCGTTGGTCACTGCGGTGACTGTTGCGGGTTTGCAAGCGGTGGGCTTGATTCTAATTATCGCTTTTTTGATCACGCCAGCAGCAGCAGCACGCTTTTGGACGGACCGTCTGGATCAGATGTTATGTCTCTCTGCTCTAATCGGTGGTGTCAGCGGCTGGCTGGGCGCGAGTGTGAGTGCCTTAATTCCGAATATGCCGGCGGGCGCGTTGATCGTATTAGTGGCAGCGGTTTTGTTTTTATTCAGTATGCTATTTGGCATCGAGCGAGGTGTGCTGGTTCGTTTTATCCGTCAGTTGAATTTGAAGCGCAGCGTTGGGCGTCAGCATTTGCTACGCGCGATGTATGAAATTTTGGAGGCCGATGGTCAACGCATGAATGGGATGAGTATTCGCGCGGTGCCGTTTCGTCAACTGCGCGGCCGGCGTACCTGGACTGATCGGCAATTACGACATTGCTTGCGGCGCGCGTATCATCAGGGATTGATCGATACCGTGCCTAAAAATGATGCGATTCTGTTGACCCAAGCAGGACTGGATGCGGCGGCACAGGTCACGCGTAATCACCGCCTGTGGGAATTGTATCTGATCGAGTATGCCGATGTGGCAACCAGCCGAGTCGATCGCGATGCGGATGAAGTTGAGCATGTCCTAGGCGAGAAATTGGTCGCGCTGCTTGAGGATAAATTAATTAAATTGCGGACTGCAAACGATCTCGCAGTGCCTGCGAGCCCACACCCAATCAAGCCTGGAGATTAATTAGAAATGACGTTTTTAATCACTATCACTTTGTTTCTTCACTTGCCCATAGGGCACCCAGTTCAGTTACCCCTGCGGGGCAAACTGCAGACGGGTTACCATCTTCGCGCTACTCGCGCTTCGTCACTCTCACTCACACTAGGCGCGCAGCGCCTTACTCTCACTGCGTAGCAATGACTTGGTATTCAATCGATACATGGATCGTGGTTGTCGGCATTTTGGCGGCGGTGTCGTGCGCCCTTTTGGGCAACTTCTTAGTGCTGCGCAAAATGAGTATGATGGGCGATGCGATTAGCCATGCGGTGCTGCCGGGCTTGGCGATTGCATTCTTAATCACGGGGGCGCGTGCGAGTTTGACAATGTTTATCGGCGCGGCGGTGGTGGGCGTGTTGACGGCTGTTTTTACTCAGTGGGTGAGCCGTTTTGGCAAGGTCGACGAAGGTGCATCGATGGGAATCGTCTTTACCACCTTGTTTGCGCTGGGGCTGTTGTTGATCGTGCAAGCCGCGGATCATGTCGATCTAGATGCGAGCTGTGTGCTGTATGGTGCGATTGAGTTAACGCCGCTTGATGTCGTCTGGCGACCGCAAGTGTTTGGTTCCGTCTGGGAAGTGCCGCGGGCGGCGATCGTTTTGGCGCCAGTGTGTGTGGTCAACTTGTTGTTTGTAGTGTTGTTTTTTAAAGAACTGCGCATCTCATCCTTTGACTCGGAACTCGCCACAACGATGGGAATAAATGCCAATCTAATTCATTATATGCTGATGACTTTGGTCGCGATCACGACGGTGGCGGCGTTTGAAGCGGTCGGTAGTATCATTGTTATCGCGATGTTAATCGTGCCCGCTGCTGCCGCGCATCTATTAACAGATCGACTCGATTTGATGGTAATTATCAGTGTGATATTTGCAGTCATCGCGGCAGTGCTTGGGCATGTGTCGGCGATTCTGCTGCCGGGTTGGATGGGCTTCGATCCTGCGCTGGTCAATGCGACTTCGACTTCAGGTATGATGGCGGTGATGGTGGGCGTGATTTTTGCCATCGTATTGTTTTGCGCGCCGCGCCATGGGATTTTGGTGAAGAAGTTTCGTCAGTTGGATGTGGTCGCGGATTCTGAGGATACCAGTGCTTAACTGGTTTTCTGGGTCGCCTTGAGCTGTTTTCTTTGCAACTTTGCATGATGGAATTTCCCGAACACGAATCTAGTTTGATCGACTCTTCTGACATATACTGTGCAGCTAAATGCTGGAGGGAAATGCTCCGTCATTTCCATGCGTAGTCATCAGGCTTGGTATGGAATCTAGGTGGAAACGACGGAGCGTTTCCCTCCAAGAATCAAGTTTAAATAGACTGTGTGTGCATGGTTCCTGAGTTCGCTACCAGGGAATGGATAATCGCGGATTCTCGCTTGCAGAGTTACTTATTTAGAATAATTCTAAATAGAGTATGGCTTCAGAACTAGAGCGTAAAAATGCAGAGGATTGGGCGGCAGGTCTTGCGCGCTTTTTACAAGCGAATGCTTCGGTGGAAGCACTTCGAGTGGATTCGGAGCATCGTAAGGTCGAGATCGCGACGCTGGGGCCAGTCGATTTGGAGGCATTGCAGACGAGTCTTGCTGAGACGATTCGCCAGATTGATTCAAACTCTCAGGTATCTGCGGCGGTGGGGGTATCGATTGAAACCGAATACAGCGGTGGCATTCGCTTGCAAAAGCCGACTTGTTTGACCGCGCCGACGCTGTGGCATTGGCGGGAGTTAAACTGGCCAGATGCAATTGAAGACGAAGCTGAGGCGGGTGAGGAATGGCGGGTACTTGGCCTGTTGGCTGGTGGTTGCGCCGTGCTCGGGATTTCTGGTTGGATGGTTTCGTCGGTGGAAGCTGCCCCAGTGTGGTTGTCGGTGATGTTTTATATCGGCGCGATGGTTGCGGGCGGCTGGGATGCGTTTGAAGATGTCAAAGATGGTCTGCCGAAGGGTGAGCTGGATATTCACTTTCTAATGTTGGCGGTGGCGATCGGGGCTGCGTTGATCGGCGCTTGGGCTGAAGGCGCGTTGCTGTTGTTTCTGTTTTCGTTCTCTGGGGCGTTGGAGCATTTTGCGCTCTATCGGACCCGCCGTGAAATTAATAGCCTGTTTGATGCGGCACCGAAGTCGGCCACGATTCGTGATGCGTCTGGTGGAGAACGGGAAGTGCCGGTGTCTGCGGTGAATGTGGGCGATATTGTGGTGGTGAAGCCTGGTGCGCAATTCGCAGTCGATGCCGAAGTGATCAAGGGTAAGAGCGCGGCGGATGAGTCGAACTTGACGGGCGAGGCAAATCCAGTGCCGAAATTTATTGGTGACTCCGTTTATAGTGGCACGATCAATTTATGGGGTGCAGTCGATGCGCGGGTCTTGCGTCCGGTTGGTGAAAGTGCGCTGCAGAAAGTGATTCGTTTGATTCGTGAGGCGCAACATTTGAAAGCGCCGAGTCAGCGATTTACCGACAAATTTGGCACGCGTTATACCGTCGGTATTCTGGGGCTGACGACGGTGATGTTTTTTGTCTGGTGGCTTGGCTTTGGCATAGCGCCATTCTCAAACACCGAGGCTGGTTTTTCGGCATTTTATCGGGCAATGACTTTGTTGGTGGTGGCGAGTCCTTGTGCGTTGGTGCTGTCGATTCCGTCGGCGATTTTGGCGGCGATTGCATGGGGCGCGCGGCATGGTATTTTGTTTCGTGGCGGCGCTGCGATCGAAAAAATGGCAGAGGTGGATTTGGTGGCGCTGGATAAGACTGGCACGCTGACCACTGGAGAAATGGAGGTTGATTCGGTGGAAAGTTTTCCACCAGGGCGTGAGCGAGAAGCAGCAGAGCTCGCCTATTCTCTGGAGGCACATGGATCACATCCGATTGGACGAGCGATCAAGAAATACGCGAAAGCGCAGGGATTGGAACCGCGTGCGATCGATGATTTTCAAGCGATGAGCGGCAAGGGCGTGCAGGGGCGGGAGGGCCAGACGCTGTGTGTGCTGGGTCGCAGGGAACTGCTGGAGGATGGACCGTTGGCGGAATGGATTAAAGATGTACCAGAGCCTGCGCCGGAATTCTCAGAGAACTGGATTTTAAAGGATGATTTGATTGCCCGCATCTTATTGAGAGATCAGATCCGCACGGAGTCGCAGCCTATTTTAGAAAAACTAAAGGCGATGGGGGTGCGCACAGTGATGCTGACTGGCGATCGCCGCGGCGCGGCGGAATCGGTTGGTCGCGCAATTGGGATTGAGGAAGTCCGCTCTGGACTGACGCCAGATGGTAAGGTCGCTGCAATCCTAGAGTATTCGAAGAATGGATACAAAGTAGCAATGGTGGGTGATGGCGTAAATGATGCGCCTAGCTTGGCGGCTGCCTATGTCTCGGTTGCGATGGGCGCGCGCGGCAGTGATGCTGCCTTAGAGCAGAGTGAGGTGGTGCTGATGAAAGATCGTATTGAGAATTATCTCGCTGCGACTGACTTGAGTCATCGTGCGCGATCGATCATACGGCAGAATCTAGCAATTGCGCTGGGTACAGTCGTGCTGATGGTGGCAGCCGCGATTTTTGGTTGGATCCCGTTGAGTGTTGGCGTTTTTGCACATGAGGGCAGCACTGTCGTGGTGTGTCTGAACAGCCTTCGCTTGTTATTCGCCAAGGCTTGGGACGGCTCGTGAGCGTTTGTATGTGTTGCAGGGAAATGCTCCGTCATTTCGATGCGTAGTGATCAGGATTGGTATGGAATCTGGGTGGCAACGACGGAGCGTTGCCCTCCATTGGTCAGCTTACATTCCGGATTTCGTGTTGAGTGGAAGGTCGCTAGAGCACGAGCGCTAAAAAGAAAATGGCAACCACACAGACGCTGAGGCCGAATTTCAAGGCGAAGGCGACGATGCCGCCGATCACCGTGCCGATGCCTGCTTTACTGCCTGCCTTGAAGCTGCGCCCTGCGAGTAACTCGCCAATGATCGCGCCGATGACGGGGCCGACAATTAGCCAGAGCAGCGGAGGGGGCAAAAACAAGCCAATAAAAGCGCCGAGCAGTGCGCCGACCGCACCTTGCCATGACGCGCCGAATCTGCGTGCGCCCCAGACGCCCAGCACCAAGTCGGCGAGTTGACCGATCAGAGTGATGATGGCGGTAGTAATGACGATTTTCCAGGCCACCGAGGCATCACCCATCCAAAGTTTGTGTATCATGATACCTGACCAAACGATCAGGCTACCTGGCACCACTGGCAGTAGCGAGGTCGCCAGCCCGATTAGAAAAATCAGGCTGGTAACGCTGAGTGCGATGTACTCGATCCAAGTCATTTTTGGGAATGGTGATGAAAGACTGAAAAACTGGAAGTCTGAAAAATGTCGCTGCGTGGCGCCTGTGTTGGCGGGGGCTAGTATTATCCTCGGTTTAGGGGCGCTGCGGGCCCGAGTAAACTCGCATGCCACGGAGGAGGCTACTTGTAACAGTTACCCATGCGTCACTATAGACTGCAGTTGGCTCTGCTATTTTACCGAGATTTTTATTTTGTCTCAGTAGAGCTTACACTATGCTGATTGAGCATAGTGTAAGCATGTCCTCTATTTTAGTCAGTTGCTGTCTCCAGCGGAAGAGGGCAATTTACAATTGCCATTTCGAGGCGCTGTCGCATTTTTGCCTGCTTCCGTTATGACCGATAAGACAGCCAATCAGGACAATTCGCATGATCTCTATGCAGTCCGCCTTCAAAAGCTCGAGAATCTTTGCAAGGAAGGGCGTAATCCCTTTCAGGCAAATTGCGTGCAGACGCATACATCCGGTGAGGCTGTTAAACTCTATAAAGAAGACGTAGCCGATGAAGAGCAGGAAGAGGTGTCTGTCGCTGGTCGCATCACCGTCTTCCGCGTGATGGGCAAGGCGAGCTTCATTAAGATTCAAGATAGCGAGGGTCCGATCCAGTGCTACGTCACTCGCGACGAGCTAGCCGAGGGCGAATACAACACATACTTTAAGAAGCTGGATCTGGGCGACATCATTGGTGTCACCGGCAAGCTCTTCAAAACTAAGACTGGTGAGATCACCGTGCGTGCGGCGAGCTACACTTTGGTCACTAAGGCACTGCGACCGCTTCCCGAAAAGTGGGCGGGCCTCACAGATGACGACAAGATCTATCGTCAGCGCTACCTCGACTTGATCGTGAATCAAGACTCGCGCCAGCGCTTCCGTCATCGTGCGAAGATCATTCAAGAGATGCGCAAGTATCTGTGGGATCGCAACTTCACCGAAGTTGAAACACCGATGCTACAGAGCGTCGCTGGTGGTGCGGCGGCGCGTCCGTTCATCACCCATTCCAATGCGCTCGATTGTCAGTTTTACATGCGAATTGCGCTGGAGCTTTATCTGAAGCGTATGCTGGTTGCTGGGGAGGATCGGGTATTTGAGATTGGTCGCGTATTTCGTAATGAAGGACTGTCTCGTCGTCATAATCCCGAGTTCACTATGTTGGAGCTTTATCAGGCTTACACCGACTTTCGTGGTATGATGGAGCTGACGCAGGGCTTGATTCAGCACGTCGCCAAGACTGTGATTGGTTCGCTCGAAATCGCTCGTCCTGACGGCACGACTATCAATCTCGATGGTGAATGGCGTGAAGCGAAGTATAAAGATCTCATCATCGAAGCAACTGGCGATACCGAATGGTTCAGCCATAGCCGCGACGAGAAGCTCGCAAAGGCTCGTGCCATGAGCATCGAAGTCGATGGTGAGCTCGAAGATTACGAGATCACTAACAACGTGTTTGAAAAACTGATCGAGCCGACCTTGATTCAACCGACCTTCGTTACGCATATTCCTAAGGAGCTGTGCCCATTGGCAAAAATCACTGTCGATGACGATAGCACGATCGACGTGTTTGAGCTGTGTATCAACGGCCAGGAAATTGCACCCGCATACTCCGAGCAAAATGACCCGATCATTCAGCGTAAGATGTTTGCTGAGCAGGTTGGCGAAGAAGTACAGGATATGGACACCGACTTCCTCAACGCACTTGAGCACGGCATGCCGCCAGCAGGTGGTATGGGGCTAGGCATTGACCGCCTAATCATTTTGCTCACGGGAGCGGAAAGTATCCGCGATACAATCCTCTTCCCGAGCTTGAAGCCGTTAAAGAACGCTGAGTAGTTCGCCTTGAGTTCAGTTTATAAAAAAGCCTGATCGCGAGTATGCGGTCAGGCTTTTTTGTGAGCAGCGCTTGGCTGGATTTAACAGACCCTTAGAATTCGCCGCCGAAGAGGTTGACGCCTTCTTTACACGTGTCGGGAATGAAGTCCGTATTTCGTCATCGTATTAATTAGATAGTGATCACATATTATCTTAGTTTGTTTTTACCAGCGATCGAGGTATAGACTAAATTAATGCCAGAATTACCCGAAGTGGAAACTACGCGGCGTGGGATTGCCCCATATGTCGAGGGCCGCCGAATTACCGCGATTATCGTGCGTCAGCGGCAGCTGCGTTGGCCGATCCCTGATACGGTTCAGCTTGCTGTTGGTGAGCCTGTGATCGCAGTGCGTCGCCGGGCGAAGTATCTGCTGCTCGATACGGCGCGCGGCACGATTGTGTTGCATTTGGGCATGTCAGGGAGTCTGACGGTGCAACCAGTTACTAAACCAGTCTTGAAGCATGATCATCTGGATATCGTGTTGGAGAGTGGGTATTGCCTACGGCTGAATGATCCGCGTCGTTTCGGTGCCTGTCTTTGGCAGGGAGCTGATGAAGAGCCGCTGAATTTACTAAAAGGTCTGGGTCCTGAGCCATTGTCGGATGCGTTTGCTGGTGAGCGCTTGTTTAAACTATCGCGTGGGCGGACAGTCGCGGTGAAGAATTTCATTATGACCAATGCTGTGGTGGTCGGTGTGGGTAATATTTATGCCAACGAAGCGCTGTTCATGGCGGGTATCGATCCGCGCCGAGCTGCGGGTAAAGTCAGTCGTGCGCGCTATCTGGTGTTGGGCGACCACATTAAAACCGTATTGGCTCACGCGATCGAGCAAGGCGGCACGACGTTGCGTGATTTCCTCGGTGCCGACGGTAAGCCTGGCTATTTCAAGATGCAGCTGAAGGTCTATGGCAAGGCGGGTGAACCTTGCCAGACCTGTGGCACGCCAATCCGCTCTGTAACGATTGGCCAGCGAAATAGTTTTTACTGCCCGAGCTGCCAGCGCTAATCGTTAGCTCTTGTCGGGTGGCGTGACCAACACGCGGGTTTGCAGGCCCATCAGGCGATCGGAGAAGGCTTCACCCCTTGGTGTGTTACGCAGCACGCGTTGCACCATGCCCATCTTGGCGTCGAGATTATCGATCATTGAGACGAAGACTGCTTCTGGTGTCGCAGCCATCGCTGCAGCTCCCCATTCTTTCTCCCCCTGATGGCTGAGAATGATGTGTTCGAGGCGCTCGGTGAGGTCGGCATTGAGCTTGGACTGAATCGCGGCTTTGCGGGCGATCCGAAACCCGATCACAACATGGCCTTGCAGAATGCCGATACGACTCACTTTCGCAGCAAATTCACCTTCGTATTCTTCAAGTTTGCCCATGTCGTGCAGGATGATTCCCGCAATTGCGAGGTCGGCATCGACTTCAGGGTAGAGGGGCAGTAGGGCACGACAGGCGCGCAGCATGTGGGTGGTGTGCTCCAGTAGGCCGTTGAAATACGCATGGTGCATACTGACGGCGGCGGGACACTTCCGGAAGCGTTCGCCCAGATCGTCGAGTACGCGTTGCACGGTTTCTTTGAGTTTGGCGTGCTCGATCGCTTCGACACCCTCCAGAATGTGTGACCATAGCTCCTCTTCGGATTCTGGCGGCGTTTCGACTAAGTTCGCCATCATGCCTTCGGCTTCGGCCTCCGCGGCGTCGATGACTTCGGCTGCCTGTAGTTTAGGTGAGAAGCGCTCCATATAATATTCAGTCTTACCGGCGAGGCGCACGATTGAGCCTTCCGCGACTGGATCGAGTGCCTTGAATACATCGGAATCGCCAAAGCAATTGGCATTAAAGCTGCCGCTGCCATCGCCCAGTTCAACGCTGAGGAAGGGGTTGCCGTTCTTTGCGGTCTTGGTCGTCTTGCGGCGGAGAATCAGAATACAGCGGAAGAGCGCGGCAATGTTGACGTCGATCTCCTTGAGCTGCTGGACGGTTTTATAATCAGACATAGCAACACTCTGCGCTGAGTGCAGGCGAATGTGAAGGTGAAAGTGCAAACCACACGTATCGTGGTCACACTTTTCTACGTTTAAATTTTTTCTTCTTCCGCCATTTCACGGAAAAAGATACTGGTCTTACCAACGCCACCGATGTGCTCACAACTGCGTGTTTTGACAATGTCATCGCAATGTTCTTTGATCTTAGCGCGATCCGCCTCAAAACGGATCTTAATCAGGCCATTCTTCGCCAACGCGGTCTCGATTTCATTCGAAACAGTCAGGCTGAGGCCTTGCTTGCCGATGTGGAGATGCGGCTTGAGCCGTTGGCCGATGCCGCGGAGCTCTTTCTTTTCGGCGCTAGTGAGTGGTATGCTGTCTTCCATGCTGATAATGACTAAAACCGAGACTATTGGTTTGTTGGCGTAATATCAGCAAGTGTAAAAGGGTGGAAACGGTTACGCCCATTGAGTTCAAAATACAGTTGGCGTGGGCCGATGTTGCAGACGAGGATCAATGTGCCATTGAGTTTATCTTTATTAATCAAATAATCTGCGCCTTTAGTTGGATCGATGATCGCTGTATGGTTGTCGTGTAAGAACTTATTCAGGATGTGTAGGTTTTGTTGCTCAAATTGGTTCCATTCTGCGATAATGTTAGATTTATTCGCGGCTCGTTTTGACTGTTCACTTTTGATGATACGCAGCTCTTTTCGCAGTTGGATGAAGTCGGAGGTATATTGCCTTAGGCCATCTAGGTAAGCTTCATTGGCATCGCGCATGATTCCGGCAGTCCCATTCGTGCTCATGACCGCAGTTCGGCGGGTCCATGTTGAGTTTAAATGTTGTAATGCAGTGATTCGTTGATCGAGGTCTTTAGTCGTTAGGCTTGCATTGGCGGCGAGACCTGAAACGGAGCGGACTAATTCAGGCGAGCTGCTTTTCTGTTTCGATCGAAAGACAGAATAACCGTAATAGTGCGGGTAAGAGCGTGTATAGATAGTGTCTCCGCTAATATAAGTTCTACTATATGTATTGGAGTTTGATCTTACATAGCCACTCCGGGTTTCCGCCGATGGAACCGCAGCCTTAAGTGCATCAAGTCGGTCATTGAGTGCACCGTGGGCACTCGTTTCTGCCACATTTACATCTGCTTCTAGAACAGCTTGAATTAGCTTCTGCTCTGTTGTAAGCAGTGTCTCGATTCCTGAGGATATTTTGTCGAACGTATAAATCTTTGGAGGAACACTTATGTATTTCGACCAAGGCCCTGTCAGCAGTGTGAAATGGCGTGTCTCGCTCGGTATTTCAGCTAGCTCTTCTCTCGGGAGAGCTGTGAGCGTCTCTTTAGTTGTCGATTGCTCCGCAACGTTAGTCTCAGGCGGTCGGCATCCAGCACTAAAAAGGCAGATAATGCTGGCGAGGATCAATCTTGAATGAGTCATTAATTAAACTTTTTCACTAAATCTAGATTAGGATCAAGCTTTCTTATTTTAATGACGGGTGATCTTTAGATGAATTATCCTAGTCGCCTCGCCGTGAAAGCAGTCTTCGTGTGTCGATTTTATTTAGCACTTTACAAGCACAAAAAAACATCGGGCACTGTATTTTTTCATGCCGTGATCGGTGCTTTAAATTGGCTGTCCGTCAATTCGACAGTTATGCGTCTTCTTTCGGATCCGGCAAGGTCTTGTTGGCGATGTTCTGCAACAGTTCGGCCATGAATTCGGCTGGTATCGTCTGGTTCATACTATTTTTTGTAGATGTCCCCGCGATGGCCAACTTTCACGACGTTGATGATCAACTCGTCGTTGATGACCTGATATAAGATTCGATAGTTTCCTTGACGAATTCGGTATTTTTCCTGGCCAGAAAGCTTTTTACTTTCTGCTTGATATGGATCACTGGCGAGGCTTCTGATCTTCGCTACGATTCGAATTCTATCTTTTTTCTCGATTCTTTCGATTTCTTTCGCGGCCGACTTCTTAATGACGATCCTATAGTTTTCCATCTTGCATCAGTGAGGTGACAAAAGCCTCAAAGTCGATTATAGGCTCATTCTCTCTTGCTTTGAATGCTTCGAGATCTTCCGCATCTTCAAAAAGTGCTGATCTGACGGCATCATTCACCAGTTCAGATACAGGTGCAGATATCTCCGCAGACTTCATTTTAAGTGCCTTGTGGAGGTCTTCTTCAAAATAGACAGTGGCTCTTTTCATTGAAATATTGAAACGTTAAAACGTTAAAGTGTCAATTTCTTTTTCATGAAGGTCGAATTTTGATTTTCGCTAACATCAAAAAAAGAACGCCTTCGGTTGAATGGCGTTCTTGGATGAAAGGATCAACCGTAAGCAGCCTTATGCGTCCTCTTTCGGATCCGGCAAGGTCTTGTTGGCGATGATCTGCAACAGTTCGCCCATGAATTCAGCTGGCGTCTTCAGGCCTTCGAGTGCCTTGTTGGCGCGCGAGTTGACTTTGACCAGGCCTTGTTCGGCTTCTTGCTTCCCGAGCACCAGGAAGTTCGGCACTTTGTCCATGTGCACTTTGCGGATCTTGGCGCCGAGTTTGTCGGCGATGGCGTCGACGGTGACGCGGATCTTGGCGGCTTTGAGCAGCTTTTCGATCTCTCTCGCCTGTGGCACCAGATCGTCATTCATTGGCAAGATACGGACTTGCTCAGGCGCAAGCCAGGTCGGAAAGCTGCCGGCGAAGTGCTCGATCAATACACCACAGAAACGTTCCATCGAGCCGAATGGCGCGCGGTGCAGCATCACGGGACGGTGCTTCTCGTTGTCAGCGCCGATGTAGGTGAGGTCAAAGCGCTCGGGAAGATTGTAGTCGACCTGCACGGTACCAAGTTGCCATTCGCGGCCGATCACATCCTTGACCACAAAGTCGATTTTCGGGCCGTAGAAGGCGGCTTCGCCGGGTTCTTCGATATAGTCGACATCGAGTGTTTGTGCAGCTTCGCGGAGTGCTTCTTCGGCCTTATCCCACTTTGCGGCATCGCCGACGTATTTAGTCGCATCGGGATCGCGCAGGCCGATGCGCACGCGGTAGTCGCTCATGCCAAGGGTGTTGAACACCAGCTTGACCAGATCGAGGCAGCCTTTGATCTCTTGGCCGATTTGATCTTCGGTGCAGAATAAGTGCGCATCGTCTTGAGTGAAGCCACGCACACGAGTCAGGCCGTTGAGCTCGCCGGACTGCTCCCAGCGATACACGGTGCCAAACTCAGCAAGACGCACAGGCAAGTCGCGGTAAGAGTGCGGCTGGCTGTCGAAGATTTTGATGTGCATTGGGCAGTTCATCGGCTTGAGCAAGTAGCCGTCGACTTCGCCCGAATCGAGCTGATTAGAGAGGTCGCTGCACGAGCAACCTTCGGTTGCGAGGCGCTCGACGGTGCCAGGCTCGACGATCGGTGGGAACTGTGATTCCTTGTAATAAGGGAAGTGACCAGAGGTGCGGTACAGGCCGAGCTTGCCGATGTGCGGGGTGAAGACCTGATCGTAGTTAGCCATGCGCAGCTCTTCGGAGATGAAGTTCTGCAGTTCCTGGCGAATTACCGCGCCATTCGGTGTCCACAGCGTCAGGCCCGCACCGACGGCTTCGTCGATGTGGAACAGCTTGAGTTCCTTGCCCAATTTGCGGTGGTCGCGGGCTTTAGCTTGCTCGAGGCGCTCGAGGTGTTCAGCCAGCTCGTCTTTGCTGGGAAAGGCGGTGCCGTAAATGCGTTGCAGTTGCCGATTATTTTCGTCGCCACGGTGGTAGGCACCAGCAATCGAAAGTAGCTTAAAAGCTTTGATCTTCTTGGTGTAGCCAACGTGTGGGCCGGCGCACAGATCGACGAACTCGCCGTTTTGGTAGAAGCTGACCTGTTCGCCTTCAGGCACGTCGTCGAGGCGGCCGAGTTTGTAGGTCGCTTGGCCAATCTCATTAATTTTGGTGATTGCTTCTGCGCGTGAGCATTCGATCCGAGTGAAGCGCTGGTTCTCTTTGATGACCTTTTTCATTTCCGTCTCGATCGCTTCGAGGTCGGCCGCATCGAGCTTCTTGTCGAGGTCGATATCGTAGTAAAAACCACTGTCGGTCGGGGGGCCAATATCGAGCTGCGTCTCAGGGTAGAGGCGTAGGATTGCAGTGGCGAGCACGTGCGAGCAGGAGTGGCGTAGTTCCTCGAGTGGAGACATTTGTTTCATAATATTTAAGAGCCAAGAAATCAGGCGTAAGACCTTGAAGTGTCAATCCTGGATTCGAGTCTGGAGAGGCGGGGCGGGCGGCGTCCACGCGCTACATGTTTGTTCTCTAGTGGTCTCTATCTGGGTGGGTGGCGATCACTCTGCGACCTTTACGCACGGGGATTTAAACCTGACCGTCGAGTGCAGCTTCGGCCCACTTCTACTATGACTCAGATTTAGCAGGCCTGCGCGTCCCCCTCCGAACCGATGTTTGTTGGGCGGCAAAATTTTGACTCGTTTGAATGATGTAATGCGAATCGGCTCAGTCTGGTTCTTTAAATAAGTCTAGAAAGCGGTCTTCATACTGATTGAATACTCTGAGCCGATCGAGTTCTTGCTTAAGTTCATAGGCTCTGGAGCGGTCTTTACTGGCGATGGCAAAAAGTGCTTCGAGGTGTTCTTGGTCGTCTGTATTGAGCAGAGACTTATCCTTAGCTGGCTGCGAGACGGTGGTTTCGTTGCTGGATTGTTCGGTTTCCTCTGTGGTACTTACCATCTGGAGCAGGAGCTTTTCGAGTCCTTGTTCGACTTGTAGAGCTTGTGCTTTTAACTCTTCGAAATCGATGGTGATCTCCGCTATAGAAGTAAAGGCTTGTAGTACCGCCAGCGAAGCTTTGGGGAAAGGAAAAGGTGAAAAAAGATGCGGCATTTCCCCTAACAGGCAGCCGCCGCGCATGCCGTTTTCGGCGGCAATGCCGAGCATCGCACCATTGAGCCCGCTGATTGTTCCTTGCTCCAGCACCTCGACCTTGTGGCGTGTGAACTCGCGGAGGCTCATTTGGTCGATGGCAGCTCCGAATACGTGCGACTCGTCCCGCGGACCCATCTGCGTGGCCATTGCCGCGAAAGTAAAGACGCGTTCGACTCCTAGTTTTCGCACGTGATCAATCAGCTTTGAGCAGAAGTCATTGCTTTTGGTCGATGGTTGCGCCTCGCCGATGAAGACGATGAGGTCGTGTTTTTTACTGGGATCATGCCACAGGAAAAGCCGACTTCTGGGCAGGCGACTAGTGAGTATTTGGCCGTGTTTAACTTTGATGTGGTCGAGCTCAAAAAATTCAAAGGCGGGGAACTCAGTTAATAGATGCATGCCGAGTTTCGCCATCAGGTAGTAGCCCGCACTGATCGAGACAGTGCCGATCCCTGGCCATACCGCCACTAGCCATGGGTCATTTAATGCTGTTTTCTTATTCATAGCTCGCTCACTTTCCAATTCACTCTGTGGTGGTTATTGTCGTTCCTCATCGTATGATTTAAGTATGTCGAAGATTTGCTTCACCGCAAGGACAGTGGTGCTGTAGTTTCGGCTAATTTATTTTCAATGCCTGCGCCGATATAAACGTGCGACTCATTTCTGGCCATTGCCTCGGTTAGATACAAACAGATGCAGTCTCTTTCTGAATGGCCCGCTTGCACTGATTGACTAACTAGTCGTTAATAAGCCATGCATATGACTGACAAACTGGATGCTCTATTAAGCCAGATGCGTGATCTGGAAGATGAAATGGTGCGCGAATTACAAAAAAAAGAACGAGAATTCTTCTACGAGGTCCATGGATATAAGGTTCATTTTACCAAAGACGCTCGATCGCAGCATCGTAAACTAATGAAGCGAATCCATCTATATATTTGCGATTCTACATTCCTTATTTGGCTGACTGCTCCACTCATGTGGATTTGCCTCTTGCCGATTATCGCACTGGATCTCTTGGCGACTTTATTTCAGACGGTATGCTTTCCAATCTATCGCATTCCCAAAGTCATCCGATCCGAATATGTCCTGATCGACCGTCAGCACCTTGCCTACTTAAATGCGATTGAAAAATTGAACTGTGTGTATTGTAGCTATGCCAATGGCGTCTTTAGCTATCTAGTTGAATTGGCTGGTCGGACAGAGCAGTATTGGTGTCCGATAAAGCACGCGCTTCGGGTGAAGACCTTACATAGTCGCTATAAATACTTTTTTAGTTACGGCGATGCGGAGCAATACCGGAAAAAAATTGAGATTGTACGACGAGATTTTGATGACCTAAGGGAAAATCAGCCGAGAAATGAATCTACAGATACTTGCGAAAGCTAGAGTTCTCTGCGCACTTAGCCCTGGTAAGCAAACGCGGGTACACCTTGTACGCCGAGGCCGTCGATCACGAAGACTTTGCCGGCGTTGGCTTCTTCGAGTTTACTGTGAATCCCAGTGGTGACGAATAAGCGCTCGAGATTCGGCCCGCCGAAGGCGCAGGCGGTGGTTTCGAGACAAGGCAGTTCGACTTTGCGAAGTTCTTTGCCAGTAGTCGGATCAAAGCTAGTCACGCAGCCGCCGTGGCAGAAGGCCACCCAGAGGTTGCCGTCGGCGTCGATCGTCATGCCGTCAGGGGAGCTAGCATAACCGTGGTCACCAGTATCAACCGCGATGGTGGCGTTGCTGATCGCGCCGCTGTCATTGTCGTAATCGTAGGCGCGGATCTGCTTGGTCATGGTGTCGATGTAATACATTGTGGTGGCATCGGCGCTCCAGCAAATGCCGTTCGAATTGGTGACCTCGTCGACTTTGAGCTGTAGCGTGCCGTCGGTATCGAGCATGTAGAGGTTGGCGTCGCCGATGTTTTTAACGAGGCTGAGGGTACCTGCCCAGAAGCGGCCGGCGGGGTCGCATTTGCCGTCGTTGAAACGGTTGGTCGCGCGTTTTTCGGGCTCGGGGTCGGCTAAGGCTTGCTTGGCGCCGGTGCTTAAATCGAGCGCCACGATACCGCTGTCGCCGGCGTAGAGCACGCCGCCGCTGGCGCGCGGCACAACGGTGCCAATGCGCTCGCCGACATTCCAAGTTTGCTCAGTGCCGGTTTCAGGATCCAAGCGGATCAGTGTGTGTGCTTCGATGTCGACGTAGATAAGTTGATCCTGCCACCAGATCGGGCCTTCGCCCCATTTGGAAGTTCGTGTGCCGATAGTTTGAAGTGTAAGTGCTGACATTCGTGTGTCATGAGGCATTCCACGCGCCGCGTCAATCGGCGGAATCGCTTAGGTAAATAATTATCATCGTTGAGGGGGCTGTTTTTTCACGGTGTGCTGAGCTCGCTCGCGTAGAATCTGGAACACCGATTCCACATCGCTGCGCCAGCCTGATGCTAGAATTGTAATGAGCAATGCTTCGAGGTTGGTCAGGGCCACGGCGGCCAGCGCGATGCGTAGTGGCCACACGCTCCAGCCGCCGAGCAGGCATCCGGCGCCGACCAGAATAAGAAACCACGAAGTCTTGGCGGCGCGGGTGTGATAGCTTGGCCAGCGTCGATATTTCCAGCAACCAGCAAGCGTAGAAAGTGCGTAGCTGCCCAGCGCCGGCAGGAGCCATTGCAACTCCGACTGTAACACATCCCCGCGCAGTAAGACCGCGCCGATCAGCAAGGCGAGGTAAAGCGCGGCGTCGGCCCAGCTGTCGAGGCTCGGTCCCCATGCCGAGCGCTGATTGAGTAGGATCGCCAGTTTACCATCGACCCAATCGCTCATTGCCAGGCCGACAAACAGCCATAGAAACATCTGCTCGCGGCCCTTGATCGCCAGCGCCACCAGCACCAAGGACCCCAGCATGCGGAGCAGGCAGATTATATTCGGGATCGTGACGAATCGGTCTGTACGCGCCTCGTTTTTCATATCAGCCACGCTCCCAATAAATAGACAAAGGCTGGGGCGGTAAAGGTGAGGCTATCGATCCGGTCGACTAAACCGCCCATGCCCGGTAGTAATTGACTGCCGTCCTTAACGCCGCTGTCTCGTTTGATGCCCGACATGTTGATGTCGCCAAAAAAGCCTGCGATCGAAAGTACCAGTCCGACCAGCAACGGCTCTTTTATGCTATTTAGAGTCGTCAGCCAAGGGGCCAACAAGGTCGCCAGAGCAAGGGTTGCAACTAGACCGCCGAGAAACCCCTCCCAAGTTTTATTCGGCGATAGGGTGGGTGTAATTAGGTGCCGCTTGTCTGCGGCGATTGAGCGCCCGGCCAGTGCTTGAAAAATGTCGTTGGATTCAGTCAGGATCATCAAATAAAGAAACCAACCAGCCGGACCAGCGGGGCCGTCCGCGAAGGCGGGATGGATAAAGAGGTAGGCCGCGTGGCCGATCCCATAGAACAAAGTCATCATGCCCCAGAAGATCGCACTGGTAATGCGGATATAGTCTTTGTCCTGACCTTGAAGGATCTGTACCAGTGAGACAATCGCGAGGGCACCGAGGGGAATGAAGACGACAAAGGCCAAAGCCTGATTGAACAGAATAAGCAAATAATTAATCACTGCGATGGCATAGGCTACTAGTACCGCAGGGCGTTGGCTTTGGCGTATGCCGAGCAGTCCAGCGTATTCGTAAAAGGCCACGATGCTGACGGCGGTCAGTAGTAGGCAGATGCCTAAATGCCCCAGCAGCAGGCAACCGCCCCACACGATGGCCAGAATCCACCATGTGCGGAGGCTGGCAAGGCGCTTGCGCCGTAAAGTCTCGTTGGCATTACGCAGGCTGGCAAAACGCGCCGCTGATCCCGCGACGAGCGCCGCCAGCAGTGCGCTGAGAAGCCAGAGGAGAGAGCTGGAGGGGAACGTGATCATAAGCATTTCAGTTAAGGTGATTGGTCGGTGGCTAGACTGTCGGGGCCGCCGTCTTTATCTTTAAGTAGTCCCAGTTTTCGAGCGACGAATCGAAATGCGAAAGGAAAGGCCGCACTGGTGGCGAGCGCCGCAATGAGTGGTTTGTCGAACAACGAGCCGGCACCGTGGGTGGACAGTTCGTTCAGCGAGGGCATACGGATTCCGACATAGGCGAATACCGCAGATCCAGGCACTAAGCCGACGCAGGTAGTCCAACAAAAAGTTTGGGCCCGCACCCCGCTGGCGCCGCTGACGAGATTGACGATGGTGAACGGAAAATGTGCCATACGCAGGGTTAACAGATAAAAAGCGCCTTCTCGGTACAGGTGCCTGTCCAGCCCCCGGAGAAATCGGCCATAGCGGCGCTTGATCCAGCCGTGAAAAACGTAACGACTCAGATTGAAAACCACCATCGCAGCACTGGTAAGGCCAAGAATTATCAGCGCGAGGCCTTGCCAGAAGCCAAACAGCCAGGCGAACACGACAGACTTTCCTGAAGTGCCGGGCACCAGCGAGACGACCGAATAAATGACGAGGCCCAGCGCGAACGAACGCCACGGTCGTCGATCGATCGCCTCACGCACTTTCTCTTCCTGTGCGACCAGCGCCTCCAGCGAAACATAGTTTTTCACATACCAAGTAAGCGCCGTGCCGACCGCCACTACGACCGCCAGAATAACCAGCTTTCGTTTTCTGCCACCAACTTTCTTGAGCGCAGTCATGGTGCCGTTGTTGTGAAGGGATTAGCTGCGGCCAAATGTGCTGGTTCGCCAATCCGTCCCATGCGCGGAAAGAGGTGTTGGCTGATGGGGGCGAACTCTCCTCTCTTCTCGAAGTATAGGTAATGAACGACGGTCAATAGGCGGGGTCCAATATCGATCAGGTTGAAGGTATTTTCGTTACGCTCGCGGCCTCGGCCACGGCTGGAAGTGGTGGTGCCGCATTGCACGATGGTGATGCCACGATCCCGATTGGTGCCCGGGAAAAAATCCAGCGAATTGCCGATGTAGGACCGGTGCAAGTGCCCGCCGAGGATCATCTCTACGCCCTGCTCGATGAAGCTATCGATCGCGCGGCGTGCTTTAGGCATGGTGCGATCATGGATGTAGTCTGGACACGGCGCGAAGTGGTGATGCGCCACCACGATGCGCATGGTTTCGGGCGGCAGTTCGGCGAATAGCTGCGCGCAACGTTGCAATTGATCCTGATGCACGCGGCCGTTGGAGATTGTGCGTCGCGGCGAAGTCGAATCTATGCCGAGCAATATCAAGCCGTCGAGTTGCAACACTGGGTTCAGCTCGGGGCAGATCAGTTCGCGGTATAAATCATGTGGTCTCAACCAGCGCTCGACGACTCGGTAGAGTGGCACGTCATGATTGCCTGGGATCAGCAGCATCGGCACTTTAGGCAGACGATCGACGAAGCGCCGCGCGTGCTCAAATTGCCGTCGTTTGGCTCGCTGTGTGAAATCTCCGCTAATTACAATAACGTCTGGCTCGAGGGAAGGGGCGATTGCTTGTAATGCCTCACCTGCTTCAGGCAAATAGGCTGGGCCAAAGTGCAAATCTGAAATATGGAGAATCTTTGGCATCAATTGAAAAATTAAACCGCATTTGAATTAGAGGACTCGCGCAGGCTTCAGTGGAATGCTCGCAGGTTGATTGTGTCACGTCTGGTATCCCCAATCGAATCGGTCTTTTTTTATCATGGTAATTAGACGTTAGGTTATTGGTAGAATTGCGCTAGCTTAATTAGTACAGTGTACTCTTTATTATCCGTAAATCAATGGGGGGGGCGATTTGAAGTTGGGGGGATTTTTTCTAAATTAATTCCCAGAGTGGTTAACCAAGGAGCTTAATATCGGCATTATACGAGAGCCCGCCGTCGCTGTAGCGAATCGTGCCTTTGGCAACCTCGACGTGAGCAAGGACTAGCGCCTGCGCTTCGCCAGATTCATCGCCGTAGATGCCCCGCGTTCGATCTCGGTGCCGTATTTACCGAGGAAGGACTCAACGTCGCCCTCTAGGAGTGCAACCGCGATGCTACCGACGGGGCTGGTGTAGATTCATCGTCGATTAGCGCGCGGACGCCGACTCCTCCGAGCTGTGGGCCTCCGTTGATTCGTTTGACGGAGACGCAGTCGATGCTGATTTTGTGCTCATCCCATTTGTCTGGGAATGTTTTGTAGTAGTTTGCGCAGTCTCTGCCAGCGTCAATTTGCATCAATCGCAAGTCGAGTTTGATGCCAGTTGATTAGTTTAATTCTAGATCAAAGCCGTCTTTTTTATCTTTCACTGCCCAGCCCTCCGCGAGCATCGCATCGCGTAGTTGGTCGGCTTTCGCCCAGTCTTTGGCTTGCTTGGCGTCCCAGCGGGCTTGGGCGAGTGCGACAATTGCTTCGGGTGCGTCGACTGTGGCTTGGTCGACGGTGAAGAGTTGCAAGCCGAGCGCGTAAAGTAATGTGCCTAGTGCTTTGAGCATTGCCCGAGCACCATCCGCATCGAGTGATGCCGCCGGGTTGGAGCCGATCACGCCAAAGATCGCACCCAGGCAGGCGGCGGTGTTGAGATTGTTGCGCAGGGCGTCCCACGCCTTTACGAGGCGGCCAAAGTCTTCGGGTGCGTCGGCGCTAATGTAGTGCTTCATCGCAGCCTTATCCTCGCCAGTGACGACAAGCAGTGACTCGGCAAAACGCTCAATTTTAGTGAGCCCGCTGTGTGAAGCGTGCAGACCATCGAAAGTGAAGTTGAGCTGCTGGCGATAGCTGCCAGCGATGAGTGTGTAGCGTACGACCATCGGGCTGAAGCCTTTTTCCTTTAGATCATCCAGGGTGTAGAGGTTGCCGAGGCTTTTGGACATCTTGGCACCCTCGACCATCAGGTGAGCGCTATGGAACCAATGCTTGCAGAAGTCGTGGCCGTGGGCGCATTCGGACTGTGCAATCTCATTTTCGTGGTGCGGAAAGCACAGGTCGATGCCGCCGCCGTGGAGGTCGATGGTTGCGCCGTCGAAGGCTGCGTCGACCATGGCGCTACACTCTAGGTGCCAACCAGGGCGGCCCTCGCCCCACGGGCTGGTCCAATAGTTGCCTTTGTCTTCGGCCTTGCGGCCTTTCCAGAGGGCAAAATCGGTCACGGACTCGCGGTCATATTCGTCGGCGTCGTTGACTTCGCCGGCTGAGTTTTCGGTCTGAGTCTTCAATTCGCGCTGCTTGAGGCGAGAGAGGCGACCGTAGTCTGCGAAGGAGTTGACGCGAAAATACACTGAGCCGTCATCGGTCGCGTAGGCATGGCCTTTTTCGATGAGCGTTTCAACTAGGGCGATTTGATCTGGAATATGCGCAACGGCACTTGGTTCGATACTCGGCGGTCGCATATTGAGCGCCTCACAGTCAGTGTGAAATTTGGCGGTCCATTTGGCGGTAAATTCGCCCAAGGAAAGGCCTGCTTCGATCGAGCCGCGAATCGTTTTGTCGTCGACGTCGGTAATATTACGCACGTGTTGCACCTCAATACCGTCGGCTTCGGCGACGCGGCGTAGCACGTCCTGAATCAGAAAGGTGCGGAAGTTGCCGATATGCGCGGGACCATACACCGTGGGGCCGCAGCAGTAGAATCGCAGCGGGTGGTCACTCGTGGGAGCGAGTGCTTTGACGGATCGGCTGAGGGTGTCGTAAAGTTGAACGGACATTTGAAAGTTGCGAGTTGTGGGAAATGTTAGTTGAAAGTTGTGTGAATTCGGCGCGCGAGTGCCAACAGAAAATATCTTAAACTCTTTTATGACTGCTTCTACTGACTTCCGCTTGGACCTAATACATCGCCCACGTCGTATGCGCCGCACTGCTGCCTTGCGTGCTTTGGCAAATGAAACGGAGTTGCAGGTGCATCATTTAATCCAGCCGATTTTCGTGATCGATGGCGACGGTGCTGCGGAGCCGATCAAGTCGATGCCGGGTATTGCGCGTCTGACGATTGCGCGATTGATTGCGGAATGCCGTGAGCTGGCTGCGTTGGGGATTCCCGCGGTGGCACTGTTTCCTAAGTTGGACGATTCATTGAAGAGCGACGATGGCCGTGAGGCATTGAACCCTGGGACCCTAGTTTTGCGGGCGATTCGGGCGATCAAAGCAGAGCTGCCGCAGATGGCGGTGATCACTGATCTGGCGCTTGATCCTTATACCGTGCATGGCCACGACGGTTTGTTCGATGCGCAGGCGGGCGATTTGATTAACGATGCCACAGTTGAGATTCTTGCCGAGATGGCTGTGCTCGCTGCGGAAGCGGGCGCTGATTTTGTAGCTCCCTCAGATATGATGGATGGTCGTGTCGGAGCGATTCGTGCCGCTCTGGACGATACTGGCTTTGAGCAGACCAATATCATGGCCTACTCAGCGAAGTTTGCATCTGCCTATTACGGTCCGTTCCGTGATGCGGTGGGGAGCGCTAATAGCGCTGGCACCCATCATTTAGATAAGCGCACGTATCAGTTGAACCCCGGCAATCGTCGCGAGGCGTTGACCGAGGTGGCTCTGGATGAAGAGGAAGGTGCGGATGTGCTGATGATAAAGCCAGCGGGCCCGTATTTGGACATCATCCGCGAAGTACGTGAGTCGACGGAGTTGCCGCTCGCTGCCTATCAGGTTTCCGGTGAATATGCACAACTCCAGGCGGCTGCGGAGCGGGGCTGGCTCGATCTGGAACGTTGCCGCGATGAGTCGCTGCTGGCGATTCGGCGGGCTGGGGCTGATATGATCCTGACTTATTTTGCGCGGGCGTATGCCGAGAGCGTCGCGGTGCGGTAAGCGCCAAGCTGCGCAGGGAGAGGAAAGAGAGCGACTAGCGACTCGCCCTGGTTTTCTCTAAAGTGCGCGTGTGGCTGAGGCTGTGCCGTGGGCGGGTCGCCCACACTCCTTTAGTGCATGCTAGCCTTTGCGGTTCTTGTGCTTACTGGCAAACTGTTGGCGACGAGCGAGTTCGCGCATATCGATGGCTGGATCGTCGTCTTCGAAGATTTCTTGGCCAATGATGTGTTCGATGACATCTTCCATTGTGATGACGCCTGAGATAGTGCCAAATTCATCGACTGCGATACCGAGTTGTTGATGCTTCTTGAGGAAAATCTGTAGGGCATCATCGACTGTCGCGTTGTCAGGGATGTAAATAGCTTCGCTGGCCATCACATGAATCGGCAAATCGTCTTGATCTTTCGCTTTAGCACTGAGGATGTCGCGGCGGCGGACGATGCCCGTGATGTTTTCGGTCTCATCGCGGTAGGTTGGAATACGAGCAAAGGGCAGGTTGCTTTCCTTCGCGAATAAGGAGCCGACGGTTTCTTCTTCATTGATCGCGTAAAGCACGGTGCGCGGTGTCATAATCTGGTCAACTAGCACTTCATCGAGGCTGAGTGCGTTGTGAATCACCTCACGCTCATTCGAGGTCAGCGTGCCTTCTTTCGCACTTTTCTCGGCGAGTAAGAGGATTTCTTCGTCACTATCGGTAGAGGTTTCAGCTGATTTGAGCAATGTACGCACTAAAACCGCGACGATGCCAGATAGCGGGGCCATGATCGCGCAGACCCAAGTTAGCGGGTAGATCAATATCGGCTGCAGGGCTGGACGATACAGCACACCCATATTTTTGGGGATAATTTCTGAGAAAAACAGGATGGCAATGGCCATTGCGGCGGAGACTTTAAACAGGATATTGGCATCTTCAGGCCAAATCTTAACTGCAAGCCCACCGACCATGGTGGCACCGAGGGTATTGGCGATGGTGTTGAGGCTGAGGATCGCGGAGCTGGTCTCGGCCAGTTCGATCTTATATTTTTCCAGCTTTTCACCTCTTTTTGGGTGCGTTTTCTTAAGTCCTTCGATTTCAGCGGTGGTGGTGCTGAGAATCATCGCTTCCAGAATCGAGCACAGCGCCGAGACTCCGATCGTGAAGGCGATTGCTAGGGTGAAGGTAAATATCATTAGAAGGTGGCTAGTCGCTGGAAATGAGGACATTTCGAGTGTCGTCAGTGTCGGCTTGCTAAAAGTATGTTGATTGGGGCGCGTGCAAATTTTCAAGCACATTCAGCCATGTTATGTCGATTTTATCATTACGAATAATTGGCCCTAAAGTCTTGACCGATAATAACGCAGGCGGCTATAAATAAATCTTTATTATGACCTCATCTGCTTCAATTGCATGAAATTCCCTGTTCACATTATATCCGCGTTGGCATTTGCGTTGCTTGTTTCAGCATGTGCTTCTTTTGAAAAAGGTGTGCCGCAGCAAGTGGTTATTGTTTCGTTCCCGACAGAAGCGAGTGTTTATATTGATGGTATTGCCACTGGCGTCACGCCATTGATTGTTGATCTCCCTCGCAAGGTGAGTCACGAGATTCGCCTCGAAAAACAGGGATACAATACTGCGGTTAGATATTTCACTCCAGGGCCGAATGAC
>Ga0206125_10001483_pt1 | contig 27443 bp, 28 predicted proteins | sample Helgoland_Spring_4_FD_148598 | JGI IMG/M metagenome (GOLD analysis project Ga0206125, IMG submission 148598) | Pelagic subsurface seawater microbial communities from Kabeltonne, Helgoland, North Sea - Helgoland_Spring_Bloom_20160331_1 | ecosystem: Environmental > Aquatic > Marine > Epipelagic ... | reverse complement strand
CATCTCTATTATTTTGAATGATGTAGGGCAGCAGCGAGGCTACGGCTACGTCTACGGCTACGGCTACGGCTACGGCTACGGCTACGGCTACGGCTACGGCTACGGCTACGGCTACGGCTACGGTTACGGCTATGGCTACGGTTACGGCTATTATCAAGAGGACGACAAGGCTTAAAAGGGCTATGAGTACCTCAGCACAGATAAACTGGTATGTACTCTATACCAAGCCCAAAAACGAAAAAAAAGTAGCGGAGCGCCTCACTGAGGCCGGTTACAGTGTGTACTGCCCACTTCACAAGGTGCGCAGACAATGGAGTGACCGCATCAAAACCGTGGAAGAGCCGCTGTTTAGAAGCTACGTATTCATTCAAATTGAAGATGCCAAAAGGGACGAAGTCTTTGCCTATCCTGGAACGGTGAGGTATCTGTTTTGGCTTCGCCGTCCAGCTGTTGTTCGCCATTCTGAAATAGCCACCATCCAAAAGTGGCTGGGGGAGCAGGATCATGAGCATATTGATATTTCCCAGATCATGCCTGGAGATTACCTGCGGATCACCTCTGGACAATTCTCTGGCGAAGAGGCCATACTTCTGGACAAAACAAACTCAAGAGTTATCGTCCAGCTCAAAGAACTGGGCATCCAGCTCTCCCTGTCCTTATCCAATAACGATCTCATGGCGCTGTAAGCAATCAAATGCTATCAACTTTAATCAATGTTGATGACGAGTAATTTTTTTACTTATAACCATACCATTGTATTGTCTTCACTAGTATCTTTGTATTCCAAACCAGTGAACCAGAGGATCTTGTATTCTCTTCTTTACGACCAGCCAACCTGTGTGTGAGCCAAGCTTCTTTAAAGTATTCTTTAAAGAATATCCTGGGACTCACAGCAGCGAAGCTATGAAAAGCCACACCATCTGTTTTGAACCTCTTAGGACCTCTTATTACTTCTAAAACCCGCCTGAAGCTCTTATCGCGCTTCTTTCTCAATCAAAATTTGAGCGGGTACCTCCAAGGACTCTCCAAGGAGCTCGAAGAAAACACCAACAGCATACGGGTAGAACTTAACCGCCTCGAAGAGGCTGGAATGCTATGCTCTACTCTTGAAGGGCGTCGCAAGCTTTACCGTGTTAACGTTCTACACCCTCTTGCCTCTGATATAACCTCCATCGTAAGAAAGGTTGCGGGCATTGATACCGTCATAGACCGTGTAGTAGAAAACCTTCCTGGCTTAAAGCAGGTCTGGATCTGCGGGGACTTAGCCCGCGGCATTTCGAGCGGTAGCATTGATTGTATACTTATTGGTAAAGAGTTAGACGCAGCGTACATCGCTGGACTCAGCGCCAAGGTGCACAAGCTGGTAGGCAAGAAAGTAAACACCCAGGTAATGACAGAAATCAAGGACGAGATGGTGAGCGGTTCTCTACTAGTCTGGGAAATGAACACGGAAGAATGATTTCAGGGTTGAAAGCAGCATTAAGCAACAGCGAAAAACAAAGGAAGGTTATGCTGGTGAACAGTGACTTTGAAAACTTTTACTTGGGAAAAACTAGATTACATCGAGACAATTAAGAACATATTTAATTTATAATTATGAGCACAAAAAGTACTTATGTACCCTTCATGGTTAAAGACATTTCTTTAGCAGATTGGGGAAGAAAAGAAATGGATTTGGCTGAGGCAGAAATGCCTGGTTTAATGAGCTTAAGAGAGGAATATGGAGATAGCCAACCATTAAAAGGAGCAAGAATTGCAGGCTGTTTACACATGACCAAGCAGCTGCTGCGGTTGCGGCGGCAGGTACAGCAGTATATGCTTGGAAAGGAATGACCGAGGAAGAATTTGACTGGTGTATAGAACAAACCTTGTTTTTTGGTGAAGACAAAAAACCATTAAACATGATTTTAGATGATGGTGGAGATTTAACCAATATGGTCTTGGATCGTTTTCCGCAATTGGCTGAAGGTATTAATGGTTTGTCAGAGGAAACGACAACAGGTGTGCACCGTTTGTACGAACGTGTTAAAAACGGAACGTTACCCATGCCAGCAATTAATATCAATGATTCGGTAACGAAATCGAAATTTGATAATAAATACGGCTGTAAAGAATCTGCGGTAGATGCCATTCGTAGAGCAACAGATATCATGTTAGCCGGAAAGCGTGTAACGGTATGTGGATACGGTGATGTTGGAAAAGGAACAGCGGCTTCGTTTAAGGGTGCTGGATCGATTGTCACGGTTACTGAAATTGATCCTATCTGTGCTTTACAAGCGGCAATGGACGGTTTTGAAGTGAAGAAATTAGAAACGGTCATTGGAACTTCTGACATCATTATTACAACAACTGGAAACAAAGACATTGTACGTGGAGAGCATTTTGAAACGATGAAAGACAAAGTAATTGTTGCCAATATTGGTCATTTTGATAACGAAATTGATGTTCCTTATTTAAATGCAAATAGTGAAAAAATTGAAATCAAGCCTCAAGTAGATAAATACAATATCAACGGAAATGATATTATTTTATTAGCAGAAGGACGTTTAGTGAATTTAGGTTGCGCAACGGGTCACTCAAGTTTTGTAATGTCTAATTCATTTACAAATCAGACGTTGGCACAAATGGAGCTTTGGAACAATGCCGCTGCTTATGGAAACGAAGTGTATATGTTGCCAAAGCATTTGGATGAAAAAGTAGCTTTCTTACACCTAGCTAAAATAGGTGTAGAGTTAACGGAATTGCGTCAAGATCAAGCCGAATATATTGGTGTTACGCAAGCTGGACCGTACAAGCCTGAACATTATAGATATTAATTAATATTTCTGTAGAGGTAAGTTGACTTACCTCTACAGAAATTTTTTAATAAAAAAGACTAGCGATGGTAGTCGAAAAAAATAAATAAATGAATATTACAGTAATAGGATCCGGATATGTTGGGCTAGTCTCAGGAACGTGTTTTGCAGAGATGGGAAACAACGTTACTTGTGTGGACATAGACCCCGTTAAGATTGAAAAACTCAACCAAGGGATCATTCCTATTTTTGAACCTGGTTTAGAGGCCATGGTTTTGAAAAATGTAAAAAACAAGAATCTCTTTTTTACAACAGAGCTACATGAAGCGTTACAAAACTCTGAAATAGCTTTTATTGCCGTTGGAACTCCTATGGGAGATGATGGCTCTGCGGATTTGCAGTATGTTTTAGCCGTAGCAAAATCCATAGGCCAGTCCATGCAAAAAAGATTGATCGTGGTTGATAAATCTACTGTACCTATTGGAACTGCCGATAAAGTCAAGGCGACCATTCAAAAAGAGTTAGATACACGGAATTCTGATTTAGAGTTTGATGTGGTTTCTAATCCTGAGTTTCTGAAGGAGGGAGTGGCTATAGACGATTTCATGAAACCTGATAGAGTGGTAGTTGGTGCAGATTCTGATTTTGCAATTCAAAAAATGAAGGAATTATACAATTCATTTTTTAGAGATCAAGATCGCTTTATATCTATGGACATTCGTTCTGCAGAAATGACCAAATATGCGGCCAATGCGATGCTCGCGACCAAAATATCTTTTATGAATGAAATTGCCAATATCTGTGAAAAGGTAGGGGCAGATGCCAATCAGGTAAGAATCGGAATTGGCTCAGATCAGCGTATTGGATACAGTTTTATTTATCCTGGAGCTGGTTATGGAGGGTCTTGTTTCCCAAAAGACGTAAAAGCATTGACTAAAATCGCTACAGAACATGGTTATAATGCTCAATTGATAACCGCGGTGGAGAAAGTGAATGATGCTCAAAAATTAGTTATTGCGCAGAAAATAGTCAAACGGTTTGGAGAAGATTTAACCGGTTTCACTTTTGGAATGTGGGGGTTGTCTTTTAAGCCAGGTACAGATGACATGCGTGAGGCACCAGCCATTTATGTAATTAAAGAGCTAGTAAGTAGAGGTGCTAAAATAAAGGCATATGATCCGAAAGCTATGGAAGAGGCAAAAGAACATTATTTGAAAGGAATTCAAAATGTAACGTATGCTGATTCTAAGTATGATGTTTTACAAGACTCCGATGCATTAGTAATACTTACTGAATGGAAAGAGTTTAATTCGCCTGATTTTGACAAAATTAAAAAACATTTGAAAACTCATGTAATTTTTGATGGACGCAATCAATATATCACTTGTAAACTTGAGAATAGAGGAATAGAATATTTTAGAATTGGTAAAAAGTAAATTTTTATAGAAAACATGAAATTAGAAAATAAAAAAATTTTAGTGACTGGCGGCGCTGGATTTATTGGTAGTAACTTATGTAAAGCACTTGTGTTAATTAAAAACACGAAGGTCGTTTCATTAGACAACTATTTTACAGGTAAAGTTGAAAATCATACAGATGGTGTTCACTACATAAAAGGTGAGACAACTTTAATTGATGATCTAATTAATTTTAAGCCCGATATTGTTTTTCATCTTGGAGAATACTCAAGGGTTGAACAAAGTTTTGAAGACATAGAAACGGTTTGGAAGCATAATGTTCAAGGTACATTTGCAGTTTTAGAATTTGTTAGAAAAAGTTGCGCCAAGCTTGTTTATGCAGGTAGTAGTACAAAGTTTGGAGATAATGGTACAGGTTCTAATGATAGTCCTTATGCTTGGACAAAGTCAAGTAATACCCAGTTGGTAATTAATTATGGTAACTGGTTTAACATAGATTACGCAATCACTTATTTTTATAATGTGTACGGAAAAAATGAAATTTCCGAAGGTAAATATGCCACACTTATAGCATTATTTTCAACAAATATAAAAAAGGGATATCCTCTTACTGTTGTATCACCTGGAACTCAAGAAAGAAATTTCACTTACATTGATGATATAATAGATGGTTTGATTTTAGTAGGTGAAAAAGGTAAAGGAGATGGCTATGGAATAGGGAGCAATAAATCTCACAAAATAATTGAAATTGCTAAAATGTTTAATGGAAAAATCGAAATGCTCCCTGAGAGAATGGGAAATAGAATGACAGCAAAATTAGTCACTCAAAAAACAGAGGATTTAGGCTGGAAATGCAAACATAATATTGAAAAATACATAGGTGAACTAACTAAAGCAGTATGAAAAATAAAACATTATTAATTACAGGAGGAACAGGTTCTTTTGGTAATGCCGTATTAAGTAGATTTTTAGACACCGATCATTTTAGTCAAATTCGTATTTTTTCAAGAGACGAAAAAAAACAAGATGATATGAGAACTAGACTAAAAAGTACAAAATTAAAGTTTTACATTGGTGACGTGCGTGACTATTCAAGTGTAGAAAGAGCTATGCGCGGAGTTGATTATGTTTTTCATGCTGCAGCCTTAAAGCAAGTTCCATCCTGCGAGTTCTTTCCAATTGAAGCAACTAAAACAAACGTTTTTGGAACTCAAAACGTAATAGAGGCTGCAGATTTTAACAAGGTTTCTAAAGTGATATGTTTAAGTACTGATAAAGCAGCATACCCTATTAATGCCATGGGAATATCTAAAGCGTTGATGGAAAAAGTGGCTGTGGCAGCATCTCGTAATTGTACGACTACGACTGTATGTTTGACGCGTTATGGAAATGTGATGGCTTCACGTGGTTCTGTAATTCCGCTATTCTTAGATCAAATTAAAACTAATCAAGATATTACTATTACAGACCCAAAAATGACACGTTTTTTAATGTCTTTAGATGAAGCTGTAGAATTAGTCTTGTTCGCTTTTGAAAACGGAAAACCAGGAGATTTATTTGTTAATAAAGCGCCTGCTGGCACTATTGGAGACTTAGTCAAAGCCCTTAAAGAAATGTTTAGTGCATCTAATAAAGTTAAAATTATTGGAACACGTCATGGGGAAAAGCTATATGAAACTTTATGTACAAAAGAGGAAATGAATAAGGCTGAAGACATGGGTGATTTTTATAAAATTCCTGCGGATAATAGAGATTTAAACTATGCCAAATATGTTTCTGAAGGAGAAGTAGATATTTCCAAGAAAGAAGATTATAATTCTCATAATTCAGTTCAATGTAATGTTGAGGGAATAAAAGTTTTATTAAATGGATTACCTATTATTCAAAAGGAATTAGATGTGTTAAAATAATAAAAATGACAAAAATAAAACTCGCAACAATTTTAGGAACACGCCCAGAAATTATCAGGCTGGCAGAATGTATTAAAATGTGTGATAAATATTTTGAGCATATTTTAATTCATACAGGTCAAAACTATGATTATGAGTTAAATGAAATTTTCTTTGAAGACTTAGATTTAAGAAAGCCAAATTTTTTCTTAAATGTTGCAGGAAATCATTTAGGAGAAACAATTGGAAATGTTATCTCGAAATCTTACGAAATCTTAGCTTCTGAAAAACCAGATGCGCTGTTAGTCCTTGGAGATACAAATAGTGTTTTAAGCACAATAGCTGCTAAAAGATTGAAAATCCCTATTTTCCATATGGAAGCAGGGAATAGATGCTTTGATCAAAATGTACCAGAAGAAATTAATAGAAAGATCTCAGATCATATTTCTGACATTAATCTTACTTATACAGAGCACAGTAGAAGGTATTTACTAAGTGAAGGTTTTAGAAAAGATCATGTATTTGTTATCGGATCTCCTTTGAGGGAAGTTTTGAATAAATATTATAATCAAATTAATTCGAGTGATGTTGTTCAAAGACTTAATTTGATAAAGAATGACTATTTTGTCGTTAGTGCACATCGAGAGGAAAATATTGATTTAAAAGATAATTTTGAGGTTTTAGTGGCATCATTAAATACGGTTGCTGAAAAGTATCAAAAACCTATTATATTCTCTACCCACCCTAGAACTAAAAACAGAATAGAAATAAATAAAATTAAGTTTCATCCATTAATTACGAATATACCACCGTTAGGTTTTTTTGATTATGTCAGTCTACAAAGAAATGCTTATGTGGTACTTTCGGATAGTGGAACAATTAGTGAAGAGTCGGCTATGATGGGATTTCCGGCAGTTAGCATAAGAACCAGTACAGAGCGACCAGAGGCTATAGATTTTGGCACGATTGTTTTGGGTGGAATTAGTACTGACCAAATAATGAATTCCATTGAAATCACGAAAGCCTTACCTGTTACTATCTATTCAGATTTGCCATGGGAATACAATGTTGCAAACACGTCTGAAAGAGTTGTAAAAACAATTCAAAGTTATACATCTATCATTGACAAGGTAATTTGGAACAAATGAAAAAAGTACTAGTAATTGGGTGTAGAGGAATGGCTGGACATGTCATTAAGAGATATTTAGAAAGTTTGAATTATTACAAAGTTTTTGGCATAGCTAGAGATGTTAATGCTAATGAAAATCTTTTTGTTTTAGATGTTTCTGATACTAATAAACTAGAGCAAATAATAAAGGAAAATTCTTTCGATATTGTAATAAATTGTATTGGTTTATTAAATAAAACTGCAGAGTCTAGTCCTGAATTAGCTGTTTGGTATAATAGTTATTTCCCTCATTTATTGTCTAGCCTAGGTAGTAAATATGATTTTAAATTAATTCATATTAGCACGGATTGTGTTTTTTCTGGCAAAGAGGGTGGGTACAGAGAAGATTCTTTTAAGAATGGAGTTGGATTTTATGCGCAGTCTAAAGCATTGGGAGAAGTAATTAATACCAACGACTTGACCTTTAGAACCTCTATAATAGGCCCTGAATTAAAGCAAAATGGCATTGGACTATTTCATTGGTTTATGAATCAAGAAAAGAAAATCTCAGGTTTTAGTAAAGCGTATTGGACTGGTGTTACTACATTGGAATTAGCAGAAGGTATTAATCAAGCAATTATGAAAGATTTAACAGGTTTATATCATTTTGTAAATGAAAGTAAAATTTCTAAATTTGATTTAATACATATTTTTAATCGAAACTTTAGAGATAACCGAATTGAGGTTCTTGAGAATAGTGCTTATGAAATAGATAAGAGTTTAATTTGTACACGAAGTGATTTTATTTATAAAGTCTCTAGTTACTCAGATATGATTTTTAAAATGAAGCAATGGATGGTCAAATACAGAGAAAATTATGAGCATTATAGATACTGATTTATATCATAAAAATTGTTTTAAGATTATCGATTGTAAAGCTTACGGCGATGGTAAATAAAATTGATAATTAGTGTTTGTTAGAATCCATATTAAATGAAAATATTAATAGTAAGTCAAGTTTTTTGGCCTGAAAGGTTTAAGATTAATGATTTGTGTACTGATTTAATTGAAAGAGGACATGATGTTACCGTACTAACGGGTAAACCAAATTATCCAAAGGGTAAATATTATGAAGGATATAGTTTTTTTTCTAATAATAATGATTACTACAATGGAGCTAAGATTATTAGGGTACCAATAATACCTCGAGGTGATGGCGGTGGTATGCGATTAGCATTATGGTATCTTTCGTTTGTGTTTTTTGGATCGCTTTTTGCGTTATGTTATTCACGAAAATATGATTTCTCCTTGGTTTTTGGGGTATCCCCAATTACAGCTGCATTACCAGCAATTGTGCACCGAATTATGTATAAAACTAAAATGTTGCTCTGGGTTCAGGATCTGTGGCCAGAAAGTGTCATAGTAACTGGTAAAATGAATAGTTTATTTTTGCAAAAAATATTAGGTCAAGTGGTTAAATATATATATCGCAAATCAGATAGAATATTTATTTCTTCTGAATTAATGGAACATTCAATTATTGATAAACTTGGACCTAAATATTCAAAACGGATATGTTATATGCCAAATTGGGCAGATGATGCGCATTTAACGAAAAAACCAAATATTCAAAAATATATACACTTAATGCCAGTGGGTTTTAAGATAATGTTCGCAGGGAATATTAGTTTTGCACAAGACTTCCCGTCAATTATAAAGGCCGCATTAATTTTGAAAAAAACAAGCAATGTCAAATTTATAATTGTTGGAGAGGGTAGTGAAAAACAATATTTAATAGATAAAATTAAAGAACTAAAACTTGATAATACAATTTATTATATAGGTAGTTTTTCTGAGGAAGAAATGGTTAACCTTTATTGTCACGCAGACATGATGTTATTAACCTTAAGAAATGAACCGATTTATTCATATACGGTTCCGTCGAAATTACAAGGATATCTTGCTTCAAAAAAACCAGTTGCTGCAATGATTAATGGTGAAGCTGCGGATATAATCAGAACATCAAAATGTGGATTTGCGGTTGATGCGGAAGATTATAAGGCATTTGCTAAAAAGGTGTTATCGGTATCGAAAAAATCTGAATTGTATTTTGATGAAGCACAAGTAAATGGATTTGCATATTACCAAAAAACATTCAGTAAGCAGTCTGTTATTGATGACTTTTTAGACTCACTTAGTCCAATATAACAATTCTCTTAATTGGTTGTAAGAGACGTAAATTTATATTAAATAATTTTAGAAATAGATATTATGAAAAAAGCATTTATTACGGGTGTAACAGGACAAGACGGATCATATTTATTAGAGCTTTTATTAGATAAAGGCTATGAAGTTCATGCCATAATTAGAAGGTCATCTGTTTTTACTACAGGTAGAATTCCGAAAAAATACTGGGAGCATAAAAATTTTAAAAGTTATCATGGTGATTTAACCGATTCCAGCAATCTACATGCGTTAATTTCAAAGATTAAGCCTGATGAAGTTTATAATTTAGCTGCACAATCACATGTAGGAGTTTCTTTTGATGTTCCTGAATACACAGGTGAAGTTGATGCAATTGGTACTATACGCTTATTAGATGCTATTAGAGATACCGGTGTGAACACTAAATTCTATCAGGCTTCTACTTCAGAGTTATTTGGAGGATTACCTGGAACAGAACCACAAAGTGAAACAACCCCATTTTATCCTAAATCACCATATGGTGCCGCAAAGTTATATTCATATTGGGTTACCGTCAATTACAGAGAATCTTATAATATGTTTGCTTGTAACGGTATATTGTTTAATCACGAGTCTCCTAGAAGAGGTGAAACATTCGTTACAAAAAAAATAACTCAAGCTGTTGCTAAAATCTTCAAAGGAGAACAACATGTTTTGGAGTTAGGAAATATTGATGCTAAAAGAGATTGGGGATACGCTAAAGATTATGTTGAGATGATGTGGCTAATGCTTCAGCAAGACAAGCCTGAAGATTTAGTTGTAGCTACCGGTAAATGTTATACGATTCGAGAATTTACTGAAAAAGCTTTTAAGCATGTTGGTGTAACTATCTCTTGGGAAGGCGAAGCTGAAAATGAAATAGGGATTGACGATAATGATGGTAGAGTATTGGTTAAAATTAATCCAAAATACTATAGGCCAGCTGAAGTAGAATTATTATTAGGAGATGCCTCTAAGGCAAAAAAAGTTCTAGACTGGGAGTCAAAGACAGATATCGACGAGCTTATTAAAATAATGGTTGATTATGATTTAGCACATGCAGACTACGGATTTGATTAATTTAATAAATAACCATGTACAACGATTTTAAAACAAAATCTTCTTCAGTTTTCCCAGAAGTGAAGATTATTACACCAGATGTATTTAAAGATAATAGAGGTTTCATATTTACGGATTATTTAGATTCATTTTTTAAAGAAGAATTTACTCCAAACCTTGATTTTGTGCACAGTAAAAATGCCCACAATAACGCAAAAGTGTTAAGAGGTATTCATGGGGATTTTGATTCATATAAGTTAGTAGAATGTTTATATGGGGAAATTTATCAAGTAGTTATTGATTGTAGAGAAAAATCTCCAACTTTCTTGCAGCATGATAGTTTTATTTTAAATCATTTAAACCCTAAAATGGTCTTAATGCCCCCAGGTTTTGGAAATGCATTTTTAGTTACCTCAGACTATGCTGTTTATAATTACAAATTAGCATATGATGGTACTTATAATGATCATGATAAACAGTTTACCTACAAGTGGAATGATAAAAGAATTAATATTAATTGGCCAATCAAAGATCCAATTTTATCAGATAGAGACAAATAAAAATAGTAAATTATGAGAAAAATTAATGATTCCAAAGGAAATCTACTTTGTATAGTTTACAAAGACGAAGATTGGGTGGAAGGCTTAAATTTTATTACTGACAATAGCTTGTTTATTCAGGTAGGAAGTTGGTGGTATCAAAATGGCAAAAATTTAGCAAAACATAAGCATAATATAGTTCCAAGAGAAGCAAATATCACACAAGAGATGGTTTATGTGAAATCGGGGTCAATGCTGGCAAGTATTTATGATTTGGAAATGAATTTTATTGAAGAACTTATTTTAAAAGAAGGGGATATGGCAATTATGGCATATGGAGGCCATGGGTATAAAATTCTTGAGGACAATACAAAAATTATAGAAGCTAAAAATGGACCTTTTGTAAGTGTAGAAGTAGATAAAGTCAAATATGAATGATATAGAATATAATGAAGTTATAACATATTGGAAGAAACAACGTAATTTATAGAACGATTAGAAACAGACAATTTCATTAAGCTAATCAAAGTATGAAAAGAAAATTTAAAGAAATAGGAGAAGACGTATACATACATGATGATGTACTTATTAAGCATGAAATCAAATGTACGATAGGTAATCATGTAGCAATTGATAAAGGGTGTAAATTTTCCACCGTTATGGAGATTGGAGATTATATACATATTGCACCTGATGTGGTTACTATTGGAGGAAATAAAACTAAGGTTATTTTAAAAGATTTTTCTTTTGTTGCAGCAGGAACAAAAATAGTTTGTGGAAGTGAGGATTACACTGGAAAAGGTTTAGTAGGTCCTACAATTCCTGTTGAGTATAGAGAATTAATTTTTAATGATGTTACTTTTGAAAAGTACTCAGGATGTGGAGTGAATTGTTCTATTATGCCTGGTGTAATTTTTGGAGAGGGTGCTATTCTTGGAGCTAATTCATTAGCAGTAAAAAACTTAGAACCCTGGACTATTTATGTAGGAAGCCCAGCAAAACCAATAAAGAAAAGAGTTCCTGAAGGCAAAATGTTAAAAGGTATAAAAGATTTAGAAAAATAAAATGGAATTTATTAATCAAATGGAACCTTGGTTTGACAACCAAGAACAGGAGGCCTTAAATAAATATATGGGCGAAGGAGGCTGGGTCACAGAGTTTAAAAAGACTTTCGAATTTCAGGACCTAATAAAAAAGTTTACAGGTGCTAAACACTGCTTCGTAGTAAATAATGGTACAATAAGTCTCACCATTATGGCTATGGCAGCAGGAATTAAAGCTGGAGATGAAGTACTAGTTCCAAATTATACCATGGTAGCTACACCTAATTCTTTAAAAATGTTTGGTGCCGTGCCAAAGTTTATAGATGTAGATCCAAAGACACTTTGTATTTCTCTTGATGAGATAAAGAACAATATTTCATTAAAGACAAAGGCTGTCTTTTTAATGAATGCAAATGGAAGATATCCTTCAGATATTGACGAGATTGTAACTTACTGTGAAGATAATGATCTTATCCTTTTAGAAGATAGCGCACAGGCCCTAGGGTCTTTTTATCCTGATGGTTTACATCAAGGAAGAAAAGGAATCGCGGGGAGTTTTTCATTTTCAGCACCTAAGATTATTTCTACTGGCCAAGGAGGAGCGATTATTACAGATAATGATGAGGTGGCATACAATGTGTCTAGGTTAAAAGATTTTGGACGTTCAGGTGGTGGTAATGATGTGCATGAAATGATAGGTTTTAATTTCAAGTTTACAGATATTCAAGCAGTTATCGGTATAGTTCAAATGGGTAAATTAGATTGGCGTGTAAAAAGAATGAAAGACATATACACTAGGTACAGGAAAAATCTTTCTAATGTTAAAGAGGTTCAGTTTTTTGATCAGGATTTAAAAAACACAACTCCTTGGTTTATTGATATTAAAGCTGTTAAAAGAGATGATTTAATGACTTTTTTGAAGTTAAATAATGTAGGTTCAAGAACAATGTATCCACCTATTAACAAACAAAAAGCTTACAATATCGAAGGAGAGCATGTTGTGTCAAATGAGATAGGTCTTTCAGGTTTGTGGTTGCCATCTTCTTCAAAGCTGACTGATAAACAAATTGATTATGTATGTGGATCTATAAGAGAGTTTTATACTTAATCAAACTATATTAATATTTATACATGAAAAAAACTATACTTATAACAGGTTCTTTAGGATATTTTGGAAGCCTTCTAACAATTCACTTGAAAAAGTCGTTTAACGTTTATGGGGTTGATATTAAAGAGTCTAATGGTACGAATCATATAAAGTGCGACTTGGTGTCAAATGAACAAGTATATAAATTGTCAAAATCATTATATCCCGACGTTATTATTCATTCTGCTGGTTTAAAAGACATTAACTATTGTGAACATAACCCAGCTGTTGCAACAAAAATTAATGTAGGTACAACGAAAAATTTAATTGACAATTTCCCTTTATCAAAGATTATCTATATATCCACAGATTATGTTTTTGATGGAGATAAGGGAAACTACGCTGAGAGTGATATTGCTAATCCCAAAACGGTTTATGGTAAAACTAAGCTTAAAGCGGAAAAACTCTTTTTTAACGATAAGGAATTAAATAATTTTAATATTCTTAGAACATCTGCTATTTATGACAATAATAGCATGTTCATAAATTACTTAACAAAAGAACTTGAATGCGGGAACTCGGTTAGTTGTTACGATAATGTGAAATACTCACCTACCTGGATTAATGACTTTGTAAGTGTTTTAAAAAAGATAATTAATGAAGATATCGATAAAAAGGTATTACACGTTTGTGGAGATTCAATTACCAGATACGAATTTGCTCTAAATTATGCAAAATTGGCAGGGTTTGATAGTGAATTAGTTGTGAAAGCGTATAATAAAAATAATATTTATCTTTTTAAAGATTTATCAATGAGCTATAATTCTATTAAAGAATTAATAGATTACCGTCCAACCCCTCATATTAAAGCTTTACATAATTGTTTTTTTACTAAATCTAAATAACGTTAAAAATGATTAAAAGTAAGATACTTTTTGTTCCAGATACTTTGTGGGGAAGTGATTCGGGTCATAGATCGGCGCAGAAAGTAGTTAAGGTTTTATCCAACTTATCATATAGAGTCGGTGTATTTTCACCTGATACTAGTAATGTTAATTTAAAAAAGGACATCACTAATTATAATTATCATTTCTATCCAAGAACTCCTTTTAGATATTATAATATTGCAATAAACAGTAAACAAAAAAGTGAGTTTAACTTAGTGTTAAGTGATTTTCAGCCTGATTTTGTTTTTTTCTTCGGAACAACAGGATTTAATAGTTTAGCTGAAGTTTGCTTGGAAAAAGGAATTAAATATCATTTGCAATTTCTAACCTCTGATTATTATTGTGCTAAAAATTTTGCGGGTTTAGAGAATGGCCCATGTTTTAAATGCATTAAGGGAAGTTATTTGAATGCAATTCGGAATAAATGCAGTTCTAAAAGCCCATTCTTTTTAAATTTAGTTAAAGAAACTGCTATTAGAGCGACGAATAGAAGATTTATATTAAGTGCAGATAAAGTTCTAGGATATAGCAATGATCAACTAAAGGATTATATCAAGTTTGGAATAAAAAGAGAAAAATTGAGTATCACCCCTTTTTTCTTTGATTCCAGTCATTTGTTGGGTATTAATTCTAAATTGGGAGACTACTTTTTAGTTTCTGGGCAAATCTCTGTTGCAAAAGGATGGCATAAGCTAGCTGAAATTATAGGGAAATGTCCGGGTGTTAAATTTAAGTTCTTGTTCCGTAATATGGTAGTTGCTTTAGAAGCTTTAGATAAGTATAATTTGAGCAAATTTGTAGAATCGAATCAAATTTCAATTATAACAAATATAGAAAATCACAGTGACTTACTTAATATTATGGCTAGTGCGAGAGGGGTTTTAATTCCTTCATATTATCCTACAACTGGTGAGTTTTTTCTGTTAGAATCCCTTGGCTTAGGAAAGGTTGTATTATGTTTTGATTCAGGTGTACATAAAGAGCTGATTGTACAGGAACAAACCGGAATGATTGCCCCCATTGAGGATGTTCATAAATTTGCAGATAATATAACTAAAATCAATAATGATGATGTGTTATGTAACAAAATATCATTGGAGGCTAATAATCTTTTTGCAGACCTGATGAATGATGATAATTTTGAATCTCCGTTAAATAGTCTCTGGGGTAATTGAAAAACGTAATACTTATCAAATGAGAATTTTCTTGACATTTAACGCTTCTGCAGCAAGTAATACTGATAGTACATGGAAATATATTTTGCATGATACATTAGTCAAGTTAGGGCATGATGTGATATTTCTTAATTATAAGGAATTAATAAACGCACTTCCAACTAAGTTAAAAAGTATAGATAAAATATCAGAGAAAATTTACGATCATTTTCTGGATCATCATAAGCGTAAACCCTTTGACTTGTTCTTTTCATATTATCACATTGGTGAAGTAAATGTTGATCTTTTTAGCAATATTAATAAGCACACTTTCAGTGTTAATTATACTACAAATTTCCATCAAATATCTATGTACAAGCCATTGCTAAAAGCGGCAAGCTTGTGTATTTACTGTTCGAAAGATGCTGAAAAATATTTTCGTGAAAACGCGAGGACCTCTTACTATATGCCATTTGCAGGGTTAAGTTCAAATTTAAATTTTCAAAAATTAAAAAATGATAAAATAGCATTTATTGGCACGGCTTATGGGCACCGTCCGTATTATTTATTAAGGTGCTTACAACAAGATATACCTATCGATATTTATGGTTCTGGATGGTTCAATAATCATCGATTAAGATCTTTTTTAAGAACACTTAAATTTCAATATCAGTTATCTACTAATTCAAAAGATTGTATTGATACGTCGTATAGATGTTTGAATGATGTGCTTTTAAAAGAAATTGTTGAAGTTTATCCAAATTCTATAAATGAGTTTTTATCAGATCAAGAATATACTTCACTTTTACAGAAATCATCCATTATTTTAAATCTTCCTGAATCTCGTTTCAATCATGATTATTCTAATCCTAATGTGCTTATTGGAGCAAATCTAAGAGATTTTGAGGTCCCTACTGCTGGCTCTCTTTTGTTGACTCAGGCTAATGACGAAATTAAATCAATGTTTGAAAATGATAAGGAAATCATTACTTTTGAGAACGAATGGGAAATGATTGATAAGGCTCGTTTTTATATAAATAAGCCTTATTCGGCAACAAAAATAGCAGAAGCAGGTAATGCCAGAGTAAAAAAAGATCATCTTTGGGAACATAGGTTTACTATGTTCTTTAAATATTTAAAGGAAAATCATTTTTAAGTTTCATATTATGGTGATGAAAAATGCTGCAAAGAATCAAGAAAATGGCTTATGAATTTTATTTATTCATATGAAAAAAAAAGCAATATTTCATAATATAGTTGGGGGGTTATCGAATTTTGCATTTGTTTTTTTTACGAGTATTTTTTTGTTGCCATATTATTTGAAGTTTATAACTAATGATGATTATGGTGTTTGGTTAGGAGGTATATCCTTTATATCATTAGCCTCTATATTTGAAGCCAATTTAAGTCTTATTTTAACTCAGGAACTGGCTAAGAAATTAGTGGATAAGAAGTTGTTAGAATTTTCTAAATATCTTACCGCGGCAATATTTTTTTCTGTTTGTTCAGGCGTGATCATAACGCTGGGCATATACTGTTTCAAGGAAAATATATTTTATCTTGTTAGCGAGAACGTAACAAATATTGCGCTTTTTACAACGAGTTTTTTCTTATACTCAATTTCGTTGTCGCTTACTATAATAACCGGTTATTTAGGAAGTGTTTTTCAAGTTTATCTCATTACAATTAAGCAACCATGGTATAGTATTATTGCTTCTTTGGTGGGGGTGTTATGTACGGTAATGCTAGTGTCTTCTTATGGAGTTCTATCATTAGCTATTGGATATTTAGTTAAATCAATGGTTTATTTAATTTTTATAGCAACTGGTGCATCAAAAATATTGAAAGCTAATAATATTGGATTGATATTTAGGTTAAAATACGTTGGTAAATTGTTGAAAAGCATTGGACTTCCTTTTATCTCGAAGCTTATGATGACTTCAGCTATGAATATTCAAAACTTCATCATTTCCGTGACGATCGGTAGTTCAATTACTACTATTTATGACATAACAAGAAAACTACCACTGATAAATATTTCGTTAATAAATATCATCGCCATGGGAACATTTACTTCTTTTAGCTTATTTTATTCGGAAGTAAATGATAAATTAATAAGAGATGACTACACTAAAAAATATTTTGATTTTATTAGGGTATTGCTATTTGTGTCGATGACAACGATTTTTCTAATTGGTAAGGATTTTATTAGATTATGGGTAGGGTTAGATAAGTTCGCTGGCGTCGGCATGTTAGCGTTAATATGTGCGTGTTGTCTGTTAGATCAGTTACGCATGTTATTGGCTCAACAATACTATTCGACGGGCAAAATTAATGTAACGTCAATTACAGACAGTACGTACGCAATATTATTTGGAATTAGTGTAATTACAATATTACCCAGTATGGGGCTTAAAGGGATTGTTTTAGCAGGAATTATATCCAATCTATTATATTTTGTAGTTTGTAAATATGTTGAAGTAAAAAGCAAAATGGATATTGTCTCGCAAATTATTACAAAAGCACTTGTTCTGGATATAATTGTAGTCTCATTTATTTCGTTCATATCATATTCTGTAATAAGTCTGTATCCGGAAAATATTTTTGTGACGCTGATTGTTACAGTAACGTCATTAATTATCCTCTTAATAATTTATTTTAATAAAGAAAAATTGCTTATAAGTTTTATATTTAGTCAATTTTTAAAGCCTTTCGATCAAGGAAAGAGAGGTCTTTAACTCAATTTATAATCAATATTTAGTGTTGAATAATTACGTAAGAAGAATTGGTTTCTTTGGCTATATAGCCAGGTTGATGACTATTCTGTTAGTTTTTGTATTTTTGGCTTATTTTGGGAATGACAGTGATCCATTATACAGTTTGATATCATTGAGTGCTAACTTGTTTATTTGTCTCAATATTGGTTGTTATTTGTTTTTTGAAAATCTTAGATGGAATATAGGAATATCATCTATTTACATTTTGAAAATCTTTATCGGAGTCATTCATTATCTGTATTTTATTGATGCATCCTATTTCTCTTCGGGAAATTTCGAATACTTAACGTTTGAGTATGCAGGTGTTTGGGATCATTTGCAATTAGCAACTGATCACAAAAAAGTAAATGGTATTTTTGCATATTTTCATAAACCGGAAGGTATTACGCATCAAGAAATTTGGAGTTTTATTGCAATACCATTTGTTTATTATGGTGATTATGTTTTGAATATAAGTCCATTAAATTCTTTTTTCGCTTCGCTTACCACGCTGAATTTGCTATATCTATCGAAACATTATTACCTTCTTTCAAAAATTAAATTAAAATATGTTTTTGTTTTAGGTTCATTGTTCCCTATTACTTTTATATCAAGCTTGTTCTGGAGAGATTTAGTTGGTGTGTATTTTTTGTCATTATGTTTTATTTTGCTCTTGTTGAGTAAAAAAAGCGTAATTCTCAATCTATTATCAATTTTGATTTCGTGCGGTCTTTTATATCTATTCAGGACTGTTTATCCGGTAGTAATCTTAACTACGTTTATCTTAAGTAAGTCTAAACCTAATATTTTAACAATAGCGATTGCTTTGTTTTTATCATTGACAATGGCTTATTATGTCTTCTCAAATTATTTATTGGCATACATAAGCCCTCATGTAATCGCGTCTTTTTTACAGGATATGCGTAGGATCAGCGATTACAATATCCTCATTATTTTAGTAAAATTCCCACTCGGTTTTATTGGACCATTTCCTTGGAACCAATTTCTTATATCACCCGTTTTTTCCTATCAATTACAAGAATATCTGCAAGCCATTTTTAACTTAACGGTATTGTATCTTCTCTTGAGAAATTGGAAAACTGTATTTTTGGAAAACAAGAATGACATAATTTTTCAAACATCAGTTGTATTGATTGTGATAGGATTATTAAATCCGGTAATGAATTCTGTATATGTAAGTTTCCCGTTTATTTATGTTATACCAATTTTAGCTCATTACGTCACAGCTAAATCTTTTTTAGTTTACTTATTGTTGATCGGAATATTGCTTTTGACGTTTAATATATTCTATCTGTTAAGTTTTGGTGATGGATTAAATATTTCTAGAAGTTGGAGATGATATTTATGCATAATCAATAAGTTAATATTAGCATATCTAAAGGCAAACAACTTTGTTTGGATTTATTAACTAATATGGTTAGTCATATTGGTAATTGCGTTTCCTTTGTTCTAGTTCTAGTTCTAGTGTAGTTCTAGATTTAGCGATTATTAATTTGATTTTATTAAAATTTATTATGGTGTTAGTAAGTGTCATTTTGCCCGTCTATAATGGACAAAAACATCTTAAAGAAGCTATAGATAGTATATTAACACAATCTCTGACAGATTTTGAGTTGATTATAATTAATGATGGTTCAACGGACAATTCAAAAAGTATTATTGATCAATATGATGATAAGAGAATTATTTACGTTGAACAAGAAAACAAAGGCTTGGCTAAAGCTTTAAATGTTGGCGCTTCTTATTGTAAAGGGGACTTTATAGCTAGAATGGACGCAGATGACATAAGTCATCCAGAGAGATTTATGAAGCAATATTTGTTTTTTCGGTCACACGCTAAAATAAGCGTATTAGCGACATCTTTTAGTTATATCGATAAGAACGGAAAATATCTTGGCCGCAGTTTTTCAATTACACACCCCTTTTTAATTAAGAAAAAATTACTCAATTCTGGTTCTGTTGTTTGTCATCCATCTGTGATGATGAGAAGAAAAGATTTCCTTGATGTCGGGGGGTATTCAGAGATAATGGGAAATAGATTTACAGACTATCACCTTTGGGTGAAGTTCGTAAAAAATGATTATAAAATTAAAATCATCCCCGAAGCTTTGTTGAAATATAGAATAACAGAAGATGCTGTAAGTTCTGAATTTTCACTGACACCTCGAGCATTGAAATTATTAATCATGTTAGTGAATAAAGAAGATGAACCAAGCCCTACCGATTTATCAAATCTTAACAATTCTTGTATTACGAGCAGTACGAGTTTCTTAAGCAGGGAAAAGTTATATAATAATCACTTGAATGATATATATAATAGAGCTTCATTTATAAATGAAAACGTGAAAAATGTGGTTTTCTCAGCATATAAGAATATTGCTGTGGCTATTCGATTGTTACTATGATACATAGTTAATACTGATGCGTTGCAACATTACAAACTTCTAATCTTTGTTTCAAGTGATTATTTCTATCTAAATAATGTCAAATGAAAATATTATTTACTCTTAAGAATTTTCCTCCATCTAATTTTGGAGGAGTAGCTGCGGCCATGTATCCCGTTATTAAGGAATTATGTAAAGCGCCTGAGAACAATGTTAAAGTGCTAACAACATCGTATAAAATTATCAAGGGCAGATCGCCAAAAACTAACTGCTGGACTATCTTTGATGGTATTCCAATTATTTATGTCAAGTCAAATGCGGTCTTCCGGTATTTTTTTGAGGGATTACGTCAGATCAAAAACTCAGATTATATCTTTTTAAATGGTATATTTTTCGTTCCGAATCTTCTATTCCTATTAGTAGGTGTAATTTTTAAAAGGAAAATATTTCTTTTGCCACATGGGGAATTATTGAAGCCGGCTCTAAGAACGAAATATTGGAAAAAATGCATTTACCTTTGGTTGATGAAAGGTTTTACTAATAATGTAACATTAATTACAACGTCTAAGCAAGAATCCATAAGAACTCAGGAAGTCTTTCCTTATTTAGAGGTTAAAATCATACCCATTTTTCTTGATCTTAATACACCGGTAAATCTTATAAAGTTAAATCAATTTTTATTTGTAGGAAGAATTGCGAGAATCAAGAAAATTGAAAATATAATTTTGGCGTGTGCATATTCTAAAAAGTTTGTATCTAAAAATTATAAATTAGTAATTGCTGGACCAACAGATAAAGAATTTTTACCTTATCGAAGGGAACTTGAAAAATTAGTGATTTCAAATAATCTACAATTCAATATTGAATTTGTAGGTGAAGTTAATTCCCCTGAAAAGGAAAAACTTTTTTCTCAATCAAAATCATTATTCGTAGTCTCAGATTCAGAAAACTTTAGTAATGTAGTTGTTGAATCGCTTTCTCAGGGCACTCCGGTTATAGCGTCAAAAGGTACACCTTGGGATAGTCTAATTAACCACAACGCCGGTTTTTGGATTGACAATTCGCCTAGATCAATAGCAGGGAAAATGGATGAAATAATAACAATGGAAGATAAAGTACACAAAGAGATGTCTATAAATTGTATTTCTCTTTCTCAAAAATTTACAAAACAGAAAATTCTACCACTTTGGTTTGAATTAATGAAATAAATTTATAAATATTAATTATCAGTTATGGATAATTTTCAAGAAAAAAAATAGGATTTATCCAAAGTTGTATTAATTTGTTGTACAAAAATTCTAATAAGTATTACCTGGGTCTGCATAAAATAAGTCATAATTTTGACAGAAGAATTCTTGGTAAGAAAATGTACTAATTACGAACACACAACACGTAATGAAAATACTAATAACCAACCCTCTATTACGAAAGACATTTGATTTAATCAATATTTTGAATAAAATGGTTAATGATTATGACCTGATTTATGCTGGTAGTGAATCCATGAGTAAGATAAAATTTGTTTATGGTAACGTTAATGTTCATAAATTGAGTAAAGATAATTTTGAGGTTGATTTACACCGTATCTCGCAAATATATATAAATGAGGTAATAATTTATATGCCCATTGAAGAGGACACTACGATTGACTTTTACAATTATATTAACAAGTTTGGGGAAAGAAACTTTAAATATAAATTACCACCTATATCTAAATACCATCTATCAAGAGACAAGAACGAATTAAATATGTTTTGTGAGACACATGATATTCCATGTCCAAAGTATTATTCAGAAAGAGATATTAAACAAAACAACTATATTCTACCCCTGATACTAAAACCGATTAACGGATCTGGTTCTAAAGGTATAAGATATATGTTTGCTAACAATGATCTTGTTGTCGATTCTATTAATTTTGAGATGAACTTTATTCAAGAATTATTAGACAACCCAAAAGACATACAAGCCGGTTTTTTTCTTTGTGATAAAGGTAGTATAGTTTCTTTTTATAGTCATCAGCGACTTAGAACTTTTCCAGAACAGGGAGGGGTTAGTGTTTTTTCCAAATCTGATTTAAATTTAGAAATCAGAGCTGCTGGGAAAGATGTTGTAAAAAAGTTGAATTGGTCTGGGTTTATTATGATTGAGTTTCTTAAATGTTCAATAACAGGTAAGTATAAGCTCATTGAAATAAATCCAAGACTTTGGGGTTCTATAATGCTTTCAGAGTTTTGTGGAGCGAATTTCATTAACGGATATATAAAATTATGTCTTAATAAACAGATTGAAAATAGTACAATTAAAGAGATTCAATATATTAGATGGGTTTTCCCCTATGACATTCTGTATTTTATCAAAAATCCTCAAAACCCATTAACATTTTTCAAAAAGAATGACAATACTTGTTATATTAACTTTAGTTACACTAATTATTTAGCATCATTCAAATTCATTTGTTTGACATATTTTAATTTAAAAAAAATGAAGCAAATTTTTTATGGCTAAAAAAATAATTGTATTTGATTTTGACAAAACTTTGACATATAAAGACACTGTATTGGACTTTTACATTTTTTTATCCAAAAATAATATTAGTTTTCTATTGAAGTTAATAATATATTTATTCTTAATGATATTCTGTAAATTCAATATGATCTCCAATGATTATTTAAAACAAAATGGATTTAATTTATTTTTAAAAGGATTGAGTGTTGAATATTTAGAAAAAAAGGCAAAAAATTTTGCATCTAATATTGTATTTAATAAATTATATCATTCGTATGATTTTAAATTGACAATTGATAGAGTTATAATTATTAGTGCATCTTATGAGTTGTATTTAAAATATATGTTTCCGAAAAATATAGAGATTTATGGTTCTACGTTTAATTCAATCAATGGAAGAGCGGAAACATTTAATTTTAATTGCTATTCAACTAATAAAAATACTAGCTTAAAATACAATGACATAATTAATATAAATACGTTCTATACAGATAGTTACACTGATAAAAGCCTGGCTAAGATTTCTGAAGAAGTTATTATAGTAAATAGAGATAAATTGTATAAATGTAAAGATATTAATGATTTTAATGATTTTTTTAGAAAATGAAAATTCTAACTTTTGACATTGAAGAATGGTTTCATATTTTGGATAATGATCAAACTAGATCTATTTCAGAGTGGAGTAAATTTGATTCTAGAATTCATTATGGAATGAACCTAATTTATGAGATAATCGAAAAATATCAAGTGAAAGCCACCTTTTTTGTGGTTGGTTGGATTGCGGAAAAATATCCAGAGATTGTCAGGGATATTAGTAATCGTGGTTTTGAAATAGGTAGCCATACTCATTTACATCAATTGGTTTATGAACAAGACCGACAAACATTTTATAACGATGTTGAAAAATCTATAAAAACATTAGAGGATTGTACTGGGAATGAAATTAAAAGTTTTAGGGCGCCAGGTTTTAGTATTACTAAAAATAACTTATGGGCCTTTGAAATCCTTTTCGAGTTGGGTATAACTGTAGATAGTTCAGTTTTTCCAGCAGGTAGAGCTCACGGTGGCTTACCATCATATAATTTAGCAATCCCCTCAATAGTAAGTTACAATGGGGTTATATTAAAAGAATTCCCTATAAATACACATACTATTCTAGGGAAACCTTTTATTTTCTCTGGGGGTGGATACTTCAGAGTTTTGCCATATAAAACTATTAAAAGTTGGACACATCAGTCTAGTTATGTAATGACTTATTTTCATCCTAGAGATTTTGACACTAAACAACCCATTATACCAGGTCTTTCACCAATGAGACATTTTAAATCTTATGTAGGTATCAAAAATTGTAGATCTAAATTAGAGCAGTGGTTAAGCGATTTTGATTTTATTGATTTAAATCAGGCAGAACAATCAATCAATTGGGGTGAAGTACCGCTTACAAAATTATAAACTTTATATTAAATCGGAATTTTCAACTAAAAGAAACCGCCACATTGTTTGCCGGCTCAAGAAGTCTCCAAAATGTAGTTCAATGGTTTAGTTGTAAACACCTTTCTGAGGTACAACTACATCTACTCTATTTATAATAAAAGATTAGAGAAAATAAATAGAAAATTCAAAACTGTTGTAAAAAATATATGCGTCTTTACAATTTTATTATATTTAGAAAAATTTAAACTTATTTTTTATGAACTACGACCAATATACTCATAATAGTAAAAATCCAATCGTGAGATATGCACACCGATCACGACTGTCAAATGCTCTTTCATTATTTAAAAACAGCACTTCTTTAGACATATTAGACTTTGGTTGTGGAGATGGTAATTTTTTAAATTCGTTATCTATAGGAAATAGATCTTTAGGAAGTAGATCTATTGGTTTTGAACCATATATGCCTATAAAAAAAGATTTTAAAAATTTACACATCTACTCAGATTGGACTCAAGTAATAAGTAACACCAAAGAGCATGCTTTATTTGATGTTGTAACTTGTTTTGAAGTTATGGAACATTTTTCCGAAGAACTTCAAATCAATAATCTTAACAAGATTAAAGAAGTGATGAAAGATTCTGGAAAATTAATTATCTCAGTTCCAATTGAAAAAGGTTTAATGAGTATAATCAAAAATGTAAGACGAATTTCAATTTCATATTCTGGAAACAAACATATTTACACCTTAAAAAATATAATATGTTCTGCTTTTGGAATAAAAACACAAGATTTAAAGAAATTAAGAGAAGGGAGTGACTATCTTTCACATATGGGGTTTTATTTTGATGATTTTGAAAAGATTCTCGAACAAAATTTTATTATTAAAGAAAAAAGGTTGTCTCCCTTTAATAGACTTTCATTTCAATTCAATTCACAGGTTTTTTACACATTAAATAAAAAACCATGAAGATAATTAATCTAGGATAAAAAAGATATAAAGCATTATTACGAGAAGGTTATATTAGAATTTGACTTTGTTCAGTTATTGCTACTTGAAGTATAATGGATCAGAGGATTTTTCTGGGGAGTAAGTTGATTCAAGCGAAGATTTTTTGGAGTCTGTAGAGGAAGTATTTAGTGTCTGTAACCCCTCTAAGGTTGGCTCTGAAGAGTTTGATTTGAGCGTTCAAAGATTCTGCGTGTGCATTGGTGCTTCTGTTGTTGAAGAAGTTCAATATGTTACTCCAGTGGTTCAACAGCGATTCCGCTACGGATTGGAAGTATTCATTTTCAGACTTTTGAACTTTCTGTATCCAGTTCATAAGTTCATTTTCTGCTCGGGACCTGTCTTTGCCCTCATAGATGACCCTGAACTCCAAGTGTAGCTTGTAGGCTTTTTCTATATCTGGATAGGCTTTGAACAGCGTAGCAGCTCTTACTATTTGATTTTCTGTCCACTGGTGTGGCAGTTTGTAAAGTATGTAGCGGGAACGAGCCAGTGGTTGCTTGGGCGTGTCTCCGTTGCTAAAAACCTTTAGTTTGAAGCTTTTGCCAGCCTTCCGTGCTTGGAGGATGGATTTGTTTTCTCTATCGATCTCTTTCCAACGTTGGTCTATGCGCGCTTTCTGTATCGTCTTCTCCACGAAGTCCTTTGCTTCATACTCTTCACGAGAGTACCCTTCAGGTAACTCATTACGTTCAGTAAACTCAACCTCTAAATAATCCCTGTGCTTACCTTGCTTTATAGCACCACCTGTGATCTCAAAATGAGACACCAACTCCTCTGGGAAAAACAACTTCAGTACATCCAGTTCCATAGTCTTGTGTTAAACCACAAAACTAAACTTATAACACCTTATCCCCAGAAATATCCCGTGACCCAGTATAATAGTTGTTACATTCGATTATGATTTAGGTCAATTTGTTAGTTTAGGAATTGCATTAGGAGTCATTTTTTCGAATAATTATGCAAAGAAAAACCTCAATCAAAGAAGTATAGCACAAAGTTAAATACTGGTAATTATTAGAACATGAAAACTCATAAAGGATGAAACATGTCATTCCATTTTAAATTTCTCAACTATAGTTGGTTATTGAAAAAATAAACTTTTTTGGTTTAAAATGAAATTTTAGCACTCATGCCATTCGATCCAAATTCAGCAAAGAAAGCAGGTTAAGAAATCCAAAGGAGGACCTGCCAAAAAAGAGGGTCCTTCTATTAAGGAAAAGATGGAGTTGCTCTATGAAAAAGGGTTGGATGATCTGCTCATATGAGCTGGTCTCAAAAATTAGGACAGCGATTTAGAAATTATAAATTGCGAAACTATGAAAAGGACCAAACGCGTATTCAGTTCAGCATTCAAAGCTGAAGTAGCCTTAGAGGCGATTAAAGGAGTAAAAACGGTGTCGGAATTGGCTCAGGAATTTGAGCTTCATCCGGCTCAAATCACGCAGTGGAAGAAGCAGTTCTTGGAACAGAGTGCTTGAACTTGACGCTCGACACCAGTATCAACAGCAAGCGAGTGATCCGAGAGTTGGACAAGCTCATTGCATGGCGCGGTATGCCGAACAGAATACGGGTTGACAATGGTCCAGAATACATCTCTCATGCTATGGGAGAATGGGCAGAAGAAAGAGGTATAGAACTGAAGTTCATCCAACCAGGAAGCCCATATCAAAACGGATATGTAGAACGCTTCAACAAGAGTTATCGTCAGGAGGTCTTGGATGCCTTCTCCTTTACACGCATCAAAGAAGCGAATGCTTTATCACAAGCCTGGGCCTGGATCTATAACAATGAAAGACCGCATAAGTCCTTGGGATACCAACCGCCCATAACCTTTGCGCAGCAGCGACTTCGGAGCTCCGCTCCTTCTTCGCTGCTGCCTGACCAACAATACCAATGGAAATCACTACTTTTAAGTGTTACTAATTAGGGTAAGCCTTCAATGGTCCTATTATCTAATGATAATTATTAACTTCGATTATAATAAAACTAAAACATGGAGAAAATTAAAGAACTCATAGGATTCATCCGCGAAAATCAAAATAATAATAAGACGTTAAAGTCTTTGT
>Ga0206125_10001482_pt1 | contig 27449 bp, 26 predicted proteins | sample Helgoland_Spring_4_FD_148598 | JGI IMG/M metagenome (GOLD analysis project Ga0206125, IMG submission 148598) | Pelagic subsurface seawater microbial communities from Kabeltonne, Helgoland, North Sea - Helgoland_Spring_Bloom_20160331_1 | ecosystem: Environmental > Aquatic > Marine > Epipelagic ... | reverse complement strand
TCTGATAATTCTGTATTTAGCGTAACCTCTCTGCGCGATTTAATGTTGCTATACTGAGGTGTCAGCAAAACGTCGTCAAATGTGAGGTGTGTTTCAAGGTTCATCTTTCTCTTCCATGGTTTTAAGGAAATTGCTTATAACTTCTTGTGCTGTGTTCCAACAATGTGGGCAATAAAGCCGAACGGGGTTTTCCTCGTCCTCTTTACGAACAACAACGTTCCAAGTTGTTGCCATCTGTTTATTTTTCTTATCATATGGGATCTCACAGGCAGTGCATTCTTCGGGTAGTTTACCGAACATGGCGACTTGTGCCGCTAAGTCCTCATTTCCGTCTTTTCGGATTTGTGCGTCTCTCGCACGTCGTTGCTTACGATTCATGTGTTTCCTTTGCATTAGTGTAGGCTTTTATTAATTCATGTTTTGATATACTAGGCTGCCCAGCAGTGTCCCACTTTTCTTCTTTTTTTTCATTATTATTGTCTGGGTTCCACACATTATTCCATAGTTCAATAAATATCTTTTTTGCTATTGGATTGTTGATTTTTATAAATTCAAATCCCTCAATTGGCTGGTCTTGATAGTTTTCAAAAATCTCACCGGCTCTTCCACCGGCACGTCGCCATGCAAAATCAGGCTCTCTCAACCATGTTAAATTTTTCTTTGCTTTTGAAAATTGATGATTAGAAAATAATTTTGGATACTTCTTGCGTAAATCTTTTATTTGCTGCAATTCTGTGTTTGGTATAGTGTAAATTTCTTTGCTGCGATGACCATAATAGATTCCAGGGATGTTGACAACTATAGTTACTTGAGAAAACTCATAACTATTGGTTCCTAAAAACTCAAAATCAGGATGAGTTTGATAAATAATTTCATTTTCTCGCTCTATGTCTTTCTTTTCCCAAATTTGAAAAACACTGGGCACACTATATGGCTCACCTGTGGGTAAATAAAAAGCACCATTAGGATCAAGAATTGTCTCTGTTTTAAGATGAAATCTATTATCTAATTTGTTAATTATTGACGTTTTTCTAAATGTCCTGGGCAGAATAAAGGCAATACAATTAGAAAATTGTGCTGCATGATTAAAAAACTTAACAGCTAAACTTGAATTTTTGCCAAAAGGCGGATTTCCAATTGTTAAAATATTTCCGACTGAATCAGGTTTATAGTCAAAGAAGTTCTGCTCAATAACATCAGGATGTGCTGGTGCTAAATCAATACCATATCTTGTAGATTTTGGCAATAATTTATAAAAATCTCCTGCTCCAGCAGATGGCTCTAAAACTAAATCATACGGTGTACAATCAATCATGCCGACAACAAATTCAGCGATTGATGGTTTAGTGTAGAATTGGTCTAATTTAGAGTGCTGGCTCACCAAATAGCTCCTCTCGCTTTGATCTTGGAATACATCCGTTGCAATATTTATCAGCTAGTTGGCTACCCTTCTTAAAAATAATTTTGATTTCTGGAAAGTCAATAATATCACAAATAATATAATTCATTTTTTGTGTTTTAAGCAAAAACTGCTCTTGATCAAACTTTCGACCAACACCAATCATATTTGAAGGCAGAAATTTGCAGCCACCAGCTTTAGTAAAATTCTTGGCATCATACTTAATATTTTCGTCTATTCTATCGACATGATCGTGATCTTTACAGCCCTTCACATGTCTAATTTCTGGAAACCAATTAACAAGCTGTGGCTCTAAAAGATGTGAGGCAACTCGCCCATCCTTGTAAACCTCTTTCAACTGCTCTTTGTTAAGGCTACCAAAACTAAAAGTCCCACTGAGGTCGAACTTGTAGATAGTGTCAAACTCAATCTTATTCATCTGTACTCCCCAAGGCTCCATCGCCTCTTTCGCTAATTGTAATAGGATACCAGCCATAAAGGTCTGGATTCGTGGTTTCAAGAGCACGGAATGAAACGACTGGTGTCATGACAACCTGTGCAATCTTAGTGTGCGGCTCAACAATCTGTGGTTCAGTCCCAATGTTGTGGAGGTTGACGAAGACTTCTCCGTCATAACCCGAATCCACCACACAGGCACCCACAATCAGTGAACGCTTTGATGCAACGCTGGAACGATTCTTTACCTCCAGCATATAGCCGTGAGGGACACCAAACTTAAGCCCAGTGGACAGAATGACACTCTGTCCTGGCTCAATGGTAATTGCTTCCCGTTCCTTTGGTGAAAAATAAACATCCAGCCCCGCATCGCTTGGGTTCCCTCGTGTTGGAGGGTGCGAATTAAAGTGGGTTCTGTGATATTCAATAATCACTTCTCACCTCGCAAGAAGTTAAACATCTCAACAAGCTCGTCGATATCTTGATCTGCCTTGAGCATGCGGTAAGCCTTTACTGCGATAGAGATCTCATCTCCTGAGAGCCAACCTTGCTCCTTGAATTCTGCCTTGAGTTCACGCCTTTGTTCTGCGTATGGCTCGATAGCATCCTCAATCGCCCTGAGTGAGCGAATATATTCAAGCACCTTTTGGCGCTTTGCTTCTTCTTCTTGGTTAAGTTGTGCTTCCACAACAACATCGTTACTTACAAGTGATAAGTCCATTACATTCTCCTAATTAATGTTTTACTATTATAACTGAGGTATTTTTAATTGTCAAGACAATAATCTAAAATTATGTCGTAAAGATCTCGTGCTAAAACCCCATGTTGGGTGATAGTCAAGCTTCGCCATATACGGGCGGTTAAGATAGAGGATATCAAGCTTAGAGTTCACGCCCCAGCACTTAATGTTTGATGTAGTGCCGGTGTCGTCGATAACCTCAACAACCCAGTATTCTTTATTGTTCTTTGTTTTCCTCGGGACAATCTTGCGAGGGATAAACCAAGTCACCTTCAAATCAGGATCAAACTCACCAATTGGAGGAATCATGTTTTGATATAACTTATCCATGATACTTTGATTCATGACTTCTGACATTGGAAACACACCTGTGAGTTCAACGGTGTATTGAATGATGTCTTCCTCTTCGAAGTCGCCTTCTGGACGATACAACTCAATGTTTTCTTCGAACTTCTTTAGTTTGCGAGGTCGGTCAACAGCGACGGCAGACCAGAAGTGCTTAAGCCCACTAAAGCGGTTATCTACAAGCCCATTCATTGCCCCTGAGCGCACAAGAACATCAAGTGCCTTCTTGTTAAGCTTAGAGTAAACCATGTTTTCATTGAAGATGAAGTCCTCAACTTTATTAAATGGGCGGTTGCCTAAGATTTGCTGAATAGCCGCCTCACCAAGTCCCTTGATAGAGGTTAGAGGCTGAATGAGTGTCTTGCCATCTTCGGAGATTTCCCAAACACGACCAGAAGTATTCACATCCAACTTTTTAATATTGAAACCAAAGCCTTTGGCAATATTAATTGCTTTCTCTTTTCTACTCTCGGGCTCTTTGTCCAAGAATGCTGCCATCCACTCTGCGGGATAGTGATGAGCCAGCCAAGCGCACTGATAAGACAGCATAGAATAAGAAACAGCGTGTGACTTATTAAAGCCGTAGCCTGAGAAATATTCAAACTTATCCCAAATGCCTTGGGCGATATTTTGACCAATGCCCTTTTCAACACATCCAGTAATAAACTTGGAGTGAATCTTCATTTTGGCTTCGTGCCCTTTGCCTGTTCCCTTCTTAGTAAGGAGCTTGCGGAGCTTGTTACCCTCGTCCAAAGACAGATCCTTGCCGAGTTTATGGGCGAGGATAGCGATCTGCTCCTGAAAGATAAGAAAGCCGTATGTTTCCTCAGTTACCTCTTGAATGAGAGGATGGTCGTACTTGATATATTGTGGGTGCTGTTTTGCCTCCACATATTGGTCATCAACCTTTGCAGAGAGTGGACCAGGGCGAAAGATGGAAGTAATGGCAGAAATGTCCACAATGCTGGTGGGTTTTGCTCGCTGGCAGAAGCCCTGAGCGCCCTTCTCTGTAAACTGGAAAATACCAGCCCATTTGCCCTTGTGAAAGATGTTGCTGTAAACTTCCTGATTCTCCAAATTAATAGAGTCTGGGTGCAGATTCTTATTGTAATAATCCCTTACATCGTTAAAAGTTGGCTCTGGATTGTTGTGATGTCGCTTGAGAACATGACGGATTGCTCCATCAAGCATTGCAAGCGTAGAAAGCCCAAGGATATCGAACTTAATAAAACCCATCGGCTCAAGGTGGCGAACATTTTGACCCTCTGCCCAAGGCGTCTGACGGACACCTTTGGAGTTGATCAAAGGCATCCAATTATCAAGGTTTTCTCCGACCACCACACCGCCTGCGTGACGGGAACAAGAACGCACCTGACCATATAACATATCGATATGATTAGCAATATTGGTATATTTGTTCAAGAACGCTTGTAGGGTTGGAGAGTATTCTTTTGTCTCCTCAAACGTGGGCGTGTACACACCTGCTTTAATGCCGTGTGCCTTCTTAGCGGCTGGTGTTGCCTCCAAAAGCATCTTGCCTGTGACCTCGTTCACTTCCTTAAACGGGATGCCGTAAAACTTGGAAATATCCTTAATAAGAGATCGCAACTGAAGAGTATTCCAGTTAGAGATTGGAACAACTGTAGTGTCGCCCCACTCCTTAATCAACCGCTCTTTTAGGTCCATCGGTGCTGCTACATCGTAGTCAATATCTGGATAGTCAGTAGCATCAGAACGAAGAAAGCGGGAGAACAGAAGACCATACTTAATTGGGTCAATCTGAGTGATTCCAAGGGCATAAGCCACAAGTGAGCCTGCGGCAGAACCACGACCTGGACCTGTGAGCATGCAATCGTTTGCTCGGTCGGCAATTGCCTTCATTGTTAAGAAATATTTTGAGAAACCTCGATCATCAATAACACTTAGCTCGCGACGGAGGCGATCAGAATATTCCCTGTTATTGTGCAACCCCTGTTGGCGCAAGCCTTCGAGAGACATATTAACCAGTGCTTGGGTCGCAGTATATCCAGCAGGAACAACAAAATCAGGAAGACGAACCTTGTTATCGGGTAAAAAGTCGTCGATTCGTTGATGGGCGATTTCGTGAGTGTGGGTGATGGACTTCATAACAATGTCGTCATCGTAGTCTACGCCGCATTCTTCTGAATACTTCTTATAAGACTCCCACATTTGGTCGCCGTTCTTCGGGTAAAGCTCATACCCAATCTCGTCAACGCCAATCGGAAGTTCGGTGCTCTCGTAAGATGGAGCAGCCTTACCAAGCCAGCCAAGACGTTTATAAAGTTCGCGGTCTTTCCACGCATCTTTACTTGGATAGTGGCTATCAGCCGTAGAAACAAGACCGATACCAAATTCTTTGTGCATCTGAATGATGAACTTGTTAATAATGTGCTGCTCTGGAACATTATTCCACTGCAACTCGCCATACCAACGATCTCCAAAGATGGACATCATCTTGCGAGTTGTTTCACGCATAGCCTGAAGGACTGCCTCTTCACCAGCTTCGCGGTTTTCCCAGTAATTACCAGAATACACGCCGCCGAGGCAAGCCGAAGCAGCGATAACTCCCTCTCCATACTTCGCAAGGAGATCATAGTCCATGCGAGGATAACGATAGAAGTTTTCGCTCTTGTAGCTCTCAGAAATCAACTTAAAGATATTCTGAAGTCCTGTTTGATTTTGTGCGAGGAGGATAAGATGACGACGACGGCGCAACACATCTTGGACTTTCTTACTGGAATTCTCGTCTTCTACAGTGGCGCCGCTCAACTCCGAACCTAGAGTTTTGGCACGCTTCTTGTCCTCAAGGGCTTTCTCATACTCTTTGCGCCAATCAGAGATAGACGGAATAAAATATGCTTCCGTTCCGAAGATGGGCTTAAAGTTCTTGCCCTCTTCTTTCATCTTTTTGGCATGGAGCACTTGATGAGAAAGACCATTGGCGTTTCCGTGATCGGTCAATGCTAATGCATCACCACCATTTTCATAACAAAAGTCCATGTGGTCTGGGGGATACCCAAGTGCGTCAAATAACGAACCTGCCACGCTATGTGCGTGCAGCCCTACAAATGGAATTTCACTTTTTACTCGGTCGTTCATCTTACCCTCCTCTAATTCTTACAGTGCGCGTGTGAATACGCTATCAATCTCGGTCAAAATCTTAGTTCGTGTCTGTGGATCTAAATCCAGCACTTCTGTGATACGATATCGCATTTGACCAAGGACACTCCCAAAATGTCGTGTCTTTGCACGCTCTGTATCAAGTTCCTGTTTTAACGAATCAATCTGATTCTGTAGATCCGTTGTTGTGTTCGGTGTCACCGATGTTGTCTTTGTTGGCATTTTCTACTCCTAAACCATTCCATTCATGGTATTTTAATAAGCCTTTATAAGGACGTTGTATTGTCTTTGATTCTTCAGATGCAAAATAGCCGGTATAGCCATCCCAACTTGATAAGTCGTGATACCACTCCAACTCTTTTGTATTTGACTCTAATATTATAACAGGTTTAAATACTTTGTCAAGAGAAAAATGACGTGCAGACCATCTTTTTTCAAATGGTAGTCTTTCTGTAGGTATTTCGTTGTTGCTGTCCTTCCATTCTCTCGTTCCCTCTTTCCTAATCACTTGCCTGCTTTTAATAAAATCTTCGGGTCCAAATGTGAACCCCATGTATTCGCCGTCTTTCAATGTTTTACCATTATAACAGAAAAAGAAGTTGTTGTCACTAGAAATTAATTTTCTATGCACTCTCGGTGCGTTTTCTGGGTAAATACTAAGCGGAAAAGAAACATAGTATTTATCTGGCGTGACCCATACGCTCATTTGTTTGCTGATCCAGTATGCGGTGTTTGCCCCATGGAGTATACTCCAAGCATAGCAGTCAACCCGATCACGATCTTTTGGATGAACTGGGACATAATAAATTGGTATTTGTTTTCTTTCTTCTTCCGGGTTTAAAGACAGAGTTCTGCCATACCAAATAGGGTCTTGCACCATTTCACCTAATCTGTGGCGAATGAGCGGCTGAACATCTTCATTGCAAACAATCCAAATCGTCTCACAACCCGCATAAGCACATTCCATCACACTTCTCTCCAAGGCAGTATAATTTTCTGCGATGGGCATCAAAACATTGTCCCACTGGAAGCCAAAATCGTGCTTGTGCCCAGCGACAGGAATAATTCCTGCCAAATGAAAAGATGTTAATTTGACGGTTGGTTTTGGTTCCATTAAAGTGCGTTCAAAAGCTTGGTTGGGTAAGAATTGATTTTTATGTCGCTGTTTGACATAATCTGCTCTGGGGTGTCATAGCAAAAGTTAATCTTTTTGGTGTTTCGATATTTCGACATCGGAGGTGGTACAATTTCACGTTTTACAAAAGTTATCTTTGGAGATAGCCACTTGAAAGGCTCTTGTGACCTTTCTGGATAGTTTGGATTTTTGCCGTTTTTTGGACCCCGAATTCCAGCCTCCTTCATGCACTTCAACACCTTAAAGCGAGCATATGTATCAGAGTTTTGGTATTCGTACTTTGCCTCGTCTGATGTTAGGCGAGATATTGCCACCAAATCCTTGAATTGTTGATTTACGTCAGGTCGCTTTGACTCGTACAAAAATATCTGGTTTATAAAATCGCCCTCAGTCTGAATATAGTCCAATTTGGTGCCGGATCCCTGGTTAATCTCAAACCAGTCTAAAATCTGTGTTTTTTGATTTTTATTATCTTTTAAAATACTCGATAATCCCGATATTTTTGTATCATCAAACACGATCAGTTCATCATATTCGACTTTGTAAACTCTATTGTGCTCTGTAATAATTTTCAAGTGTTTTTTATCAATATGAGCCGATTTTGCTAAATTTGAAAACGGCACAAGTCCAGACAGGGACAACAAGACCATGATTTTCTCGTATACCTGCTGTTTTGAAGGTCCAAACACGGCAACCCCTTCGTCAGACATTTTCAAGTCATAACGCAGGGGTTCTATTTTTAGTAAACTAAGATCGGTATTGGGTTTAAAAAACTCAAATGGGTGGATTTTACGCCTTTCAACATAAATCATTGGTATTTGATTATAAAAACAATAAAGTGCCGAACTTAGTGAGCACCCAAGTGCTATTTTTCCGTATCGGAACATTTAGTTTCTTTGTTCTCTTCTTTCTTCTCGGTTTTCTGCTCTACTGATCCCGAAATCTGTTCTTTTTCTTTTTTGAGGGGTCGGTCATAAGTCATGAAAAAGTCGTAATAGTGGTGCGTCAATTGTTTACTCCGTGACTTGTGCAATTACATAGTTGTCTAAGATGAGGTGGTGCTTTTCTCCATTGTGCTCCACTTCTTCAATCATGGCACGATCAACGAGGATGCGACTTCCGACTGATAGATTTTCGAAACGGCAATCTTCGGCTGTATTGTGAACAATGGCGGTGCAGTATTTGCCCTCTACCTTTGTATAGTCTTCAGGTAGTAGAATTGCTGATTGTTCTTTTTTCTTTTCCCTCTCAATAAATTCTGGTGTGATTAAAATGTGCCTGTTAAATGGCTGTAGCATAGTTTTTCCTTTTTTGTCGTACATATTACGATGAATTGTCATATCATCCACATTTTGAATAGCCGCAATTGCGGCAAGTTAAGCAACCCTCAACATAAATAAGCCCATCGGCGCCGCACTCGGGGCAGATCTTGTCGCTTGCTGCCGATCCATCGGTGATGTAGTTTTTAAGAACCCTCGCGACACACTTGGCGAACGAGAACATGTCGCTGTCTCGGTCTTTTTGCATTTGTTCAACAACATATTGAATGTCTGCTCCATGTCGTAGCGAAAGTGAGATAAGGCGAGTAAAGGCTGCGTAGTTTGGATTATCAAAGACTTTGACAAGATCCTTTACAACAATTGTATCACCATTCTTGCCAACTCGCAAGTCATAAACAGAATTCTTTGTTTTTCGAGGGTGCTTTACAAGAATCCCTTCAGTATGCTTTGTAGGGATCTCAATTAAGTTTGATAGACCCCCCATAACTTCGTAAGGTTTGCCGTCAAGCATGCCTACTAAAATAATCCACTTCTCTCCCTGAATAGTTGTGTGGTGGATGCTACAGGGTAATTCAGAGGGGCGTTTTACAGCCTGGTGTTGTGGGAAAGATTCTTTTTCTTCCTCGGTGTTTGTGACAAGGACGCCGGTACGCGAACCATCAACATAAACAGTGATGCCCTTTAATCCAAGTTTCCAGCCAAGTTGGTAAAGGCGAGAAACAACCTCTGGATTGGTGCCCTTGGGAAGATTAATTGTTGAGCTAATTGAGTGGTCAATATGCTTCTGAATTGCTGCCTGAATTTTTACTCGGTTTTCCCAGTCAATAGCGTCGGATTCCGTGAAAAAATCAGGAATCTCGTCGGTGTTATTAGCGTCAAGATAATCCCGAACATTATGGTGAAAAACTTCATATTCAGTCCATTTATCACCCAAATCATCAATGAAATCGGCTTGTATATCTGTTTCGTTGTGAGACAGCTTACGGCGCCGAGTATAAGTGTTTCGGAAAACAGGCTCAATACCAGATGAAGTCTGAGAGAGAATAGAAACAGAGCCGGTTGGCGCATTGGTCAAGATTGAGATATTCCGTCTTCCATGCTGAGCAATGAGTGCTTGCAGTTCCGGTGGGAGAGATTGGATAAAGGCATTGCTCTTCTCCTTTTCCCAATTAAATACTGGAAAAGCACCTCGCTCCTCGGATAAGCGGACGCTCTCTGTATAAGCGGCGATTTTAAAAGTTTCATAGATTTTATCAATCACTGACATCGCTTCTTTAGAGTCATAAGCTAAGTTAAGACATGCCAAAGCATCTGCCAAGCCATGTGTGCCTAAACCAGTTCGTCTTCCATTAACACAGGCAGTCTTCAGTTCCTCCCAAAGCTCGACTTCATCGGAGGTGTCACAGGCTTTAATAATATTATCAAGCTTTTCTATTTCAAGTTCCACTAAGTCATCAGATAGTCTCATAGCCTTTGCAACAGTTTCCGAAAATCTGGAAAAATTGAACTCCGTATTTTTTTGGAACTTTCGATCTACGAAGCTTTTTAGATTCACAGAAATCAATCGACACGAATCGTAAGCCGAGAGCGGGATTTCTCCGCAAGGATTGGTACAAATCGTCTTGAAGCCGTCATCGGCATATGCTTCGGCAGGGAGATATTTTTCAATATTACCCCACATCAAAAGTCCTGGCTCTGCTGTCTTGGTAGCTGATTCTACGATTTGCTGCCAGAGAGCGGCGGCTTCCACTTGTCTTGTGTATTTCGGGTTTTCTGAGTTAACAGGAAACCGAAGAGTAAATGTTCCATTGTTCTGTACTGCCTCCATGAAGTCATCGCTAATTTTAACAGACACATTTGCACCCGTGACTTTGGTTAGATCGTGTTTCATGGTCACGAACTTCTCAATATCAGGATGGCGAATATCCATCGAAATCATAAGTGCGCCACGGCGTCCGTTCTGACCAATCATACGGCAAACATATGAATATAAGTCAGCAAACGACCAAGCACCTGTGGTGGTGCCTGCGGAATTATTAACGGGTGTGCCTTCGGGACGAAGCTCACTAAGATCAAGCCCTACGCCACAGCGTCTTTTAAATAGGTTGGCAAGAGATTTACCGGAATCAAGAATTGAAGAAATATTATCGTCTGGGGAGGCAACGACCACACAATTGGAAAGTGAGACATTGACATGGTTGTTTCCAATACCCATCATAGGTGAGCCTTGAGGTACAATATATTCAAAATTCTTAATTAAATCAAATATTTGCTCCTCAGACAGAGCACTTTTGCCGCCAAACTTTGCCTCAATACGGGCAAACTCGGATGCGATGCGGTGGTGCATATCATCTGGTGTTTCCTCTAAAACCTTTCCACTCTGATCTTTCAAAGCATATTTTGTTAGCCATACATTTGACGCTAACTCATCACCACCGAAGTAGTCTTTTAATTTTCCCAATTTATTTCCCATCCTTGAATTGTTTATATCTTTCTTTTAATTTCTCTGACTGCTGTTTCGCGGCATTAACTTGAATTTCACCGATTGTTTCGCCCGTCGAAGGTAGCACATCAATCTTAACTCTGCTGAGATCCATTTTGGCTGGATAAACAAGCCCGTCTGGACCGAATCTGTTCTTGGCAACGAATAGCCGCCCTGTATTATTGTTCTTATCGTCAATTGTTCTGGATACTGAACAAATAAAGTCAGCAACAAAACATTTGCTGTATGCCTCGGAGATTGCCTCCAGGGTTACAACTTCTGCGTTTAGACCTGAACGATTAGTTTGAGATGCAGTCCAGACTGGGCATTTATTTTCTTGTGCTGTTGCTCGCAATTCTTCATAAATAGATTCCAAGTCGTGCCTCTTTTCTCTCGTAACAGTAACAGGTCTCAACAAGTCTCCATAGTCTACCAGAATCATGTCAACTTTTATATCTCTTTGTTTAAGTTTTTCCAGATGATTTTTAATTGTCTGGGTGCTGGCAGATTTTGTTGGGTACTCTTTAATAATTAGGCGCCCAGGTACTTCCTGTACCTTTTCGTAAATCATTTCTTTAAAAGAATGCATCTCGGAAAGGGAGACGCCAGTAATACAGCTATCATAGCGAATACCAATACTGGTGTCTTGAAGCTCAAGCGTGTAATGTACAACCGTCTTTCCCTGTAAGAGTGCCTGTGCTCCAAGATGTACAAGCACCATGGACTTACCAGCACCTGTTGGCGCGATCACAACACCAAGCTCACCATTTCCAATACCGCCTCGACAAAGCTGATCAATCTCATCCCACCCAGTGCTGACTGGATCACGGGCTTTTATCTCGAAACGTTTTTCAAAATCTGCAACATAATCATAGCCAAAATCAGAATTACTGCCGAGTTTAACAGCATCGGTTATGACTTTTGCAACCTCATCATATGATGAACTTTTCAGCAAACCCACGGACTTAATCATAGCCTCTTTTAGCGTTTGCTTGCGACAAAAGTCAAGCGACGTATTTTTGATGAAGTCTTCATCTCTTACATCAGTGTTATAAATTCGTGAAAAATAATCTCGGGTCTGCTTCTTTACCGCATCTGTTTCTTCTTCTAACCCAGTACGAAGAATCGTCAAAAGAATCTTAGCAGTTGGATGAACACTATATTCCTTTTTATAATCAAAAATCTTGCCGACGAATACCTGTAAATATTTTAGTTCAAAATAATCCGTCTCCAGCACCTCTTGGATCTGGTCTGAAAAAGCCCTATCTTGCAGAATGAGGGCGGCAAGACCCTCTTGAAAAGATTTGCCGTATTTGCTAAAATTAGTATGCTCTTGCGAGTTCAAATGTACACCTGAATATTATATTACATAGGTATTATAACACAACTGGGTCGTGTGTCAAATAAATAATTATTTATCTTCGTTCCACTCTTCTATAAACGATTCGCCAGTAAGTTCTTCAAGTTTGCGAATCATCTTTTCCATATTAACACGAAACACCTTACCAGTTTTAACATTTTTTGAAAAATATTCCCACTCGCCCTGTTCGTTATGTGGTGAGATTTTTGTAACATTGCCCGCCTCGTCCCTAACAAACACTTCAGCCTCGTTTGCTAAATTGTTTTTGGAATAAACATGAGCATGATCATCTAATGTTGATGGGTCGCTGCCTTGTTTTAGCACTATTCTATCTTGAATGTGGAGACTGCCAGTTATCATAACTTCTCCTGTGACATCAAGTGCCCCGTTTGCTGTTGTTGAGCCATGCGGCTGACTGATTCCCACTCTTTGGCTGGAGCCGTAAATTCTAATTGTGTTCTGATTGTTGGTTCTTAATATTATATCTTTTGAGTTCTCGTTTTCAATAAAAAAATGCTCTGCACTATTAATCTGCATTGCAGCAGCGGCGCTGCCGTCTTTAAAAAAAGCGATTTCTTTTAGATTATCAGCATCTCGGGTGTGTAATACGAGTAACGATTGTGCCGAACCTGTAATCTCAAGAGAGCCTGTAATTGTTGCTCCGTAGTTATTAACAAGGAGTCGCTGGGTTCCTCCTGTTTCCAAACTAACCTGATCTTCCTCAAAATCAATTCCTGTGCCCGCATCTCCCTCGAACTCAATGTCTCCGAACTCGCGTCCACCCCTTGAAAATTTATAAGCCATCAAAAACCCTCCAACATAAATAGTCTACAAAAAAAAGGATGCCCCCCACAAGGAGGGGCACCCAGGAATATCCAAATAAAATTGAATAAGAGTATGGTCTAGACGATACCCCAGTTGTTAGCAACAAGGTATACGAAACTCGCAGCAGCGTAGTCAGACTCAAGTTCGACAGAGGTAAGTCCGTCAATTGTGTGTGAACCAGCGCGTGCGACTGTAAGCTTTTCGCCGTCAGCCAAGTTACCAGCCTTGACAACAACAACATCACCAACAGATGGTGAGGCAGGAAGTGTCACGGACTTGGAAGCAGAGCCAGTCATATAGTTGTAACCTTCGACCAAGGCAGTGGTATTAACAGCGCCGTCAGTACGAATTGGAGTAACCTCTCCAGATTGAATGGAAAGAACACCCGCACTAGCGTTGAGACCAGAACCAGCGATTCCAGACACAAGGTCAGCAATGCTTTCTTTCTTAGAAAGGTTAGAGTCGTTAGCGTCAACAATAGCGATACTATCGTTAGCAACATCAACAGCGGCAGCAGTCAACTCGTTGAGGTCAAGAGCAAACTTGTTAGCACCATTTTTGATACCATCACCAGCAAGACCGGAAACGACATCAGCAACAGACTCTTTCTTCATCAAGTTATCATCAGCATCCAAGATGTAGAAGAAGTCAGCACCCTCTGCGATTGTTGCAGCAGCAACACCATCAAGGCGAACTGTACCAGCAGCGAGAAGATTACCAGAACCAGAAAGGTTTCCAGCAGTAATGTGCTTGTCAGCATCAATGAAATCACTGTTATCAATTGCGAAAGAGTGAGCATTGACAGCAAGAGCGTCAATCTCTCCAGAGGAAGAAAGCTCACCAGCAATTTGAAGCGCTCCATTAGCAAGTGTCAAGAGATCTGCATCTCCTGCGGTTCCAATGACACCACCTGTGTCGATTGTAAGACCGCGACCGGCAAGACCAGCAGAGCCTGAAACAGAACCAGCGGCTGCACCGATGTTTCCGCCAGTTGCAGACAAACCAGTGCTAACTTGGGCAGCACCAGCAATGACAAGCGAGCCATTGTTAAGGGTCAAGAGATCTGTGTCTCCAGCAGTACCAATAACACCACCTGTGTCAATGCGAAGTCCTCGACCATCAAGTCTTTGAGAACCAGAGACAACACCTGCAACACTAACTTTATTAGCGTCGAGTTGCACAAGGTCAGCATCAGCACTTGTACCAAGCTTTCCACCTTCGTCAATTGTTACTCCACGACCAGCAAGACCAGCAGAGCCTGAAACAGAACCAGCGGCTGCACCGATGTTTCCACCAGTTGCAGACAAGCCAGCGCTAACTTGGGCAGCACCAGCAACAACAAGTTGATCATTGTTAAGTGTCAGGAGGTCTGTGTCTCCTGCGGTTCCAATAACACCACCTGTATCGATACGAAGACCGAATGCGTCAGAGCGAGCGGAACTCGAAAGGGAAGCAGCAGTAATGTTACGGAAGCCAGAAGCATCTTTATTAGCGTCTACGACAACAGCCTTAGAAGCAGCAACAGTACCAGCGGTAATGCCATCAATTTGCTCCAAATCAGCTTCAGCCATGCTTGCGTTTCCAATAACAAAAGCGCCTGTGGCGGTTACATTACGGAAACCAGTGATGTCTTTGTCGGAATCAACGATAACTGCTTTACTGGCAGCAACTGTACCGGCTGTAATGCCGTCAAGTCCAGCAAGCTCGGTTTCGTTAATTGTAGTGCTACCAATTTTAATAGATTCAGCGCCAACCTCAAGTGTTGTACATTGAATTAAAGAAGCACTCATTGCGACAGAAGCAGTCAATTGACCAGTAACAAGAAGCGAGCCATTGTTAAGAGTCAAGAGATCGTTGTCTCCTGCGGTTCCGATGATACCAGAAGTATCAATGCGAAGTCCTCTAGCATCTGCTCGGGTAGAAGCAGAAAGAGCACCTGCGATGGCAACATTGTTAGCAGTCAGTGCGATGAGATCAGTATCAGTAGTAATACCAATCGAGCCACCAACGTCGAGTGTAAGACCGCGACCAGCGAGTCCAGCAGAACCAGAAACAGAACCAGCGGCTGCGCCGATGTTTCCACCAGTTGCAGACAAGCCAGTGCTAACCTGAGCCGCACCAGCAATAACGAGTGAGCCGTTGTTAAGTGTCAAGAGATCATTGTCTCCTGCGGTTCCGATGACACCGCCTGTGTCGATGCGAAGACCGAAGCCGTCGATGCGTGCAGAGGCTGAGTGAACACCTGCAACGCTAACTTTATTAGCGGTGAGTGTTACGAGGTCGGTGTCAGTTGAAATACCAACTTTACCGCCAACGTCAAGAACGAGATCTCGACCAGAAATGGACGTTGAACCAGAAATGGATGTCACATTACCAAGAGCGCGGGAAGAGTTAAGGATGGTGTTACCATCGTGCTTTAACTCGAATTCTCCAGAGCCATCATCTTTGATGTCAATGGAGCCCTCTTGATCTAATGCACCAGAAAGGATTGCTTGTCCATGTTGAAATTTATAAGCCATATTTTGTTTATCTCCTATAGTTTAAAATATGTGGACGCAGGTTTCCACACGCAGACGCACCACTAGTGTGCATCCGAAATGTGTTAGCCCCATCCACTCGTATATAGGAGAGGTTGTCGTCAATTTACAAAATATTTTAAATTTAATTAAAGACTAGAAAATAAAATATTTGCTCACACCATCTGTGTACATGTGGATTGCGGCATAAGATGATTCTAATCTAATCTCAGCCTTTCCATCAATTGTTTGCCCACCCACTGTAGGACGAATAATAACATTGTTTGCTGGGGCGACACCGCCCTCATCTTTAAAAACCCAAGTCTGACCCTCGGTTGCTGTTGAGGCATCTGGGAGTAAAATTGTAAATGAACCTGCACTAGTATCTGCTGCTACAAGGTAATCAGTCGTTGTTAGTGTATAATTACTGGTTCTTACAAAACGCTTGTGAATTAAACCGCCACTTAATTCAGAAATTCCCTCAACATTAAGAATGAGCGAATTTGGATTACTACCACTAAAAACAACACTACTGGTTGCAAGTTGTTCACCGCCAGCCGATTGAGAGAAGATACCGCCACCTGTGCCTGCTGCGGGGGAACTGGCAGTGTAGGTATTGAAGTCAGTTCTCGGTGTAAAACTGGTTGCGGCACTGGCAGTGTAAGTGTTAAGCTCCACTTTGGTTGAGAACTGGGTCGCTGCACTAGCCGTGTAAGTATTAAATTCATCTCTTTGTGGAAAATCTCTCTCCAAGGATCTTAGATACCCTCTTGGTAACTTGCCACCGAAACCCATTACCCTACTCCCAAGGAGCCTGACCAGTTATGCTCTAATTGATTAGAGTGAATGCCGGTCATACCTGCGATAACAGAGGCTGAAGATGACACGGCTGTGTGTGCCATCAAATAAAGACGACTGACCTTATAATCTGCTGTGAAGTTTTCATCGTTAAAAAGTACGATATAGTTTGTGCCCTTTACTCCATTTTCAGAAAAGCCTACACGCAGAGGGGCATCATCTAAATCAACCGAGACTTCGTTTTTTATAACAATAAATTTTGACACTCTATCAAAATCAATTTGCAACACAACTGGGCTGCTGGCAAAGTCAGGTCCAGGGTTGATATCAAGCGAGGCTGTAGCGTAAGGGCTCGAACTAACTTGGAACGAGCCTACGTTGTGTAATCCCGACTGATATGAATTAAACGTTGCCATTATTATTCCTTGGTGTTTTGCTGCTCTTTGATTGAAAGCATTTTATCGTAAGCCTCTCGTTTAGCATCAGAAAGCTTGCCGAGGTAGTCATTTCTTCTCAGCACTTTAAAAGCGAGGTTTTCAACAGAGTATGCACCAACTGTTTCTAATCCTGTTTTTCTCATTTTACTGATTTTAGCTTTTAGTTTTTCTGCGTATTTTTCTGCCTCTTCGTACTTGCCCTCGTCAAGAAGCGGCTGAAGGCGATCAATTTGATCCATAAGACCGGCTGCTTTTTTCTTTATATTGTCCTTGTCAAAGTCTTGCTTGTCAAGGGTAGGCTTTTTAATCCAGTCATCATTAAGCACTGAATAAAGACCTTGTGCTTCGTGGGGATCATTAATATCTTGCACATAAATCTCAACTTCGTAGCCCTTAATAAGAATATCGTGAAGACGATTCCAGATAGACTTCATGGCGTTAAAGTATTCTCGCACCAAATCAACCTTGTCATCGACATTGGAAAAGTCAACAAGAATATGGAGGTCTACATCTGAAAACTGAGAGTAGTTGTGGGCAGCCAGTGAGCCAGTGAAAGTAATATCATCATACTCAGTGTCACCGACTTCAAGAGAGTCCCAGAAATCATTAGCAATTGCCATTAGTTTAGCACGAATCTCGGGATCTAATCTATCGTCCTCTTGATTCCAAAAGTCTTGGTTGAGTTCATCGTGAAACTCAAAACTTGACAGATCCACGGACTCAGGATCGTTGTCTTCGTTTATAAAATTTTTAAAGCCCTTAACGAGAATTTCAGAGTTCAAATTTGTTTTATTTGACTCTCCGAAAGTTTCTCTCCATTTGTTGTATAGTTTCATGTTAATAAATAGTTTTATATTCGGGAATCTGCTACAATCTTATTCATCCAAGCATACATATCGACGAAGTTTACAACACCAAATCCATCTTCAATCATCATTGCCTTTACATTTGTTTTGGCAAATTCTGGCTTAAAGTTGCCAAGTGCATAATTGATCTTCTGTCTACCCTGTACACTAACTGAGGGTGTGTAAAGCTGCATGAGCCTGTAGTTCTCTTCTACCACTGCTCGTTTTTCAAGTACATTCGTGTATGCCTTGACTTTACCTGCGTGTTCTTTGGAATATTTCATCAATGTGTCAATGTCATATGAGACATCTTCAGCTAAGAACGGAAAACGTTTTGAGATTGTCGGGAGCCCAACGCCTCCAACGCCTGGAAGATTGTCTGACTTGTCTCCTGCGATGGCTCTGGCAAGGGCAAAGTTTTTTGGATGAATGCCATGTTGTTCCACAAGCCCCGTCTGGTTGATGATTTGCTTCTGGATGGGTCGAAAGACAATGGTTTCACCGTCACACAACTGAAAGAAATCTTTGTCTGATGAGACAATAACTTTTTGCCATCCAGCAAAACTTGGATGCTGTACGACGACACTAATAATATCATCTGCTTCAACAGCGGGTAGCATCAACTGGACAATCGGCAGTTCGTTAAGATATTCAACGAGGCGTGTCTGTTGCCAGATCTTATTAGAAATCTCTTCGTTTTCAGTTAGGTTGCGAATATCGCGGTTCAGACGAATAGGCTTACGACCTTCTTTATAGCCCTTGTTTTGTGACTTTCGTCTTTGGCTACCACCCTCACCATCCCAACAGATGACAACTTGGTCAGGCTTTGTTTCCCTGATAAGTTTCTGGAGAGACTGGAGGAAGCCTTTAAGCCCTCCAATGGGTTGTCCGTTTGTAGATAAACTTGGGTTCACGATGTAGTTTCGGAACATCAAGTTGAGAGCGTCAATTACTAATAGTCGTTTCATAATAGATGGTGCTTGAGGCGGGAATCGAACCCGCATGCCAATACTGGCGAGGGATTTTAAGTCCCTTGTGTCTACCAATTCCACCACTCAAGCTTAATAATAATATACCATTACTTTGTGGTGTTGTCAAGGGTTATTTTAAATAAAAAAATGCCCCCAACTTGTTTTCTGTGGGGGCATTTTGATTATCGTCGGTGTTGATGGCGACGATGACGAGCTTGCCTGGGTGGAGGCACTGGTCGCTTACGCCCCTTAACCCAGCGAACATGCGTGCGAGGATTGCGATTCAACATATGGCGCTCAACATATTGAATACTCCAAGATCCACGTACCCAAACACCATTAGCTCGATAATAGCCTGGTGTCCAAACCCAAGCTTTAACTTGGTGGACAGGCACACGAACGTGCGTTTGTTGTGGTGGATGAGCGTGTGCAACACACCCAGAAAGAAAAGCTCCAAAAAGAGCGGCGGTAATAAGTGATTTCATTGTTTTAACTCCTGTTCTATAGACGTATAACTAGTTTTATTATTCATCATTTTCTTCATAAAAATCTGCTGCGTTTCCTTCGCGCTTGTCAAACTTATAAATAACTTCCTCGTCCATAATCTCATGGACCCTTGACCGGAATTCTTCTTCTGCCATTCGGTCAGTCCACTTCGTTGCTTGGAACTTCGCACCCAGGGCATTCCCAGAGGAGTCCAAGAGAGTATACCAGGCGCCTGTGCGAACCAAATTGGATGAGCCAGCGATTGCATCAAACAAGCTTTCATCATCCTGAATGCCAATCTCATCTCCCCAAAGGATTCGGAAGTTACACTGCCGACCTTGAGTACCAAAGCGAGATTTCTCCAACTTTACCTTAACCTCTGAACCGATACGAAAGCCCTTATCATCAGTGACAAAAGATGCCTTAGCTTTTCGCCCAGTCAGCCAGATGCGAAGTGAGTATGCATAAATCATAGCCTTTCCGCCTGGTGTGACATAAGGGGTCGTCATAGCCTCAGAAGGCGAACGAGTGATGTTTGACTTCAACTGGTTAAGAACCAAGAAGGTAGACTGCGAGTTAGCAATGGGTACAGTCAACTTAGACATGCCCTTTGCAAGAATGCGAGCCTTCATAGCCATAGAGGACTGAGGGTTGAAATCTCCTTCAATATCCGAGATAGCTGGAGTCAGAGCCAAAGAGTCCCAGATAAACAACATACGATTGTCATTGTTTGCCAAGAGATCCTCGATAGTCTCCAAAACAAATTCAACAGAAGCTGCCTGAACATAGAGGAGGCTGCTCAAGTCGCAGCCCGCTTTCTCAAGGAAAGCCGGATCAATCGCAGACTCAGAGTCAAAATAAATAACATCCATTCCCATCTTTTGAGCGTTCGCAGCAACTTGGGCTGCCATATAAGACTTTCCTGTTGCTTCAAGACCTGCGATCTCAACAACCTTACCAACGGGGATGCCAGAAAGTTTACCACGACAAATAATTGAGTCCAACCAGCGAGAGCCAGTTGGAATCCACTCTTTAACCTCGGTGGGGTTTTGTTCAGTCAAGTCGTGAGCGACATTCAGACCAGCCCTTTTATTAATAAGGGCACGCATATCAGATAAGTTTAACTTACCTGCTTTTGTAGTTTTAGCTTTCGCCATTCTCATTTAATCTCCAAAATAAAAGTGTGAGGCACCTGATAACCCTGTGCCTCCCTGTGGGCGCGGGGATTACGCTCCCATGAGTTCGTTGAAGGCAGCGTCAACAGAGGACACTGTGTCAGTGGAGGGAGGAGGGGTTGTGGTTGAACCAGTCCCCTCGTTGGTGCCTTCTTCACCAAGCAGGTATGCGTCTAACATAGCGCCTACTTCTGCTGGCGTTTTACGCTCAAAGAGCGTGTCGAATTCTGGAATACTTTCAAGAAATTCCGCGCATCGTTCGTCACCACCAACTGCCTCATCACAGAGGACAGAAGAGCGACGACGTGGAGTAAGCTTCGTTTGTGGGAAACTTGCTCCGGGTGGCTTACCATAATGAAGAACAAGATCAGTTCCTGTATCAGTATCGGTAATATCTCCATATTCTGGATTAAGGACAAGGTTGAGCAATTGCTCATATACTTGTTTTCCATAACCCCAAATACGAACACCCTTATCTTCTTCACCTCGTACAAGTACGGGTGAGAAAAATCTTTGACGTGCCATAAGCGACTTCGCCATTTTAATACTTTCTTCGGTGCCCTCGTTAAAAAGCTTCCGAACAAAGTCGTTCAGTGGATCCTCTTCACCAAAGTTCTTCTTTGGACTGAGGAAGCCTGGATTGTTTCCTACGTTGTAGTGAAACCAGAAATCCTTGAAGGGATCGCCGTCAGCGGTAGGAACAATACGAATAGTCTGTTCGCCATCTTGTGGACGCCAGAACGTATCGCGGTTACCTCCGCCTTTTCCTTGCAGTGCAGCCCTGCGCTGCTTCATTTTATCTAAATCAATTCCCATTGTCTTTTCTCCTTGTAGTTGTGACTGGTTGGTCTAGAGTCAAAGCGATAACTCTCTCGCTTTGCTATTATAGATTGTAACATAGTTTTATTCTTCTGTCAAAGAATTTTCAAAATAATCTGGATCTATTGGAACTGTGACGACAAATCCTGCTGCCAGTTCACATTGGCATCCGTCATCATCGAGTGCAATAAAGTCTCCAATAAAAAGAGCGCAAGTGACTTCACATCGCCCAACCTTTTTTCCAAGTTCAATTCCGTTTTTATGAACCTGCATTGCTGCAAAGGTGCCAATTAGAGAAAGAGCAAACAATGTAGTCATTCTTTTCCAGTGGTCTTTTAAAAAATTTAGTGTGGTTTTCATATAATTCTTAATTGTTCGTTAACTCGGTGTTTGCCACCAAGTACCCGTAGTTTTGTTCATAAGAGGTAGAGTAAACTTGAAACCCTGCTCGAACGTCCTTACCAATGTTTTTATTAATATTGTCAGTTAGTGTTCGCAAAAGTTTTCCGTCTGTCTCTAATGCTTTTGAGTTGATAGCATAATAATAACACTTCTCTCGGATGTTGTCAAGGGAAAAAAACAATTTTTCTTTGCCCTCGTCCACATTTACAATGCCAAATGTTGAAATGCGTGTTGTATCTGCCTTATCAAATGGGGTCGCATGGATCGCTTTCTGGTGATCGTAAATATTAACCATGTGAATAGTGGAGACAATCAGTTCATTTAGCCTATCATAGTAGCCAATAATTGGAACATCGCCCAGAACTTCTTCTACTTTCTTATTATCTACAAGAAAAATACGATTGAACACACCGGAGCGGGTATACTCTTGTAAAACATTTCTTACTACTCGCTCTTGGAGGATGTTCATGTGTCCCAAGAATTCCATATCTGGCTTGATATAAAGAATATTAACTTTCTTTCCTCGGAGGTTCTTTAGAATTTGAAGTGAAGCGCCGGAGATCATGCCAGAACCAGACAATACAAATAGAATATTGTCTGTGGTTTTGGCAAAGAATGTCTTCATCGAGCGAACGGTTTTCTCGTACTTCTCAGGGCTGTCTTGTTTTTTTAACAAATGGCAGTTTTTGCTTTTAGGGTCAAGACCCTCGGAGTCAATCTTAAAGGTCTTATACTGAGGATATTGTGCAAACTTGTCTGCAATAGCACAACCAGCTTTTCCAAGTCCGATTACTGTATCCATTCAATCCTCCTCATATCCCCATATGACTTGCCCGCACTTAAGTTAACCTGAAACTTTCCAAAAGGAGTTTGAGAAAATATCTCCAACAACTCTTGGACACAATCACGCTCGGTATCGTCAAAGTCTATAACAATACTATCATGAAGTGTGAAAGAAATAAAAGAATTTTTATTTTTTAGCTTCTCTGCAATTTTAAATGCTCTGGAAAGCACGACATCACTTGTTGTGCTTTGTATTAAATAGTTTAATGCGTGGTGTTTGTCCGCACTGATTACACGATCCATCGGAGTAATGACAACTTGCCCATTCCAATATTTTCTTAAGATGCCCTCGCGATCATAAAAGCGGCGTGGTGCATAATCTTTTGACTGAGGATTGTAAAGCCAAGAGAAGATGCGCTTCTTTACTTCATCTCTTGTTCCGTTTCCACGATATATGTTATTCAAGTTCCAGATGTGGAGATCCTCAGTGGGTTGCTGCTTGCCGCTGAGCCCAAGCAGAACACGAAGTTCCGCTGCATTGTAATCAAGCTCCACGAAGTAATCGTTTGTCGGTTTGATAATAGAGCGATATTCGCTGTCAAGTGTGAGGATTGGAAAGTAACTCTTATAAGTCGTCATGCGTCCAGTCTTCGTGCCCCACATATTGTAGTTGATGTGCGGTTTGGTGTATTTGGACTTCTTAAGGAAGTTGCGCACCTTTAGTTGATGGCTGTCGCGGGCGATCTCTGAGTAATCAACATTTAGCTTTTGTTGGCTGATGTCATAAGTCAACTCCGCCAAAGAACGGAGGAAGTCATAGTTCGCAGGCTTGGTGTGTGTCTTAACAATGTGATCTGTAATTTTATTCTTGACCTCGCAGTATTCTAACAAAAATCGTTGAGGAACAAGGTCAAAGAAGCAATTGATATCCAAGCTTATTTTGGCAGTGGAAAATGACTTATAGAAAGCGTTCAGGCGGGTGCTAATGGTGTCCCAGCGGTGTCTAAGAAAATCAGGGCAAACTTCATTTAAGGATTTGCCGCCGACGAATAGAGAGGCAATGAGAGCGTCTTTTTGTGAAAAAGCAGGGTTGTAGTTCCAAGTCGCAGATACAGCGTCGAAGTCAAACTCATCGCAGTCATAGATTAGTTTGCCGTCGTGGTATATACCGACACAGTGTTTTTTATCGTCTAAGGTTTGGACTAACAAGTATCACTCTTAGTATCCGCCAGCATCGCCGGAAGAGCCGCCCGATGTGGTAGTTGATGAGCCGTTACCGGATTGAGTTGGCACAGAAAGGGTGTCAGCACGAGATGACATTTGTTTTCTTTGTTGAAGTGGGAAGCGTATTTTTTTAAACACTCCATTAATATAACTCTTTGCGGAATCAAAGTCAACATTTTTATTTATATCTTGTGTGTTTTTTATCGCTTTGGACAATTCATTTCCATCTAATGCGCTGCCGAGTTCATAGTTTAGTATTTCGATGTATATGTTAAGCCAGTAAGTGTCATCATATTTGTTTTCTAAATCGCTCTGCGTTAGCTTGACTCGCTGAATCACTTCTGTTGTGGTTTTCTCACAAACAAGTCTTGAGGTCGCGGTCGGTAGCGGAAGTATGCTTGTCCTAAAATTTCCTGATTGAACTGAATATTTACTTGTTCTAACAGATCCTCGGTCCTTAATCACAGTCTTGATTGGGTAGTCGGTAACATAGCTATTGTAAAACTGATAAAGATAGACCTTGATCAGGTCATAATCATAATCTCCTGCTTTATAATAATACGTTTCAAAGAGATTGTCAAATGTAATTCCAAAATTTTCCATATACGCTTGCATGGCTGGAGATCCGACATCTGCGATAATCCTACCTGGGTAGTCCACATCTGCCATAAATCCAAATTTCTTAAGAGCCTTCATGTAAAAGCTAAAATTTGGATCGCTGTAAAAATCACTCGTTACTTTACTGATGTCAGAATACCCCATAGCTGGTCCTACCTCAATTGCCAAGCCCGTAGTTGACAAAGGGCACTCAGTAGAAAGAACGAAAGATGAACGACTTAGTTTAATATCACGACCCGCTATTGTTAAGAACCTCTTAAAAGATTTAACAAAGTGATCAAAGTCTTTCGGATAAAAACTATCGGGACCAAAGAAGCGACTTGGAGTTTGCATATAATCGTTAATTACCACTGAGTATGTTTGTTCGATATTTCTAGCGTATAGCTCATGCATACTCTCCCAGGCACGGATAGGTTCTAGTAGTCTTGTCTTATCGTTTTTGACAATACCCGTGGAGACACCTTTGATGTAGTAATCTCTAAAGTCATTAAATGCTTGAGCTACAAAATTAAGAACGTAGAACGTATTACCAGAGGTTTTGTTTGGGTTTGGTAATGTGCTAAAGTATTTTTCAGATGGGTATACAATATTGCCTCCAGAATCTACTTTACCATAATAAGAAACTAAAGAAGAATCATAAAAATTGTCGTGTTCAGATGTAGGCACAATTTTTGACAAAAACCTTTTTCTTAACTCAAATCTCTTTTTTAATCTATCTCTCGGCATGTTTATTCTGACCTATCAAAATAAGTCTGGCTCCTGCTGCTTTACTGCTTCAATTAGCTTCTCGTCTCCAGTGGCAAGTATTCTGTTGACTAGTCGTTGTCTGTCTGCGTTTTTAGATAAATCTAATGCATTTCCGGCGCGGGCGACGATTGATGTTTTACATTCGTCTTCATCATCAGTTGTGCCTTGGCGGTCATCATCTCCAAACGCCTCCCATTGTGTATCAACATAAGTGTACCAAGTGTTGGTAGTAAGGTCTACTTCGTGAGAAACTCTGATAACTAAATGATAACCGCCGAGTCCCAAGAGCCGTGCAGGAGATTGTAGATCTGCTGACGAACCTAAAGCCTCCTGAGCACCAAAGGTGGCTGGATTTAAATATAGAAATGTTCCCGGTTTGAAAAAATTATTACCGTAGAAACGAATAGTGGCGTTATATTTTTCTCTTAAAATATCTAAAGAGTACATATTCTCGCCCTCAAAAAGGCGAGCCTCTCGAAGTCCAACCATGTCCTCTCTTTGAAAACTAACATCGTTAAGCAACCCCTTTGTGGCGCCGCCATATAAAATATGTGGAATTCTCTTTGCTCTGTCTTCTTCTTTGTCTCCTGTTCTCGTGCCTGTTCCAAGATTTATATTTGGAGTTTGACCAAGTATTGTTAGAACTTTTGCGTTTAAACTCTCAGATGTGGCTTGTTCATCAACATACTGCTGTAGTGCTACAATATCAACCCTGTTGTTCAATACACTGTTATCAACCCTCGGCAAAAAAGCGTATTTATCAAGATTGAGAAAGTATCTGTTTACTAATAATTGTGGAGGCTCCAAGTCAGTTGTTTTACTTTGGTCTTCCGCTACCGCGTCCCCAATTAATTTGGATACCCACTTAATTAAAGACTCAATATAGTTTTTAATAAAAAAGTGTTTTTTTCTTTTTGAGCTTACATTTTTAATAAACCACTTCTTAAATTCAATCATAGAGATTGGAACATCAGCAAGGCTAATTGTAATCGTATTATTAACGTCCGCTGGATTTTTATATGAAATATTAGAAAAAAGAATTTCGCCGTATTCTTTATAAAGTTCAATAACTCTTGGATCAACACTGGTTCCTTTATAAGGTCCGCTTCTTCGAGTTTGTGCGCCATAAGATAAATAGTAAAAAGGAGTTACAAAAAATTCTACATTATTTGAAGTATAGTCTGAAGCCTCTACTCCCGAAACTCGATTTAGTCCTTCTGCATCAGGATCTCTCCGAACTGATTGAATATAGCTTGATTGAAATTCAAAAGATTCAAAAAATGTTGTGCTTTCAGCTAATCTATTGTTGGCTGCCAATACCTCAAATGCAGTTTCAATAATGTCGCCAAAGAAAACATATTCAAGATTGATTTCATCTCCCGCAATTATATTTAAGTAATCATTGTCCAACAAGTCCTCTAATTCCTCGTCTTGAAATCCAGCCTGCTGGGCAGCTTGCTGTGCTCTACGGACTGCTGTTGCTGTCTCTACCGCGTCCTCTAAATCGCCTGGATTATAGGAATTATAATAATGGACTCCCAGATTTACATTTGTCGTTCCGGGTGTTATTTTTCCTGTAATTTTTCCAGTCACATCTTGAGCAGGTACAAATAATAGATTTGTTCTTGTGAATTTTTCAATTCCTTGGCTTATTGAATTATCTACTTTTTTCTTAAATGTGCCGAATGGATAAAGCGAAGATGCATATAATCCGTTTATAAGCTTATTTGCTTGGAGAGTTTGTAGTCTTTTCTTAAGTTTGTCAAGATCTGCTAGTGCTTCTTGTTTTTCTTCGGGGCTCCTCACCACCATACTGGTTCCTTGTCCACTTAAGCGGGTTCCGGCGAGGGAGACATCGGTATCCCCAACTTGTAGAACATCGGCACCAAAAGGATCTATAACAATCTCAACGCGTTCCTCATTATCAACTTCTTTTTGAATTGCACATATTGCATCATTTGCTTGCAGTTCTTTTTCATACAAGTAGGCGTCAAACAATAAATCGGTTTGTCGTTCAATTGTGTTTGTTCCAGTTGCGGCAACATAGTCTATTTGTATTTCCACAGATTTATCAGCAGCATTGAAGTTTATAGCATTTTGATGAAGATTTAAGTAATAAACTTCTGTCTGGGCTTTGATCTGTTCTTTATACTTGTCAAAATCGTCTTGTGTTACGCCAAGCTTCTTTGGACCAAGCATGTCAAGCTGTTCTGTACTATAAGCAAGTTTTAGTTTAATCCTTTGTTGGCTTGAATTATAAGCTAAACTATTTTCTAATGCGGCTTTTTGTAAATACCTTGTTGTGTCTATGCCATTCGCGGCTGCGAATTGTTCAATAACTGATTCTCCTCCGCCATCTTCTAAATTTATCTTGAGAAGATCAATCCAGGCAACTCCGTTTGCAATATATCTTTTTGTTTCTTCAGAAATGTCTGGGTCCGATAGCAACTCGGCTTTGTTTGGGGC
>Ga0206125_10001470_pt1 | contig 27647 bp, 15 predicted proteins | sample Helgoland_Spring_4_FD_148598 | JGI IMG/M metagenome (GOLD analysis project Ga0206125, IMG submission 148598) | Pelagic subsurface seawater microbial communities from Kabeltonne, Helgoland, North Sea - Helgoland_Spring_Bloom_20160331_1 | ecosystem: Environmental > Aquatic > Marine > Epipelagic ... | reverse complement strand
TAATTGCTGCTGCAAAATACATAAATACATGGAAATGACAAGAAATTATGAAATAAGCATTGGAAGTTATGGCAAACAAAAAACCGTAAAGAAATGAATCTTTACGGTTTTTAAGTGGTGCCTCCAGTACTATATAGCACTTTATTTAAACATCTTAATTCTTAGTGAAAACGTCTTAATGTACTGTTTTTGTTGAGTTTTTGTTGTTTTTTAGAAAAGAAATAAATAAGAGTGTATTATATAAATAAGCTCTTATTAGCACCCTAATTAGCACCCTTTTTTAGTATCTTTGAATATAAGATAATGTGTTATGGGTAAAGGGATTGAAAGAGCAAAAGGTACGATAAGATTTTCATTTAAAGAGTCAAAATCGAAATTAGAAGCAAATAAAAGTCTTCAAAGTTTAATATTTCTGTTTTTTAGTTACGGAAATAAGCGATTTAAATATTCAACTGGATATAAGGCTTGTTTGAATGATTGGGATGTAAAAAAGCAACGTATAAAAAATAAAGTTGGTATAAAAGATAAAGACAAGATTAACGAAGAATTAAGCGAGTTAGAGAGTTTTTTGTATAACGAATATGCTATGATTTCAAAAGAAGCTAAGAACGCCTCTAATGAGCTTTTAAAGTATAGGTTAGACGTGTTTACCAAGAAGATTATACCCAATCAAGAAATAAATGCGAATCTTACTTTTTTTCAAGTCATTGATAAGTATATTTCGGAAAAAGAAAATCAAATTTCTATCATTACAATTAGGTCGTATAAGCAAACTAAAAAACGATTAGAAGAGTATGAAAAGCATTATAATAAGAAATTGATGTATGATTATATTGATATCAATTTTTATAATGAGTTTAAGGCTTTTATGGAGTTGAATAAATATTCTTTAAATACAATTGGTAAGCATATCAAAACAATTAAAACTTTTTTAGGCTATGCTTTAAGCGAAGGATATACAAACAATCAAAAATTCAAAAGCAAAGACTTTAAAGTTGTAAAAGAAATTACTACAGAAATTTATTTAACAGATAAAGAGATCAAAAAAATGCATGATAAGGATTTATCCAAGTATCCAGTACTAGAGCATGCCAGAGACGTTTTTTTAATTGGTTGTTATACAGGGCAGAGGATTAGTGACTATAATAACTTATCAGGGAATGATATTGTAAAAAATAACGAAATTGAGTTTTTTAAAATAAGGCAAAAGAAAAACCGTAAATACAATAGAGAGGTTCTGTGTCCGATAACAAAAGAAATTAAAGATATTATGAACTCTAGGCATGACGGAAAACCACCAAGAACAATTGCAGAAAGTATTCTAAATGATTCAATAAAACAAGTAGGGCAAATGCTTGAATGGGATGAGTTAATTAAATGCGAGTATACAAGAGGAGGTAAAGTTGTTGTAGAAATGGTTGAAAAATATAATTTAATAAAATCTCATACAGCAAGAAGAAGCTTTTGTACAAATAAATACAAAGCAGGTATGTCGGTCTATGATATTATGTTGTTTTCTGGGCATACTACAGAAAAAGAATTTTATAAATACATTCGTATCAAAGATGAAGAAAGAGCTTCACATATAGCGAGTTCTGGATTTTTCAATGTTTAATTGTGTTTTTTTATATAAAAGTATATTTTTAGCTAAAAAAAAATGGCTAAAGAATTGAACGATACAATTACTGCAATTGTATCAAATATTGAAACTCTAGAATCAAAACAGTTAGCGTATAATGATAAACGCAAAGTTCTGCAAAATGAAGATGATGAATTAGGTATACACTTTTTAGATTTTGCAAGTGAAGTTGAAGCAGCTGAGTATTCTGAAAAGATAAAAACAGACTTAATTGAGCTGTATAAGTTGTCTGGTAAACACAATTATTTCTTCCCTGATTGTCCTTTGGAGGTTTACAAAAATAATTTCCAAGAAAAATACCAAATATTTAAAGAAGAATATGTTGATGTTGGGATGTACGAATTTATAGAGAAAGAAGTTAGCTTTTTTGATTTATTAAATAATAATAGATTTATTTCTGATGTAGATTCTGAAAAAAAGCTGAACTACAGTCATTACACCACAGATATTAAGCATTTTGAGTATTCTAAGAAAAGTAAGATTCAATTTTTAACAGAAGAGCTGAATAAATTAGGGTTTGGTTTAGAAGTTTGTGAATCTGATGGATACTATGATGAAATTTATAATTACCATGTAGAGAGTAGTACTACACTTACTATTGTACCGATTGAAAATAAAGAAGTGCATACAATTGAAGAAGTAGATTTTAAAAAACTTACAACAAATCAAATTGTGGTACTCTTAGATAAATTAGGTTTTTTTACACATCCAAATATAGAAGAAGCCCCTAAAGTAAAACAAGCAGAACTGATTAGTTTAATTACAGGTTTAAATTCAAAGAATATTAAAACTAGTATTCAAAAGCTTGACAAAAAACCATCTGAAATTAGTGTTAGTTATCAAAAAGATATTGATAAAATAGATAAAATCCTAGACGGTTTGGTATAGTGTTGGAGTACCCTGTGGAGTTACTCCAGTGCTATAAACACTCATGTTTAAGCATATCTTTGTCATTGTAATCTTAAAATAAATTATAATGGAAAGGAACAGAATCACAGAAGTACACGGAGTAACTCCTCAAGAATTACAAGCAAGTATAATTGAAGATTTAAAATCAGAAATTAATACAATTGTAAACAGTTTTAAACCTCAAAAAAACGCTGAGTATCTTACTAGAAAAGAGGTAGCGGCTATCTTAAAAGTATCTTTAGTCACTTTAACAGACTGGAATAAAAAAGGAGTTTTAAAACCATATCGTTTAGGGAATCTTATTAGGTATAAAAGAGCTGAAATAGATCAAGCTTTGATTTCAATTAACTCTAAAAACAAATAAGATGAAAAATTTTCAACACCCGTTTAATGACACTTTATTAGAGGTAAATAAAAGACTAGACATATTGTTAAAAAAGTTAGATTCAAAATATGAGAATCCTAAATATGTAATTCTTGACAAGGCCGATATTTTAAAAATTTTTAAAATCAGTGATAGAACAGCTGCAAACTGGCGTAAAGATGGTACTCTATCATACGCAACCATAAAAGGGAAAATTTATTACAGATTGTCTGATGTACATAAATTGTTAGATGATAATATAGTCTCTAAAAAAAAAGAGTAGCATATAGAGTTAATGCACCTTTAGAAATGTGCAATTGGGTTACAGCCAATAATACAGAAAATCAATTTGCATTTTTTATGTATTTAAAACTCACCTATTCGTCTGGTAAAGTCCAGTGGAACAAGAGCGATAAAAATTTAGCGAGTTTAACATTGCTTAAAAATGAGAAAACGGTCATTAGTAATTTTGACAAATGTGTAGATTTAGGATGGATAGAATATGATACAGAATACAATTTTTATAGAATTATTTCTTTTGAGAAAATTAGAGTACAAAATAATTGGGAATTACGCAGGGCTTTCCCATTCAGTTATGAACACTTAGTTGATATAAGAGCAGTTTTAGGAGCGGTTATTTTTACACAACTTTACAAATCCTATCTAAAAAAATATTTTCCAAAACGCAGGAGCAACGTGCTATTAAGAGAAAGCGCCAGTAAGTCTCCTGCGTTTTTTTATGATAAAAAAAGATATGCAGAGATTTCGGTATTGAGTGTAAAAAGGTTTTTTAATTTGACGTTAAACAAAGCTACACGTATAAAAAAACTAGCTGCTGATTTGGGGTTAATTGAAGTAAAAAAGCAATACTATAAATTAAATCCTGATCAAGTGTATGCCGCTAAAAAAGGTGCAGAGTTTAGCGGTGCTAAGCAAAATATTATTTTTCGCAACGGAAATTGCTATTTGCAGCTAATTGACAAGATTTACACTGAATTGTACTTCAAAAGAAGGAAAAAATTAGAAACATTATAAGAGAATATAGAACTTTTAATAGTACTACCTTAATTAGTATAGATAATAGCAATATATAAGATGGGTTCTATCTCTAAAACTATATCTACAAATAAACAGTTTAATCAAGATATATTTGTATTTTTATAGGTTAATATAAGAGTTATAGTAAATCATAGATGAACGCAGTAGAAATAGAAGAAGCAGTATCGGAATTGGCATTAAAGCCTTTTGAAGCAGAGGAATTTCCTTTTTCTTTTTTAGAGGCTTTTGGTAATAAAAGTACAACTATTAAAAAGTTGCGTAGTGGTATTTCCAATAAAACAGATGTTGAGGGTGCAATTCTACAGCGTAATAATATCCATATACTTACTAGTAAAAAAGGGAAAGTAACAGAATCTTTAGAGATACTACGTAATAGTGCTTCAACACAGAAGAGCAAAGTTGAATTTATCCTAGCTACAGATGGTTTAGATTTTCAAGCCGAAAACATAATAACAGGTGAAACAGTAGCGTGTGAGTATAAAGACTTTCATAATTATTTCGGTTTTTTCCTTTCGTTAGCAAATATTACAACAGTAAAACAAATACGTGAAAGCGCATTTGATATTAAAGCAACAAGTCGTTTAAATAAACTTTATGTAGAGTTATTACAACACAATCCAGATTGGGCAAGTATAGAACGACGTCCAGATATGAATCACTTTTTAGCAAGATTGATTTTTTGCTTTTTTGCTGAGGATACTGATATTTTTAAAGAGGATAATCTTTTTACAGATACCGTTCAAAAAATAAGTGATTCTGATGCTTCAAACACTCATGATGTAATAAGTGAGATTTTTAGAGCAATGGACACAAAGCTCGAAAATCGAGAAAAAGAAAACATCAAAGTTTGGGGTAAAAAATTTCCTTATGTTAACGGTGAGCTTTTTTCAGGCTCTACCGAAGTTCCTAAGTTCACTAAAATAGCACGTTCTTATTTATTACACGTAGGTAGTTTAGATTGGAAGCAAATTAACCCAGATATATTTGGGTCAATGATACAGGCGGTTGCAGACGAAGATGAACGAGGTTCATTAGGGATGCATTATACATCCGTTCCAAATATTTTAAAGGTATTAAACCCTTTATTTTTAGATGATTTACGAGAGCAATTAGAAAAAGCAGAAGATAACAGCCGTAAACTACTTAACCTACGCAATCGTATGGCACGAATACGTGTATTCGACCCAGCTTGTGGTTCTGGTAATTTCCTCGTTATTGCGTATAAAGAAATGCGTAAAATTGAAAATGAAATTAACACAAAACGAGGAGAAACTAATAAAGCAAGCGAAATACCTTTAACCAACTTTAGGGGTATAGAACTAAAAGATTTTTCGGCAGAGGTAGCACGTTTAGCGTTAATTATTGCCGAATACCAGTGTGATGTTTTATACAGAGGGCAAAGTCTTGCACTTGCAGAGTTTTTACCTTTAGATGCTCAAAATTGGATCGTCAAAGGGAACGCGTTAACAATTAATTGGTTGTCAGTTTGTCCACCAACAGGTACAGGTGTTAAGTTACAAGGGGATGATTTATTTTCTACACCATTAAATCAGGCTCAGATAGACTTTGATAACGAAGGAGGTGAAACATACATATGTGGGAATCCACCTTATATTGGTAGAAAAAAACAAACAGATGAGCAGAAAAGGGAACTGAAACAAATATTCGGAAAAAGAACAAAAGATACTTTGTCACTAGACTACGTTTCTGGTTGGTTTATGAAAGCTGTTGATTATATGAATTCTACCGACTCTGATGCTGCATTTGTAAGTACAAATTCAATATCTCAAGGAATACAGGTCTCCGCACTTTGGCCTACTATATTTAACGAAAAAGTAAAAATATCATTTGCATATCAGTCTTTTAAATGGTCAAATCTTGCAAGTTATAATGCTGGAGTAACAGTTTCAATTATTGGTCTAACCAAGAGAACTAAAAAAAGAATTTTGTATACAATTAATGCAAAGAATGAACTTGAAGCAAAGAATGTAAATAACATAAACGCGTATTTAGTTCCTGGAAATAATGTATACATAGCTAAAAAAAACAAGCCTGATGCTGATAAGTCTCCTATGCAATTTGGTAATCACCCATATTATGCAAACGAACTTATGTTAAATACTGTTGAAGCAAGATTTATTAAAAATAAAATTCCAGATAGTAGTTCTTTTATTCGTCCGCTTTATGGTTCAAAAGAATGTATTACAGATAGGCCTAGATTCTGTGTTTGGATAACAGATGATACATTAGAAAGTATTTCTAAATATCCTGAAATACAAAAAAGGTTAGATAACGTAAAAGAGGCCAGGAAAGCTAAAACTAATGATAAACAAGCCCAAAAATTAGTGAGTTATCCTTATAAATTTCGTGACCAACACGAAGCAGAAGAAAAGTTGCTTGTAATTCCAATCGTTAGTTCAGAAAATCGTAATTATTTACCAGTTAATATAAAGACTTCTGATGCTATTATTCATAATAAAGCTTTTGCTATCTATGATGCACCTCTATGGAATATGGCTTTAATTGCTTCACGTTTACACTTAATTTGGATTGGTACTGTTTGCGTAAGAATGCGAACTGATTTTTCATACTCAAACACTTTGGGTTGGAATACTTTTCCAGTTCCAACTTTAACAAAAAAGAACAAAGAAGATTTAACTATTTGTGCGGAAGAAATATTAATTGCTCGTGAGAGACATTTTCCCGCAAGTATTGCAGATTTATACGCCCCAGAAAAAATGCCAGAAGATTTAAGGTTAGCGCACGAACGTAATGATGAAGTTTTGGAGCGTGTTTATATAGGACGTAAATTTAAAAATGATACAGAACGTTTAGAGAAACTATTTGAACTCTATACCAAAATGACTACCAAAAAATAATAGAATGAGTAAAGAAAAAAATATACCTACAATTACAGTAAATTATAATAACAACGGTAGTTCTTTCACCTCTAATGAGTTAGGTATGCGTGCTATGCAAGAGCTTGCATATGAAAAGCGTGGTGAACAATATTTATTAATTAAATCGCCACCAGCATCTGGTAAAAGTAGAGCTTTGATGTTTATAGCTTTAGATAAACTAAACAATCAAGGCGTTAAACAAGCAATTATAGCAGTACCAGAACAGTCTATTGGTTCTAGTTTTAATAACGAACTATTATCTAAGTATGGGTATTATTATGATTGGGAAGTGACACCTAAATGGAATTTATGCAACTCACCAGGGGAAGATGGAAGTAAAGTAAATTCTGTCAAAGCATTTTTTGAGAGTGACGCTAAAGTTTTAGTTTGTACTCATGCTTTATTTCGTAGTGCAGTAGAGCGTTTTGGTATAGAAGCTTTTGATGATAAATTAATTGCAATAGATGAATTCCATCATGTAAGTTCAAACGAAAATAATGTTCTTGGGTCACAACTTAAAGAATTTATTGAGAGAGATAAAGTTCATATTGTAGCAATGACAGGTTCTTATTTTAGAGGGGATGCAAATCCTGTTTTAATGCCAGGTGATGAGTTAAAATTTGAGCCAGTTACTTATACTTATTATGAACAATTAAGTGGTTACGAGCATTTAAAAACACTAAATATTGGATATTATTTTTATAGTGGTGCTTATACAGACGACTTAACAAAGGTTTTAAATCCAGACGAAAAAACAATCATTCATATTCCAAATGTCAATTCTAGAGAAAGTATTGGCGGTACTAGATTTAAACACCAAGAGGTAGATAATATTTTAAATGAATTAGGAGAATGGCAAGGCATTGAAGAAGCTACTGGTTTTCATATTGTAAAAACAAGTTCAGGTAAAATCATAAAAATAGCAGACCTTGTAAATGATGATGCTTCAAAACGACCTTTAGTGCAAGCAGCATTAAAAATGCCAGAAATTAAAACGAATCGAGACCACGTAGATATTATTATTGCTTTAGGTATGGCAAAAGAAGGTTTTGATTGGATTTGGTGTGAACACGCTCTAACAATTGGGTATCGTTCTAGTTTAACAGAAATCGTTCAAATAATAGGTAGAGCTACCCGTGATGCTCCAAATAAGACACAAGCAAGATTTACTAATTTAATAGCAGAAGTAGATGCTTCTGAAGATTCTGTAACAGATGCTGTAAATGATACATTAAAAGCGATTTCAGCGAGTTTGTTAATGGAACAAGTTTTAGCACCAAAATTCAATTTTACACCTAAAAATTCTCAAAGTAAGAAATTGGATGGCTATGATTATGGTGAAGAGGGATACGATCCAAATACAGAAAACATTGGTTTTAATGAGGAAAAAGGTGAATATCAAATAGAGATAAAAGGTTTAACCATGCCTGAAAGCGAAGATGCTAAACGTATATGTAAGGAAGATTTAAACGAAGTAATTGCAGCTTTTGCACAAGATAAAGAAATCATTGGTAGAGGCTTGTTTGATGAAGAGTTAGTACCTCAAGAATTAACACAAGTCCGATTAGGTAAAATCATCAAAGAAAAGTACCCAGATATAGATGATGAAGATATTGAGGCTATTAGACAGCATGCAGTAGCAGCTCTTAATATTACGCAAATGGCTAAACAGTCTATAAACAATGACGATGACACTAGTTTAAAAGCAAATACTGCTTTACTAGATGGTATTAGAAAATTTGCAATGGACGTTAGAGATTTAGATGTAGACTGGATAGATAGTATCAATCCGTTTAGTGAAGCATATTCAGTACTTTCTAAGGCAATGACTGAAAAAAGTTTGAAAGCTATGGCAGAAGTTATTTCTGGTAGAAATCCAAACATTACTTTAGAAGAAGCTAGAGAATTGGCTAAACGAGCTTTAAAGTTTAAAAACGAACGAGGTAGATTACCAGATATAAAGTCAGCAGACCCTTGGGAGCAGCGTATGGCACAAGGTATTGCGTATTTAGCAAGAAAAAAATCAGAAAATCATAATGGCTAAAAAAGACACATATACAACAGAAGATGATGAGCTGCTAGCTGCTTTAGGTGTAGAAGTAGATGTAAAAAAGAAAACTACATTTACAGCTTTAGAGGAGCGTGTTATTGCAGGTTTTGAAGAAATTCAAAAATTTGTTGAGGAACATAATCGCCTACCACTTCACGGTGAGGAAAATGATATTTTTGAAAGATTATATGCTGTTAGATTAGAAAAAATTAAAGAAAAACTAGAGTTTATAGATTTACTCAAAGCGTTTGATAATCAGAACATATTATCTGGAGAAATAAAAAACAAAGTTGATATCCCAGAGGATTTAGATGATGATGAATTATTAAATCTTCTTGGTGTTGAAGAAGAAGAAAATTCAATAACGAATCTTAAGCACGTTAAAACGAGAGCAGAAAAAAGAGCTGTAGAAGAATTTGCGAACAGAACTATTTGTGAAGATTTTGAGAAGTTTAAACCATTATTTGAAAAGACAAAAAAAGAAATAGAAAATGGTTTTAGAGAAACAATACGTTTTAGAAAAGAATCAGGATTTACAAAAACATTAATTCAAGAAAAACTTTTTGTTATAATAAAAGGGCAAATGGCTTATATAGCTCATAAAGGAGAAATATTCAAAGCTCCCAATGGAGAGGAAGATGCTCGTTTAAGAGTTATTTATGATAATGGTACAGAGAATGACCTATTACAGCGTTCACTTATAAGAGCTATGTATAAAGATGAATCAAGTCGTTTCGTTACAACACCAGGTTTGGGGCCTTTGTTTTCAGACGAGTTAGAAAGTGATGATTTAGAAAGCGGTACTATTTACGTATTACGTTCAAACTCTAAGAATCCTTTAATTCTTCAAAATAGAGAAGTATTTCATAAAATAGGTGTAACAGGTAATGATGTGAATAAACGTATTGTAAATGCAAAGAATGACCCTACTTTTCTGATGGCAGAAGTGGAAATTGTTGCAACTTATAAATTAGCAAATATCAAACGGCATAAATTGGAAAGTTTAATACAGTCATTTTTTAAAAATGCAAAGTTAGATATTGATATTAAAGACCGTTTTGGGAAACCTGTAAATCCAAAAGAATGGTTTTTAGTTCCAATATTTATAATCGATGAAGTTGTAGAAAAAATAAAAGATGGTACAATTGAAGATTATTATTATGATGTTAAGTCTGCTAGCTTAAAAAGCTATTTATAAACTTGTCTAAATGAAAACTAGAAGTCTAAAAAATCTAATGGGTGATTTGTCTAGTTCATGGCATTGGGGTAATGGAGATTATGAAGTGATAATAACAAATAACACTTTGAAATATATTTTATACTTGATTAAACAGGTTGTATAATTTTAAATATTTTTATGATAAATAGAATTCGAATTGAAAATTTAAAAAATGGTTCACCAGAATATGATAAGGCGATTGATGATGTATTAGCATTGTTTGATTTGATGAAAAAGTCATGCCGTATCATTCATACAAAAACTGGACTTTATTACAATGGCTACGAAAAGGATTCAGATCGTTACAAAACTTCAAAGGGTAAGAACACTTTATCCCCATCTTCCTGGTCACAGTTTATGGTGTTAGGGCGTGATGATAAAAAAATATTAGAAGCATCTTTTAAAAAATATTTGAAAGAAGAAAATGGTGTAAAATTTATGAAGAATCATATCGTTTATGCAGGGAGTGTTATTCATGACCACTTAAAAAAACATTATTTAAACTATGAATATTTGCCTCTTGAAGATTTTCATGTAGAGATTTTGTAACATTAATATCTGCAGCATACGTCTTAATAAAGTAAACAATTTTGTTTACTAAGCGCAAATTAATATCTTTGTACCATATTAAAACACACTATGTTACCAGATTTATCTAAAATAAAAGGAATACATCCTGGTCTTATATTGAAAAGAGAACTTTCAAAAAACAATATAAGAAGCAACGATTTAGCTATTGCCATTGATGAGCATAAGCAAACCCTTAGTGCTGTTTTAAATCAGAAAAGAGGTATCAACCCCAAGCTATCTATTAAGCTTGCGAATCGTTTTGATGTTGCAGATGATTATTTTATGTTGTTACAAGCTAGCTACGATGTTCAAAAAGCAGCTGACTCAATAACCAAACCAAAACCAAATTTAGAGAAGTTTAGAAAGGTGTTGTTTTGGGATACGTCTTTTGATAAGCTAGACTGGTTGAAACACAAAAAAGCAATCATTAAAAGAGTTCTTGAAAGAGGGAATGAATCTGAGATAAAGGAAATCATATCTTTTTATGGCAAGCAGACAATTAAAAATGAAGCACGTACAATTAAAAACAGTCGTATTGCATCATTTAAAACCAATGCCGAAACCTTTCTTGAATTAAGCTTATAATGAAATTACATTTAAATACAGTTTCTAATTTATTGTGGGTTTCTTTAAAAACCTTAATGAATACCAAAGAATTTGAAACCTTTAGGATTGTTGGTGGTACTTCACTTAGCTTACAATTAGGGCATAGAGAATCTATTGATATTGATTTATTTACCGATGCTGAATACGGTAGTCTAGATTTTGATATACTGGAAACTAAACTTCAAGAACTATTCCCTTATGTGGATGCTGCAACGGATACTGAAGTAGGGATGGGGAAATCTTATTTTATTGGGAATAATCCAAGTGATTTAGTAAAACTAGATTTGTTTTATACAGATCCATTTGTTTTCCCTGTTTTAATTGTAGATGAGGTACGTTTTGCCAGTATTGAAGAGGTGGCAGCAATGAAACTTGAGGTTGTTGCTAGTAATGGCAGAAAAAAAGATTTTTGGGACATACATGAATTATTAGAGAAGTTTGAAATAAATACATTGTTTGAGTATTATTTAAAGCGTTACCCATACAGTGCTTCAAGAGAAGATTTAATTGAAAAATTAGTTGATTTTGAACTTGCAGATGATGAATTTACTCCTAACTGTTACAAGGATAAAGATTGGGATATTATTAAATTAGATTTTATAGACTTACACGAGTCATTAACAAAATAACGTTTCTTTTCCCCACACCATAAAACCCAGTTTTTTCATACTTCAAAATCCTCCGTGTTTCATGTTGTTCAGCTCACCTAACAAGTTTAGCGTTTTAAGGTCTGTAGGTATTAGCATATTGCAGCTTTGTTTTTCATGCTTCAAACAAACTACAAAAAGCTAATGCTAATTATTTATTCAAAAACCCTAAACTCTCCAAAGCTATATTAACATAATTGGCATTATAATACTTTTTTGTGTCATTTTATTTTGGCTAAAAATACTCGTCTAAAAAAAGATAAGTTATAATGTAAATTATGTAAAATAGCCGCTTTCCCAACGCTTGCATTCTCATTCGATACAGTCTTGTTTATCTCATTAAAGCTGCACAGAATCATCGCCAAAGCCTGTGCTGAGCGTTGTCGGAATATCTAAGTATACCTTATCTCAAATGTTTGTTTCATTTATTTAACCTCTTTTAGAGTATGTTTAGAGTGTTAGCAAATTAAAACCATAAATTATGACAATCAAGCAAATTGAAGTTACTGAGGTCTCTGTGAGTGAATTAACCGAACAAATTTCCGATAAACTCCTTGGTGAAATTAAATCCTATTTAAAAGATAAACAATTTGAAGAGTCAGATGTTTTTGTAACTCGTCAAGAAGCAGCCGATTTCTTTAGCATTAATTTGTCTACACTTTGGAACTGGACAAGAAAGGGTAAAGTTAAATGCTATGCAATAGGATGTCGTCGCTATTACAATAAAAAAGAATTGATACAAGTTTTAAAACAGAACGTTCTAGTTTTTAAATAAAAAAGTCAGCAAATTTAAGTGGTTTCCATCAGCCAACGCTTTATTCTATAAAGGTCAGGCACTCCGTGTTTTGAATAAATCTTTTTTAAATGTTGTTGGTTCTTTAAGTTATGTTTTCGTCTCAAAAAAGTTTTATCCAAAAACCTTGACAGAATTATCCACTCCACTAAGTGCATGAGCATCTTTTTATTTCAAAAAATTTAAAATGCTATTTGATGCATCATGATGTAAAATGCTGAAAAGCTTTGATCACTATTAATAATTGGGCAACAATTGATGTTTTTATAGTTATTTTAGAGAGTAAGGTCTTTAACTCGTTTAAAGTCCGTACCAAGTCCGAGCGAGTATTAATTTTAAATAAAAAGAGTAATGGGAAAAATTTCACAAGGAATACTAGGAGGAATTTCTGGTAAAGTAGGAAATGTAATTGGAGGTAGTTGGAAAGGTATTGATTATATAAGGGTCAAACCTTCAAGTGTAGCCAATCCACGTACAGAAGGTCAGATCAATCAAAGAAATAAGTTTACTGCAGTATTGGAGTTTTTGCAGCCTAACTTAGGTTTTCTAAAAGTTGGTTTTAAGAATTCAGCGATTAAACAGACAGAGTTTAATGCAGCGATGTCTTATAATTTAAGAAATGCAATTACAGGTTCAGCGCCAAACTTTTCTGTAGATTATGCAAATACATTATTATCAAAAGGTAATCTGAGTAAACCACAAGAAGCTACTGCAGTTTATTCTACTGCTGGACATGTAGATTTCAGCTGGAGAGAGAATACAGGTGAAGGAGATGCAAAAGAAGAAGATGTAATGATGATGCTGGTGTATAATCCATCAAAAAAAGAATCTGTATCTGTTTTAAAGGGAATTGTTAGAGGGGAAGAAGAATTTAGTGTGTCAGTTCCTACTTCATTTGTTGGTGATGTAGTGCATAGTTATATAGCTATTATAAATGAAGAAGGCACAATAACGTCAGATAGCGTTTATTTAGGATCTGGTACGGTTGCTTAAAAGAATAATCTTGACTACATGTTTTAAAAATCATCACATTAATTTGTGGTGATTTTTTATTAGCACCCTATTTAGCACCCTAAATTAAAAAAGCCTTATAAACATTGAGTTTATAAGGCTTTTAAGTGGTGCCTCCAGTACTATATAGCACTTTATTTAAACATCTTAATTCTTAGTGAAAACGTCTTAATGTACTGTTTTTGTTGAGTTTTTGTTGTTTTTTAGAAAAGAAATAAATAAGAGTGTATTATATAAATAAGCTCTTATTAGCACCCTAATTAGCACCCTTTTTTAGTATCTTTGAATATAAGATAATGTGTTATGGGTAAAGGGATTGAAAGAGCAAAAGGTACGATAAGATTTTCATTTAAAGAGTCAAAATCGAAATTAGAAGCAAATAAAAGTCTTCAAAGTTTAATATTTCTGTTTTTTAGTTACGGAAATAAGCGATTTAAATATTCAACTGGATATAAGGCTTGTTTGAATGATTGGGATGTAAAAAAGCAACGTATAAAAAATAAAGTTGGTATAAAAGATAAAGACAAGATTAACGAAGAATTAAGCGAGTTAGAGAGTTTTTTGTATAACGAATATGCTATGATTTCAAAAGAAGCTAAGAACGCCTCTAATGAGCTTTTAAAGTATAGGTTAGACGTGTTTACCAAGAAGATTATACCCAATCAAGAAATAAATGCGAATCTTACTTTTTTTCAAGTCATTGATAAGTATATTTCGGAAAAAGAAAATCAAATTTCTATCATTACAATTAGGTCGTATAAGCAAACTAAAAAACGATTAGAAGAGTATGAAAAGCATTATAATAAGAAATTGATGTATGATTATATTGATATCAATTTTTATAATGAGTTTAAGGCTTTTATGGAGTTGAATAAATATTCTTTAAATACAATTGGTAAGCATATCAAAACAATTAAAACTTTTTTAGGCTATGCTTTAAGCGAAGGATATACAAACAATCAAAAATTCAAAAGCAAAGACTTTAAAGTTGTAAAAGAAATTACTACAGAAATTTATTTAACAGATAAAGAGATCAAAAAAATGCATGATAAGGATTTATCCAAGTATCCAGTACTAGAGCATGCCAGAGACGTTTTTTTAATTGGTTGTTATACAGGGCAGAGGATTAGTGACTATAATAACTTATCAGGGAATGATATTGTAAAAAATAACGAAATTGAGTTTTTTAAAATAAGGCAAAAGAAAAACCGTAAATACAATAGAGAGGTTCTGTGTCCGATAACAAAAGAAATTAAAGATATTATGAACTCTAGGCATGACGGAAAACCACCAAGAACAATTGCAGAAAGTATTCTAAATGATTCAATAAAACAAGTAGGGCAAATGCTTGAATGGGATGAGTTAATTAAATGCGAGTATACAAGAGGAGGTAAAGTTGTTGTAGAAATGGTTGAAAAATATAATTTAATAAAATCTCATACAGCAAGAAGAAGCTTTTGTACAAATAAATACAAAGCAGGTATGTCGGTCTATGATATTATGTTGTTTTCTGGGCATACTACAGAAAAAGAATTTTATAAATACATTCGTATCAAAGATGAAGAAAGAGCTTCACATATAGCGAGTTCTGGATTTTTCAATGTTTAATTGTGTTTTTTTATATAAAAGTATATTTTTAGCTAAAAAAAAATGGCTAAAGAATTGAACGATACAATTACTGCAATTGTATCAAATATTGAAACTCTAGAATCAAAACAGTTAGCGTATAATGATAAACGCAAAGTTCTGCAAAATGAAGATGATGAATTAGGTATACACTTTTTAGATTTTGCAAGTGAAGTTGAAGCAGCTGAGTATTCTGAAAAGATAAAAACAGACTTAATTGAGCTGTATAAGTTGTCTGGTAAACACAATTATTTCTTCCCTGATTGTCCTTTGGAGGTTTACAAAAATAATTTCCAAGAAAAATACCAAATATTTAAAGAAGAATATGTTGATGTTGGGATGTACGAATTTATAGAGAAAGAAGTTAGCTTTTTTGATTTATTAAATAATAATAGATTTATTTCTGATGTAGATTCTGAAAAAAAGCTGAACTACAGTCATTACACCACAGATATTAAGCATTTTGAGTATTCTAAGAAAAGTAAGATTCAATTTTTAACAGAAGAGCTGAATAAATTAGGGTTTGGTTTAGAAGTTTGTGAATCTGATGGATACTATGATGAAATTTATAATTACCATGTAGAGAGTAGTACTACACTTACTATTGTACCGATTGAAAATAAAGAAGTGCATACAATTGAAGAAGTAGATTTTAAAAAACTTACAACAAATCAAATTGTGGTACTCTTAGATAAATTAGGTTTTTTTACACATCCAAATATAGAAGAAGCCCCTAAAGTAAAACAAGCAGAACTGATTAGTTTAATTACAGGTTTAAATTCAAAGAATATTAAAACTAGTATTCAAAAGCTTGACAAAAAACCATCTGAAATTAGTGTTAGTTATCAAAAAGATATTGATAAAATAGATAAAATCCTAGACGGTTTGGTATAGTGTTGGAGTACCCTGTGGAGTTACTCCAGTGCTATAAACACTCATGTTTAAGCATATCTTTGTCATTGTAATCTTAAAATAAATTATAATGGAAAGGAACAGAATCACAGAAGTACACGGAGTAACTCCTCAAGAATTACAAGCAAGTATAATTGAAGATTTAAAATCAGAAATTAATACAATTGTAAACAGTTTTAAACCTCAAAAAAACGCTGAGTATCTTACTAGAAAAGAGGTAGCGGCTATCTTAAAAGTATCTTTAGTCACTTTAACAGACTGGAATAAAAAAGGAGTTTTAAAACCATATCGTTTAGGGAATCTTATTAGGTATAAAAGAGCTGAAATAGATCAAGCTTTGATTTCAATTAACTCTAAAAACAAATAAGATGAAAAATTTTCAACACCCGTTTAATGACACTTTATTAGAGGTAAATAAAAGACTAGACATATTGTTAAAAAAGTTAGATTCAAAATATGAGAATCCTAAATATGTAATTCTTGACAAGGCCGATATTTTAAAAATTTTTAAAATCAGTGATAGAACAGCTGCAAACTGGCGTAAAGATGGTACTCTATCATACGCAACCATAAAAGGGAAAATTTATTACAGATTGTCTGATGTACATAAATTGTTAGATGATAATATAGTCTCTAAAAAAAAAGAGTAGCATATAGAGTTAATGCACCTTTAGAAATGTGCAATTGGGTTACAGCCAATAATACAGAAAATCAATTTGCATTTTTTATGTATTTAAAACTCACCTATTCGTCTGGTAAAGTCCAGTGGAACAAGAGCGATAAAAATTTAGCGAGTTTAACATTGCTTAAAAATGAGAAAACGGTCATTAGTAATTTTGACAAATGTGTAGATTTAGGATGGATAGAATATGATACAGAATACAATTTTTATAGAATTATTTCTTTTGAGAAAATTAGAGTACAAAATAATTGGGAATTACGCAGGGCTTTCCCATTCAGTTATGAACACTTAGTTGATATAAGAGCAGTTTTAGGAGCGGTTATTTTTACACAACTTTACAAATCCTATCTAAAAAAATATTTTCCAAAACGCAGGAGCAACGTGCTATTAAGAGAAAGCGCCAGTAAGTCTCCTGCGTTTTTTTATGATAAAAAAAGATATGCAGAGATTTCGGTATTGAGTGTAAAAAGGTTTTTTAATTTGACGTTAAACAAAGCTACACGTATAAAAAAACTAGCTGCTGATTTGGGGTTAATTGAAGTAAAAAAGCAATACTATAAATTAAATCCTGATCAAGTGTATGCCGCTAAAAAAGGTGCAGAGTTTAGCGGTGCTAAGCAAAATATTATTTTTCGCAACGGAAATTGCTATTTGCAGCTAATTGACAAGATTTACACTGAATTGTACTTCAAAAGAAGGAAAAAATTAGAAACATTATAAGAGAATATAGAACTTTTAATAGTACTACCTTAATTAGTATAGATAATAGCAATATATAAGATGGGTTCTATCTCTAAAACTATATCTACAAATAAACAGTTTAATCAAGATATATTTGTATTTTTATAGGTTAATATAAGAGTTATAGTAAATCATAGATGAACGCAGTAGAAATAGAAGAAGCAGTATCGGAATTGGCATTAAAGCCTTTTGAAGCAGAGGAATTTCCTTTTTCTTTTTTAGAGGCTTTTGGTAATAAAAGTACAACTATTAAAAAGTTGCGTAGTGGTATTTCCAATAAAACAGATGTTGAGGGTGCAATTCTACAGCGTAATAATATCCATATACTTACTAGTAAAAAAGGGAAAGTAACAGAATCTTTAGAGATACTACGTAATAGTGCTTCAACACAGAAGAGCAAAGTTGAATTTATCCTAGCTACAGATGGTTTAGATTTTCAAGCCGAAAACATAATAACAGGTGAAACAGTAGCGTGTGAGTATAAAGACTTTCATAATTATTTCGGTTTTTTCCTTTCGTTAGCAAATATTACAACAGTAAAACAAATACGTGAAAGCGCATTTGATATTAAAGCAACAAGTCGTTTAAATAAACTTTATGTAGAGTTATTACAACACAATCCAGATTGGGCAAGTATAGAACGACGTCCAGATATGAATCACTTTTTAGCAAGATTGATTTTTTGCTTTTTTGCTGAGGATACTGATATTTTTAAAGAGGATAATCTTTTTACAGATACCGTTCAAAAAATAAGTGATTCTGATGCTTCAAACACTCATGATGTAATAAGTGAGATTTTTAGAGCAATGGACACAAAGCTCGAAAATCGAGAAAAAGAAAACATCAAAGTTTGGGGTAAAAAATTTCCTTATGTTAACGGTGAGCTTTTTTCAGGCTCTACCGAAGTTCCTAAGTTCACTAAAATAGCACGTTCTTATTTATTACACGTAGGTAGTTTAGATTGGAAGCAAATTAACCCAGATATATTTGGGTCAATGATACAGGCGGTTGCAGACGAAGATGAACGAGGTTCATTAGGGATGCATTATACATCCGTTCCAAATATTTTAAAGGTATTAAACCCTTTATTTTTAGATGATTTACGAGAGCAATTAGAAAAAGCAGAAGATAACAGCCGTAAACTACTTAACCTACGCAATCGTATGGCACGAATACGTGTATTCGACCCAGCTTGTGGTTCTGGTAATTTCCTCGTTATTGCGTATAAAGAAATGCGTAAAATTGAAAATGAAATTAACACAAAACGAGGAGAAACTAATAAAGCAAGCGAAATACCTTTAACCAACTTTAGGGGTATAGAACTAAAAGATTTTTCGGCAGAGGTAGCACGTTTAGCGTTAATTATTGCCGAATACCAGTGTGATGTTTTATACAGAGGGCAAAGTCTTGCACTTGCAGAGTTTTTACCTTTAGATGCTCAAAATTGGATCGTCAAAGGGAACGCGTTAACAATTAATTGGTTGTCAGTTTGTCCACCAACAGGTACAGGTGTTAAGTTACAAGGGGATGATTTATTTTCTACACCATTAAATCAGGCTCAGATAGACTTTGATAACGAAGGAGGTGAAACATACATATGTGGGAATCCACCTTATATTGGTAGAAAAAAACAAACAGATGAGCAGAAAAGGGAACTGAAACAAATATTCGGAAAAAGAACAAAAGATACTTTGTCACTAGACTACGTTTCTGGTTGGTTTATGAAAGCTGTTGATTATATGAATTCTACCGACTCTGATGCTGCATTTGTAAGTACAAATTCAATATCTCAAGGAATACAGGTCTCCGCACTTTGGCCTACTATATTTAACGAAAAAGTAAAAATATCATTTGCATATCAGTCTTTTAAATGGTCAAATCTTGCAAGTTATAATGCTGGAGTAACAGTTTCAATTATTGGTCTAACCAAGAGAACTAAAAAAAGAATTTTGTATACAATTAATGCAAAGAATGAACTTGAAGCAAAGAATGTAAATAACATAAACGCGTATTTAGTTCCTGGAAATAATGTATACATAGCTAAAAAAAACAAGCCTGATGCTGATAAGTCTCCTATGCAATTTGGTAATCACCCATATTATGCAAACGAACTTATGTTAAATACTGTTGAAGCAAGATTTATTAAAAATAAAATTCCAGATAGTAGTTCTTTTATTCGTCCGCTTTATGGTTCAAAAGAATGTATTACAGATAGGCCTAGATTCTGTGTTTGGATAACAGATGATACATTAGAAAGTATTTCTAAATATCCTGAAATACAAAAAAGGTTAGATAACGTAAAAGAGGCCAGGAAAGCTAAAACTAATGATAAACAAGCCCAAAAATTAGTGAGTTATCCTTATAAATTTCGTGACCAACACGAAGCAGAAGAAAAGTTGCTTGTAATTCCAATCGTTAGTTCAGAAAATCGTAATTATTTACCAGTTAATATAAAGACTTCTGATGCTATTATTCATAATAAAGCTTTTGCTATCTATGATGCACCTCTATGGAATATGGCTTTAATTGCTTCACGTTTACACTTAATTTGGATTGGTACTGTTTGCGTAAGAATGCGAACTGATTTTTCATACTCAAACACTTTGGGTTGGAATACTTTTCCAGTTCCAACTTTAACAAAAAAGAACAAAGAAGATTTAACTATTTGTGCGGAAGAAATATTAATTGCTCGTGAGAGACATTTTCCCGCAAGTATTGCAGATTTATACGCCCCAGAAAAAATGCCAGAAGATTTAAGGTTAGCGCACGAACGTAATGATGAAGTTTTGGAGCGTGTTTATATAGGACGTAAATTTAAAAATGATACAGAACGTTTAGAGAAACTATTTGAACTCTATACCAAAATGACTACCAAAAAATAATAGAATGAGTAAAGAAAAAAATATACCTACAATTACAGTAAATTATAATAACAACGGTAGTTCTTTCACCTCTAATGAGTTAGGTATGCGTGCTATGCAAGAGCTTGCATATGAAAAGCGTGGTGAACAATATTTATTAATTAAATCGCCACCAGCATCTGGTAAAAGTAGAGCTTTGATGTTTATAGCTTTAGATAAACTAAACAATCAAGGCGTTAAACAAGCAATTATAGCAGTACCAGAACAGTCTATTGGTTCTAGTTTTAATAACGAACTATTATCTAAGTATGGGTATTATTATGATTGGGAAGTGACACCTAAATGGAATTTATGCAACTCACCAGGGGAAGATGGAAGTAAAGTAAATTCTGTCAAAGCATTTTTTGAGAGTGACGCTAAAGTTTTAGTTTGTACTCATGCTTTATTTCGTAGTGCAGTAGAGCGTTTTGGTATAGAAGCTTTTGATGATAAATTAATTGCAATAGATGAATTCCATCATGTAAGTTCAAACGAAAATAATGTTCTTGGGTCACAACTTAAAGAATTTATTGAGAGAGATAAAGTTCATATTGTAGCAATGACAGGTTCTTATTTTAGAGGGGATGCAAATCCTGTTTTAATGCCAGGTGATGAGTTAAAATTTGAGCCAGTTACTTATACTTATTATGAACAATTAAGTGGTTACGAGCATTTAAAAACACTAAATATTGGATATTATTTTTATAGTGGTGCTTATACAGACGACTTAACAAAGGTTTTAAATCCAGACGAAAAAACAATCATTCATATTCCAAATGTCAATTCTAGAGAAAGTATTGGCGGTACTAGATTTAAACACCAAGAGGTAGATAATATTTTAAATGAATTAGGAGAATGGCAAGGCATTGAAGAAGCTACTGGTTTTCATATTGTAAAAACAAGTTCAGGTAAAATCATAAAAATAGCAGACCTTGTAAATGATGATGCTTCAAAACGACCTTTAGTGCAAGCAGCATTAAAAATGCCAGAAATTAAAACGAATCGAGACCACGTAGATATTATTATTGCTTTAGGTATGGCAAAAGAAGGTTTTGATTGGATTTGGTGTGAACACGCTCTAACAATTGGGTATCGTTCTAGTTTAACAGAAATCGTTCAAATAATAGGTAGAGCTACCCGTGATGCTCCAAATAAGACACAAGCAAGATTTACTAATTTAATAGCAGAAGTAGATGCTTCTGAAGATTCTGTAACAGATGCTGTAAATGATACATTAAAAGCGATTTCAGCGAGTTTGTTAATGGAACAAGTTTTAGCACCAAAATTCAATTTTACACCTAAAAATTCTCAAAGTAAGAAATTGGATGGCTATGATTATGGTGAAGAGGGATACGATCCAAATACAGAAAACATTGGTTTTAATGAGGAAAAAGGTGAATATCAAATAGAGATAAAAGGTTTAACCATGCCTGAAAGCGAAGATGCTAAACGTATATGTAAGGAAGATTTAAACGAAGTAATTGCAGCTTTTGCACAAGATAAAGAAATCATTGGTAGAGGCTTGTTTGATGAAGAGTTAGTACCTCAAGAATTAACACAAGTCCGATTAGGTAAAATCATCAAAGAAAAGTACCCAGATATAGATGATGAAGATATTGAGGCTATTAGACAGCATGCAGTAGCAGCTCTTAATATTACGCAAATGGCTAAACAGTCTATAAACAATGACGATGACACTAGTTTAAAAGCAAATACTGCTTTACTAGATGGTATTAGAAAATTTGCAATGGACGTTAGAGATTTAGATGTAGACTGGATAGATAGTATCAATCCGTTTAGTGAAGCATATTCAGTACTTTCTAAGGCAATGACTGAAAAAAGTTTGAAAGCTATGGCAGAAGTTATTTCTGGTAGAAATCCAAACATTACTTTAGAAGAAGCTAGAGAATTGGCTAAACGAGCTTTAAAGTTTAAAAACGAACGAGGTAGATTACCAGATATAAAGTCAGCAGACCCTTGGGAGCAGCGTATGGCACAAGGTATTGCGTATTTAGCAAGAAAAAAATCAGAAAATCATAATGGCTAAAAAAGACACATATACAACAGAAGATGATGAGCTGCTAGCTGCTTTAGGTGTAGAAGTAGATGTAAAAAAGAAAACTACATTTACAGCTTTAGAGGAGCGTGTTATTGCAGGTTTTGAAGAAATTCAAAAATTTGTTGAGGAACATAATCGCCTACCACTTCACGGTGAGGAAAATGATATTTTTGAAAGATTATATGCTGTTAGATTAGAAAAAATTAAAGAAAAACTAGAGTTTATAGATTTACTCAAAGCGTTTGATAATCAGAACATATTATCTGGAGAAATAAAAAACAAAGTTGATATCCCAGAGGATTTAGATGATGATGAATTATTAAATCTTCTTGGTGTTGAAGAAGAAGAAAATTCAATAACGAATCTTAAGCACGTTAAAACGAGAGCAGAAAAAAGAGCTGTAGAAGAATTTGCGAACAGAACTATTTGTGAAGATTTTGAGAAGTTTAAACCATTATTTGAAAAGACAAAAAAAGAAATAGAAAATGGTTTTAGAGAAACAATACGTTTTAGAAAAGAATCAGGATTTACAAAAACATTAATTCAAGAAAAACTTTTTGTTATAATAAAAGGGCAAATGGCTTATATAGCTCATAAAGGAGAAATATTCAAAGCTCCCAATGGAGAGGAAGATGCTCGTTTAAGAGTTATTTATGATAATGGTACAGAGAATGACCTATTACAGCGTTCACTTATAAGAGCTATGTATAAAGATGAATCAAGTCGTTTCGTTACAACACCAGGTTTGGGGCCTTTGTTTTCAGACGAGTTAGAAAGTGATGATTTAGAAAGCGGTACTATTTACGTATTACGTTCAAACTCTAAGAATCCTTTAATTCTTCAAAATAGAGAAGTATTTCATAAAATAGGTGTAACAGGTAATGATGTGAATAAACGTATTGTAAATGCAAAGAATGACCCTACTTTTCTGATGGCAGAAGTGGAAATTGTTGCAACTTATAAATTAGCAAATATCAAACGGCATAAATTGGAAAGTTTAATACAGTCATTTTTTAAAAATGCAAAGTTAGATATTGATATTAAAGACCGTTTTGGGAAACCTGTAAATCCAAAAGAATGGTTTTTAGTTCCAATATTTATAATCGATGAAGTTGTAGAAAAAATAAAAGATGGTACAATTGAAGATTATTATTATGATGTTAAGTCTGCTAGCTTAAAAAGCTATTTATAAACTTGTCTAAATGAAAACTAGAAGTCTAAAAAATCTAATGGGTGATTTGTCTAGTTCATGGCATTGGGGTAATGGAGATTATGAAGTGATAATAACAAATAACACTTTGAAATATATTTTATACTTGATTAAACAGGTTGTATAATTTTAAATATTTTTATGATAAATAGAATTCGAATTGAAAATTTAAAAAATGGTTCACCAGAATATGATAAGGCGATTGATGATGTATTAGCATTGTTTGATTTGATGAAAAAGTCATGCCGTATCATTCATACAAAAACTGGACTTTATTACAATGGCTACGAAAAGGATTCAGATCGTTACAAAACTTCAAAGGGTAAGAACACTTTATCCCCATCTTCCTGGTCACAGTTTATGGTGTTAGGGCGTGATGATAAAAAAATATTAGAAGCATCTTTTAAAAAATATTTGAAAGAAGAAAATGGTGTAAAATTTATGAAGAATCATATCGTTTATGCAGGGAGTGTTATTCATGACCACTTAAAAAAACATTATTTAAACTATGAATATTTGCCTCTTGAAGATTTTCATGTAGAGATTTTGTAACATTAATATCTGCAGCATACGTCTTAATAAAGTAAACAATTTTGTTTACTAAGCGCAAATTAATATCTTTGTACCATATTAAAACACACTATGTTACCAGATTTATCTAAAATAAAAGGAATACATCCTGGTCTTATATTGAAAAGAGAACTTTCAAAAAACAATATAAGAAGCAACGATTTAGCTATTGCCATTGATGAGCATAAGCAAACCCTTAGTGCTGTTTTAAATCAGAAAAGAGGTATCAACCCCAAGCTATCTATTAAGCTTGCGAATCGTTTTGATGTTGCAGATGATTATTTTATGTTGTTACAAGCTAGCTACGATGTTCAAAAAGCAGCTGACTCAATAACCAAACCAAAACCAAATTTAGAGAAGTTTAGAAAGGTGTTGTTTTGGGATACGTCTTTTGATAAGCTAGACTGGTTGAAACACAAAAAAGCAATCATTAAAAGAGTTCTTGAAAGAGGGAATGAATCTGAGATAAAGGAAATCATATCTTTTTATGGCAAGCAGACAATTAAAAATGAAGCACGTACAATTAAAAACAGTCGTATTGCATCATTTAAAACCAATGCCGAAACCTTTCTTGAATTAAGCTTATAATGAAATTACATTTAAATACAGTTTCTAATTTATTGTGGGTTTCTTTAAAAACCTTAATGAATACCAAAGAATTTGAAACCTTTAGGATTGTTGGTGGTACTTCACTTAGCTTACAATTAGGGCATAGAGAATCTATTGATATTGATTTATTTACCGATGCTGAATACGGTAGTCTAGATTTTGATATACTGGAAACTAAACTTCAAGAACTATTCCCTTATGTGGATGCTGCAACGGATACTGAAGTAGGGATGGGGAAATCTTATTTTATTGGGAATAATCCAAGTGATTTAGTAAAACTAGATTTGTTTTATACAGATCCATTTGTTTTCCCTGTTTTAATTGTAGATGAGGTACGTTTTGCCAGTATTGAAGAGGTGGCAGCAATGAAACTTGAGGTTGTTGCTAGTAATGGCAGAAAAAAAGATTTTTGGGACATACATGAATTATTAGAGAAGTTTGAAATAAATACATTGTTTGAGTATTATTTAAAGCGTTACCCATACAGTGCTTCAAGAGAAGATTTAATTGAAAAATTAGTTGATTTTGAACTTGCAGATGATGAATTTACTCCTAACTGTTACAAGGATAAAGATTGGGATATTATTAAATTAGATTTTATAGACTTACACGAGTCATTAACAAAATAACGTTTCTTTTCCCCACACCATAAAACCCAGTTTTTTCATACTTCAAAATCCTCCGTGTTTCATGTTGTTCAGCTCACCTAACAAGTTTAGCGTTTTAAGGTCTGTAGGTATTAGCATATTGCAGCTTTGTTTTTCATGCTTCAAACAAACTACAAAAAGCTAATGCTAATTATTTATTCAAAAACCCTAAACTCTCCAAAGCTATATTAACATAATTGGCATTATAATACTTTTTTGTGTCATTTTATTTTGGCTAAAAATACTCGTCTAAAAAAAGATAAGTTATAATGTAAATTATGTAAAATAGCCGCTTTCCCAACGCTTGCATTCTCATTCGATACAGTCTTGTTTATCTCATTAAAGCTGCACAGAATCATCGCCAAAGCCTGTGCTGAGCGTTGTCGGAATATCTAAGTATACCTTATCTCAAATGTTTGTTTCATTTATTTAACCTCTTTTAGAGTATGTTTAGAGTGTTAGCAAATTAAAACCATAAATTATGACAATCAAGCAAATTGAAGTTACTGAGGTCTCTGTGAGTGAATTAACCGAACAAATTTCCGATAAACTCCTTGGTGAAATTAAATCCTATTTAAAAGATAAACAATTTGAAGAGTCAGATGTTTTTGTAACTCGTCAAGAAGCAGCCGATTTCTTTAGCATTAATTTGTCTACACTTTGGAACTGGACAAGAAAGGGTAAAGTTAAATGCTATGCAATAGGATGTCGTCGCTATTACAATAAAAAAGAATTGATACAAGTTTTAAAACAGAACGTTCTAGTTTTTAAATAAAAAAGTCAGCAAATTTAAGTGGTTTCCATCAGCCAACGCTTTATTCTATAAAGGTCAGGCACTCCGTGTTTTGAATAAATCTTTTTTAAATGTTGTTGGTTCTTTAAGTTATGTTTTCGTCTCAAAAAAGTTTTATCCAAAAACCTTGACAGAATTATCCACTCCACTAAGTGCATGAGCATCTTTTTATTTCAAAAAATTTAAAATGCTATTTGATGCATCATGATGTAAAATGCTGAAAAGCTTTGATCACTATTAATAATTGGGCAACAATTGATGTTTTTATAGTTATTTTAGAGAGTAAGGTCTTTAACTCGTTTAAAGTCCGTACCAAGTCCGAGCGAGTATTAATTTTAAATAAAAAGAGTAATGGGAAAAATTTCACAAGGAATACTAGGAGGAATTTCTGGTAAAGTAGGAAATGTAATTGGAGGTAGTTGGAAAGGTATTGATTATATAAGGGTCAAACCTTCAAGTGTAGCCAATCCACGTACAGAAGGTCAGATCAATCAAAGAAATAAGTTTACTGCAGTATTGGAGTTTTTGCAGCCTAACTTAGGTTTTCTAAAAGTTGGTTTTAAGAATTCAGCGATTAAACAGACAGAGTTTAATGCAGCGATGTCTTATAATTTAAGAAATGCAATTACAGGTTCAGCGCCAAACTTTTCTGTAGATTATGCAAATACATTATTATCAAAAGGTAATCTGAGTAAACCACAAGAAGCTACTGCAGTTTATTCTACTGCTGGACATGTAGATTTCAGCTGGAGAGAGAATACAGGTGAAGGAGATGCAAAAGAAGAAGATGTAATGATGATGCTGGTGTATAATCCATCAAAAAAAGAATCTGTATCTGTTTTAAAGGGAATTGTTAGAGGGGAAGAAGAATTTAGTGTGTCAGTTCCTACTTCATTTGTTGGTGATGTAGTGCATAGTTATATAGCTATTATAAATGAAGAAGGCACAATAACGTCAGATAGCGTTTATTTAGGATCTGGTACGGTTGCTTAAAAGAATAATCTTGACTACATGTTTTAAAAATCATCACATTAATTTGTGGTGATTTTTTATTAGCACCCTATTTAGCACCCTAAATTAAAAAAGCCTTATAAACATTGAGTTTATAAGGCTTTTAAGTGGTGCCTCCAG
>Ga0206125_10001468_pt1 | contig 27655 bp, 23 predicted proteins | sample Helgoland_Spring_4_FD_148598 | JGI IMG/M metagenome (GOLD analysis project Ga0206125, IMG submission 148598) | Pelagic subsurface seawater microbial communities from Kabeltonne, Helgoland, North Sea - Helgoland_Spring_Bloom_20160331_1 | ecosystem: Environmental > Aquatic > Marine > Epipelagic ... | reverse complement strand
TACACCAGAAATAGTGTAATCATATTTATCCTTTAAATGATTTACAATATTTTCATTTGCCCTAGATGCACCTCCAAATCCGGGAAAGCCTTTTACACCAAAAACAGCTATTTTTTTTTTTACTGACAAAATTAATTTTTTTTAATTCCAACAAATCGATAACCACCTGAGTATGCTTTAAAGCCATATAAAAATTGAAAAAATGAAGATGTAAATTTATTCATAAAGGATATTTTATTAAATTTTTGAGGTACAGCCTTAAATCCTCCTTTTCTGAAAAAATCTTTTTGATACTTCCTTGTTAAATATGCACCTTTAAACCCAAGTTTAGGATAAACTGATTCATATTCTATATTATATTTATTAAACCAATTTATTATCTCTGAAATTGAATGTTCTGATTTATGAGGATGAGCAAATTCATCATAAGTGGTAGCCAAAGGTTGTTTCCTTGTATAAAATGGAAACAATCTCTTTGCAATGATAACGCGCTTATGAATATCATCTCCTGCAAAAAGAATAACTATTCTTCTTCTAAAGTTAGAAACAACATGAGCAAAGTTATTATAAACATAAAATATCATATAACCATTAGGCTTTAGAGTTCTAGCTAATTCTGAAAAGGCTCTTTCAGGGTCATTTGTATGATGAGCAACTCCAGAAGAAAGAACTATATCAAAACTATTATCTTTAAATGGCAATTCAAGAACCGAAGCTTTTTTAAATTTTATTTTATGTTTAAATGAATATTGTTTTGCCTGTACCATTGCTGTTTCTATTGATTTATCTGTTAAATCAATAGATGTCAACTTCGCACCTTTTGACGCTAAATACATACTTTCTCTACCTGTACCACAGCCCCCTTCTAGTATTGCTTTATCTTTATACACATTACTATTTTTCCCTTTGAAACTCAAAACTAAGTCTATATACTCTTTTGAAGTAACATAATTTTTAGTTAGTGCCTTATCGCCATAATCTGGATATGGAATTTGGTTATACATATCTATAACTTTATCTTGCATATTCATAATTTTATTTGTTTAGTTTTTCAGAAAAATTATTATCTAAAATAGAGTTTAATAACCATAGTTCATCAACACTGAAATTATCTATATTTTCTCCATTTAATAATGTGTGATCTAACCTATTTATCAGATTTTCTCTGTAAGTACTTAGTGGGCTACCAAAGCCATACTTTTTTCGTTTTATTATATCTATCGGTAAATAATTTTTTGCAATTACTTTTAAAATCTTTTTTTCTGAAGTTTGAGTTATTCCACTTTTCAAATTGTATTTTATACTATTTAGTTTAATAACCAAACGGTGGTCAAGGAATGGCACTCTCAATTCCACTTGATTTGCCATAGACATCCTATCTGCGCGTCTTAACAATCCAGATAGATATATTCTTTGTTCATAATAAGACAATGCATTACCTGGAGACATTTTATTCATCGTTTTAATTAGGTTAGATCGATCTGGGTGAATCTCACCTTTAATATCAAGAAACTGATTAGCATTTTCAGGAGATAAATAATTAGATCTTAAAAATGGAATAACTCTCTTAGTGTCTGTTGAGATTTTTTTAATAAATTTCTTGGAACTATATTTTGAAAATATTACTTTATCTCCAATAAAGTTACCTGTCATTCTACATAAGTGCAATAATCTATTTGAGTAGTATCCTCCAAAAATCTCATCTGCTCCTTCTCCTCCTAACACAACAGAAACTCCATCTTTTTTTATTTGACAAAATAAGCGATTCATTAAAACAGAGTTAGAATGGTATAACTCTCCGTCATTAGTTCTAATTGATTCTTCCAAGGAAGAAAAAAAATCTTCTTTAGAATACCTAATCGTTTTATGATCAGATTGAATATGTTTACTTAATAACTCTGCATAAAAACTTTCGTCACCAGGTAATGTTTTATTTTTTAATGTAAATGGAGCTGTTGAGTATGTTTTGAGCTTATTAATAGATTTTTTAGCTATTGCGCTTATTAAACTTGAATCAATACCACCAGAATTTATCGTAGCTAGGGGGACATCTGTCCGAAGTCTTAAGTTAATAGCAGATGTTAAAAGCTCTTCAATTTCTTCCAAATTAACTCTTTCTGATTGATTTTCGAATGTTTCTGATAAATTAAAATATTCTTCTTTTTTTATTTTATTTTGATCAATAGTAATATTCATCCCCGGTGATAACTCAAAAACTCCTTTTAGATAAGTTTCACCTCCTGATTTGGGACCAAAAACAAAATGATCCCATAAAACTTGTTTTTCTAGTGTTATTTTAAATTTTTTTATGTTATAAAATGCCTTTAATTCAGAGGCAAAAATAAATTTACCCATATAACTTGTATAATAAAAAGGCTTTATACCCATCCGGTCTCTAGAACAAAATAATCTATTTTTATTTTTATCATAAATGGCAAGAGCCCACATTCCATTAAAATAAGAAACACAATTTGCTCCCCATTCTATGTAGGACTTTAAAACAACCTCTGTATCAGAATTTGTAATAAATATATGCCCTTTCTTTTTAAGGGTTTGTTTAATTTCTAAATAATTATATACTTCTCCATTAAAAACAATAATAAAATTTCCATCTTTACTTAACATTGGTTGATTTCCAAACTCTAAATCAATAATAGAAAGTCTTCTATGTCCAAGACCTATTCTTTTATCAGTATAAATACCTTTTCCATCAAGGCCTCTATGAGAAATGGGAGATATTAAATTTTTTATCTCTTTAGGTTCCACAGTTTCCCTATCTGATTCTAGACAATATATTCCAGCAATTCCACACATAAATATTGAAAGTTTTATAGTTGTAAATCAATCGATTTATCTCGAATGAGGAATCTTCTTTTTCCCGAAACTGGTGGTTCGATTCTGTCTACTATTTTTATTGCTAAATTCATATCTAATCCTATATAGTTTTTCCAATATATATATATTTTCTCTTTAGTTTCCTCTCCAAAACAATCATCTACAGAAAGATATATAATTATATTATCAATTTTATTTTGAACAACTTGAAATTGTTTTATATTTTTAAATTGGTCAAAATAATCCACAAAATGCAATACAATAAGATACTTTCTACTTGGAGTAACTAAAATATCACTATCTCTCCCAAATACTTTATCAATTGTTTCTAATTCTCTACCACTCTTACATTTATTTTCACCCCTCATAACAATATCTTGAGAATCATATCTTATAAAAGGCATTGCATAATTATGCAAATCAGTTGTAATATGTCTCCCTTTTTCTCCCGGTCCTACTTGATTATTATTTGAAAGAATTTCAGATATTCCATATTCCATTGATAAAATATATGTTTCGTGATTAGGACTTTCGAAAACATTCGGCCCTCCCTCACATCTGTATGAATCAAAAATCTTACAACCAAACTGTTTTTCAATAAGTTTCCTGGCACTTGGCAATAAAACACTCCCCGTAGTGGTTAGGGCCTTTGGTCGAATGTCTTTAATATTATTTTTCTCCATGTACTTTGCTAAAAAGAAAAGGGGATCTGGGTAAGATCTGATTATAGGCGGATTGAAGTTACGGAAAATAGTCAAAAAACTTTCAAAAGTATCATCCGTTAAATTAGCTGATGATAAATACTTTGTGCGTAGAAAAACATCCTGCAATTGTTTTTCTTTAGCACGGGAGTATTGACTTATTTTCACAAACTTATCTCCAAATCTATAACCCATCCAATACCATCCTCTCATGTTGGCTGCAATATTGAAACTATAGGCATCTTTTGAAACATAATATTGCATGGGCTGCCCTGTTGAACCGCTGGATTTATGTGGAATAATTCTAGATTTTGGGTAATTTTTGTTTACTAGTTTATTTATATTTTCTCTAATGATTTCTTTTGTTAGGATTGGTATTTTATATAGATCATCTCTTGATTTGATATCATTTGGAGTTAATTTATTATTTTTAAATAGTTCATTATAATATTCTATATTGTTAAATGAATAATGAATTATTTTTTTTAATTTCTCATTTTGATAATCAACCAAGTCTGAATATTGCCACCATTGGCTCTTTTGTAAAAATTTAAAATGTTTGTAAATTGATTTTTTTAAAATTATATCACTTGTAGGTAAAATAATTTTTTCGACAATTGAGTTGTAAATTTTCATTAAAACAATATTTTGTATTTGATTTTATAGATTTTCAATAAGTGTAATATATTTTTTTTTCATAACTTCTAATTCGAAGTTTTCACATATGTAATCGTAACCTCTTTCACCCATATTAATTCTACTTTTTAAAGATAAAATTAATTGAAGTAAACAGTTTGAAATGCTTTTATAATCTTTGGCTTTACATACATAACCAGTAATTTCATTTTTAATTAAATATTTATTATCTCCGACTTCTGTAGCTACTACGGGTAATTGATGCATCATGGCTTCCATGATTGAATTCGAAAACCCTTCATAAATTGATGTTGATAAATAAATATCTGCCCTCTTGTAAAAATCGATAATATTGTAGGGATTAATCACTATTTCAACAATAAATTCAAGGCTGAATTTTTTAATCCAGTTTTCAAGTTCTTTTTTTGATTTTTCGTCTCCATAACCAATAATAATGTACTTTAGAGTACCTTGAAAAGGAGATTTTCTTAAATGATCTACTGCTTTTAATGCTGTAAAATAATCCTTAAATACATCAAACCTTCCCACTGATAATATTATTAACTGTTTATTCGTTTTTTTATCTAAAATATCTATTTTCTTTCTAATTATTATTCCATTATGAATTACTTTTAGTTTCGAACCTACAAAACCCTTTTTTTTAAGAAGTTCTTCACCAGCATAGTTATTTAAAATTGTAAGGTGATACAATTTATTATGAATGAATTTAAAGATTCTCATTTTAAATTTTCCATATCCTTTAGAACCTCTAAAACCTCCAATTACATATGGCACCCTAGCTATTTTACCTATCAATGTAGCTATAATATTGTTTAAAAAAAGATATGAAAAAATTATTTCTGTCTTCTCTCTTTTTAAGATAAAATAAAATTCTATACTTTTTTTAAAAATAGAACCTCTCAAAAAGACTACATTGAGATTCTCTTTTTTTATAAATTCTAAATTTTTATCATTACACAAATCAGAAAATACTACTAATGTAACATTATGATTTTCTTTAAGTAAATACAAAAGGTATAAACTTTGTTTTTCAGCTCCTCCAGAGGATAAAGTGGAAATAAATAAAGTGATGTTTTTTTTTAACTTCAAAATTTTGTAGTATCGTTATTTTGACTTCTCAAAAATTGAATTAATTCATATGATAAACCCTCTCTGTTATGTCTATTAGTTATATAATTTTTACAATTTAGACTGACATTATTATACTCTTTCAAATCTATCAAGTATTTGAGACCCCATGGTAATTTGCTGAAATCACTACAACTAACTCCTAGGTTATGAGCTTTGATAATATTATCTGGATCTATCTCATCAGTTGTTAATATAGGAGTCCCAACAGCAAAAGACTCAAGAAAAGTGTTAGGAAAACCCTCATAGAAAGAAGTATTTAATAGGCATATTGACTTACTTAAAAACATATATAATTCCTCTCTATCTAAATAACCAACAAAATTTACATTAGGTTGATTTTCAAGTTTTCTCAAAATCGTTATTAAAGATTTATCAATATTATTATTTGCTTTTCCTGCAATTTTAAAATTAACATCTGGAAATTCTTTGGTTATTTTTAACAATAATGGCAGGTTTTTTTGGTATTGAAAATTCCCTATCCAAGATACGTAACGACGGTCTTTTCTTTGAACAATATCGGATTTTATATTTTTGCTGTCAAATGGATTAACCAGTTTAATAATACTTTTTTTGGGATACTTTTTTTTTAATGTATTATATTGATATTCATTTTGACATGAAATAATTGGAGTAATCGCCAAACCTAACTTATAGGATAAAGCTCCAAACAAAGATATTTTTTTAAATAGCCGTTTATCTACATCAACATTATTCGCTATTCTGTGAATAAATTTAATTCCATTTAATTTTGATATGATGGATAAAGGCAAAACAATAAATCCAGCTCCTGCTTGAATAAGATAGTTAGGAGTGTATTTCTTTATACTTTTATTAAGTAAATAAAATCTAGGATAAATCCACAATATCGGATTTTTACCTTTTAAAGGGAAGGTCTCGATAAAATCAATTAATGATTCTTTTGGGTAAAAGCTTTCTTTCTCAACCAATACTCCAACATTTTTTTCATTACTAATTAAACCTTGTATCCAATTTAATGATTGAACAGTTGCTCCACCAACAGCTTTTTTCTTATCTTCTAATAAGAATGGAATATTAAAATCAAAAAATAAAAATTTACTCATTTTATCAAAAAAAATTTTTCTTTATTATAAAAACATAAAACTGCAATAATGCTCAATGGAAATGTTAAACTCAAATTATAAAACATCCAAGGAAAAAATCCAAAAAAGCTAAACAATACCACCTTTACATCCTTATTTTTAATATTAAAAAAACCAAATAGTTTGTATTGGAACATAATAAAAAAAATAAAAATAAAAATCCCTGAAGAACCTAATAATTGGGTATACAAGAAATTACTTGTAAAAATATCGGATATATCTTTTCCATTAGCAGCATAACCCCAACCTACACCCGTAAATATATTATCATAAAAATTATTCAAGCTATTATAAATTTGTTGCATCCTAGCTTCTTCTAAAGATGTTTCAGATGTAAACCTATAAACCAGATTTGCTTTTAAAAAAAATGTTTTTAAACTTAAGGACAAACTAAAAAGTAAGAATAAAAATAATCCAATAACCTTTTCTTTAAACGAAATGATTTTTCTTTGATAAAAAACAAAAACTAAAAGTGTTAAAGATAAGATTAAAGTAGAACCTCTACTTGCATTCAAAATTATTGGCGAAATAAAAAATACTATTAATAATCGATTTCTCAAGGTTGATAATTTGAGTATAGATTCTTTTCGACTAATTAATAAAAGTAAAACTGCCATAGCACCAGTCAGTGCTAAACCATTTGGTTGTATAACACCTCCTAATCCAAATCTTGAAATATAACCATCTTGTGACAATACAAAGGTATTTCCATTCGCCATATTAATTACACCAAGATGCCATAATGTATTTAACATTACATTAATAAAAATTGAGATAAGAGTATATTTGTATATGTATTTAATAATTATTTTTTTTCTAGAAATATTAATAATCAAAATAAAAAAAAGATATGTCAGTGAGAGCTGTTTAACAAATTCAAAATTAGTTTCATAAAATGGCCTATTGTAAAACTCTATAAAAGAAAAAGGTAATATCACTAAGATAAAATATTTGAAATATGGAAATTTATATTTTCTCAGTGAAAAGACTCTATATAAAATTAAAGTAGCAGGTATTCCTAAAAAAATAAATGGCTGATAAGGAATCTCAGGTAATCCATAATTTAACCTAAAAAACCTTCCTAAAATAAAAGGAAGATTAAAAATCCAAAAAATAATTACCAATAATAATAATTTTTCATTTAATTTCATAAAACTCTTTTAATATGCTTTAAAAAAAAATGTTTCCTGTATAAATAAACCACTGGTATAATGTAAAAAAATGAGCTTAATATCCTTATAATTACAAAGTTTTCAAGTGTAAGAACACCAAAATAATGTAAATACAATACTGATAAAATTAAAATTCCGGTAGATATAAAACGATATAAAGGCAGTTTTCTTTGCTTGTCAACTACAGAAGAAATTAAAACGACAGAAATATAACTTAACATAACTTCAAAAGGCAAACTGAAAATATAAATTTTTGATATAAGAATTGCGCCACTCCATTTAGGAAGAAATAAAGGGATAAATACTTCAACAGCAACACAAACTGCGGGGATTAATAAAACAGATCCTAAAACAAGAAGCATTGTTTCTTTAATAACTAATTTATGAATTCTATTGTAGTTTCCCTTTCCTATACCTTCAAAAACATCTTGAATTCTCACTTTAATTGATGACTTAAATATTACTATAAATTGTCCTGTAATCATTGCTGCAAAAGTATACAACCCTAAAGAATTCATTCCTAAGTATTTAATTATCAAAATTCTTTCAGCATATTGAAAAGAACCTAAAGCAAGAGTTCCAATTGTTAAAGGAATACTAATTGAGAGGATTTTCTTAAAAGTCTTTTTTTTAATTTTAAACTTATAGTTAAAACTCATAAATCTAAAGTAAAAAATAATAGCAAATACTCCTATTAGAATATTTGTCATCATCACAGCATATATTTTCAAAAAAGGAACTGCTATTATAACAACAATAGAAGCTATTGATACGGTATAAAATGTTATTTTACTAGTTAATACAAACTTTTTTTGAATTACTGCTTCTGTAGCTAATACACCTCTTAACTTAGAAAATAATAATCCAAATGAAGCTAGCACTATTAATATTACATTATTCTTAGATTCAACGAATAAAGAGCTTGTTAATCCTACAATAAAAAGTAATATTGACAAAATAATTTCTGACGAATATGCTGTATTTTTAACTATATCTGCCTTCACCCTATCGTTTTCACCTAATAAGTTTCCTACCTCTCGAGAAGCAGTGGTATTAAATCCTAAACTTCCGTATTTATTAAGCATTTGGACCAATTCTATTGTTTTTAGCAAACCATAATCCGATGGACCTAAGTATTTTGCAACAACAAATGATTTTAAAAATTGTATTGGACGTAAAGCAAGATTTGAAAATAAAACGGCCAAAAAATCTTTAACCACTTTTTTCTTGAAAAAAGACCCATTAATATTTAATTTATCAATAAAATGAAAAAAATATCTCTTCATTAAAAATTTATCGTTTTTTTATAATTTCTCCTAAATAGTTATGTACCCAATAAGAAACACTATTCCTGTGCCATTTAGAGGATTTAATAAATTCTAAATAATTTTTTTGAGTGTAAAAAGCGCCATAAGTCATGTAATATTTTAAGTATTTATGATAGTAATATTGAACGTCATTATCTGAAAAAACACTCAATATATAGAAAAAGGGTTTTATTAATTTTGCCCATGTGGGAAAATAAGAATATTGAGCTGGTAAATTTGTATTTTTAAACATTCCATAAAAATTATACTTATTCAAATATTCTAATAATAATTTTTGACCAATTTTATCTTCCCAATTAACATTTTTCCAAAATTCCATCAATTCGTCATCCCATAGTGGTAGTCGCCATTTATAGTTAAACCAATCATAGGCTCGTTGTCCATTTATAACATATTTTGATTGCCTTTCTTCCCACTCATGCATTTCAAAATGAGATGCAAACTCTCTTTTAGAAAGAAATTTTCGATTCTCTAATGATAAAGATTTTATAATTCTATTGGATACTAATTTTTTATTTTCTTTAGTCTTTAAGTTTGACCATAAACTAAAATGCTTATTTATTATTGTTTCTGTAAATATGTTAATGTCTATTTGATCAGAGTGGTGTGTTTTTAAAAATTCTGGGATGTGGCCACCCGAAGTAAAATCTCCCGATTGACCATTAATTATTATCGCATCATTAGGAATAAGGCCTTGTTTTCTCAATTTTAATAAGGCATAATATTCAGCAAGATGAGGAGCTGAGTTTAATCCACCAGCAAATTTAAAATATTCTTCTCTCTCTTTTGTATGAAATAATTTACGGGATGGAGTTTGTTTTAACTCTATAAAATGCCATTTCACTCCTAATTTTTCTGCAATATATTTTGCTCTTTCTATTTCCCACACACCTTTTTTTCCATAGGTATAAGTAGTTATGTTATCATATTTCAACTTCTTGAGCAAGACAAGAATTAGCCTTGAGTCTAGACCTCCACTTAATGGTAGAAAAACAGGAGCTCCATTGAATGATTCAATCATTCTCGAAAATACACTCATTGTAATTTCATGTAACTTATCTACACTATCATTTTTATTTTGTGGCTTTTCGTTAGGAAAGTATTTATAATACTTGTTGGTTTTCACTATACTTCCCTTAACAAAAAACAATAATGACCCAGGTTGTAGCTGATTGATATTTTTTAATATTGTTTCTTTACCAAGACAATAACCAGACATTTTAAACATGGTAACTGCGTTGTCGTTAAGTGAACTAGTTGTTATATTTTCAATAAGATTATCTGCACAATTAGAAATATTTAGAAATTCGGTTTCGTGAATACTGTAAAAAATAGGGTATGACCTGACTTTGTCTACTGCAGCAATTACAAAATATGGAGATTTGATAATTAAGGCGAAGTTTCCAATAAATTGACTCAGATAATATTGAAATTTTATGTGAGTCTCATCTATTTTTTTGTCATTAAAATAAGATAATTCTATAAGTTTACGACAAGCGCTTTCCCCACTAAAATAATTTCCTTCATGCCAAAAGGATCCTTTAATAAAAATCTCAATATTATTTTTCTCCCAAGATGTCCAATTATATTTATTATTATTAATAATTTTCGTTGTCATGGTCTACAAATTAAGATTTGGAAATATTTTTATTTATTTTAAATAATAAGTGATCATCAAGTGATTTAGTAAACCTGTTTGAAGTTACTCTTAATTGTGGTTTTGAACCAAAAGGGTTCAAAATAATACTTGTTGGGAGTATTATAGGCTTTACATTATAGGGTTTAAACATTTTCACCAACTCTTTTTCTGTGTAATATTTAACATGTGTTTTATCTGACGAAACTGCTTTTGGCAACCTTCCAAGTAACACCCGAATTCTTGAAGTAAAAGAAACAATATTTGGAATTGATATTAAAATTATGGCATCTTCTTTTGCAACTCTCATTATTTCTGAAATATAGTTTTGAGGGTCTCTTATGTGCTCTAAAACCATAAAAGATATAATAACATCAAAGCTATTATTCTTAAAAGATAAACTTTCATTTTCAACATCTACTTTTTCTGAAAAATCACAAAATAACTCTACTTTTTTCAGAGCCTCAGATGATATGTCAATAGCGGCTAGATAAGATGCATTTTTTTCTTTTAAAAACTTTAACCATCTTCCGGTACCTGGACCGATATCAAGACACCTTTTTCCTTCAATTTTAAAAGAAGTTAAGTTTTTAACAATTTGTTTATCTCTTCTATTTAATTTCTTTAATTCAAAACTATAATTTTCTGTTTTTTTAGATCGAAAAGCATTATCAAAAGTTTCTTCTGTAAATGTTTTTTTATTCATTTATTTTTATATTTTTATTCTACTTTGATTTATAACCATAGCTCAAAAGCTACTAATCACAGGATTTAGTTAGACATATTGAAATTTTATTGTATTATCTTGAGATTAATTATATATAAGTTTTCTTCTTATTTTTTTAAATATAATATCAAAATGAAGGTTAAAAATTTACCTAACTTTAATATCCTCATACCAATTATTAATATTGTTTTTTTAATCTAGATAGAATCTTTCTTTTTTATACTTATAAAATAACTTATAGTTAGAGATCAACTTCTTCAAATGTTTTAGAGAGTGGAAAACACCTATCTTTTTTTCATCATTTTGAAAGACAACCTTATTCAACAACAACTCATTCTCTTTAACTACAAACTTCTTGAAGTTTTTTAAATTAAATTCTTGTTGGGTTTTATTATCAAACGATTTTACATGAATTTCTTTAGAATCGTACTGTAATGCAATACCATATTTAGCCAATATATTACCATTTATTGAACTTTCAATCTTCAAAGTATCTCCATATGAGTTTTTGATATAACCTATCGAAATATCATTAATAATTTCATTACGTTTCTCTAACCAACTGGCCCATTTTGTTAATGTAATAGGCACAACATCATCAAAACTATTAAATAATGAATAAATTTGATTCATTATTATTGGAAACTTACCTAATACATTTGGATGTTCATACTTAATACAAGGAATATCATACGAATTAATTTTATCTAAAAGTGACTGGATATATATCTTAGTGATTTCCTCAGGAGAAATATTCTTGTATGACGAAATTAGTTTACTAAATACCAATGGATCATTTGGTATTTCAATATATTTAGCAATTTGTTTTCCTACGATTGGCCTGTATGGGTAATTATTGTAATCTAAACCAAATGAATGTGAGTATTTATAATTGTATTTTTCAAGTATTCTTTTTGTACTATTATACCAGAAATATTCTGGAGCCGAAAAACCGACAGAATTAATCGAGTTGCGAAGTAACAAGTTATGACCCAACTCAAAATTTTTCAAATTATGGCTGTAAGTAGGGTAAAGACAATGGAAGTAATTATGATTCTGAATATCAAAATTATACTCTTTATAAAGAGAAATAAAATCTAAATTATTTTTTCTTTTGTAAAAATTCACAAAAAAAGTAGTCTTATCAGCATTTTCTTTAGCATACTCAATTGTATTAACAATTCTTTCAAAAGCAATATCTTCTGCGGTATTTCTATCTGGGTCAACATCAATTCTTAAGTTGCAAACATTAGCTTTATCTTCTGGAAATCTCCAAATGTATATAAGTGGTAAATCAAAATGGGCAAAACACTTAATTAAAGCATCTCTTATGTACAATCGAATATTATATTTTACCTTTCGATTCAATGATTCCGTACAATAAATCTGATTTTTAACATCAAGGCATATCTTCTTATAACTTTTTTGAGAATTTGACCAATAATTTTCAACCTTAGAATAAAGCCCTAATAATAGTGAGGGGCCATTATTAATATACTTATAACTTACCTTGGAATCATTATTAAAATCATTAAGAAGGCCAAAATCAATCTTACTATAATCAAAAAAAACTTGTTTAAAGTTCATAGATGAAAAATTCTCTAATTGGCTGTCTTTAACTAGTAAAACATTACCATTATTTCGCAAAGCATTTATTGTGAATTTTTCTAATTTAGAAGCTTTAAACCATGTAATAATAATTTGATTTTTAGTATTAGGAGGTATATCCATTACTGAATGGATAATCTTAAAAGGGATTCCTTCACTTTCAAGAATAGAAACCCAAAAATCATTTCTCTTAACTAATATTATTCTGATATCTCTGATTTCCATATGTTCAAATTTTCATTAGCTAAATAAATTTCTTCATTAGAGGGGCGACGATTAATAGTAGTTATTTTTCTAGAATTTTGTTTAATTCTTGGTGCACAATTAGAATTTAATAAATTAATTGCTTTTATTAATAAATCTTTACCAAGTATAATATTCTTGTATTTTAAAGACTCTAATGAATCATCTTTAGAAACTTTTAGATGTTCTTGAATAAGAATATCACCTGTGTCAATACCTTTGTCAGTATAAAAAATTGTTGTTCCTAATGCATCTTTTTGATTATGAATTAAAGACCACACTTCACCACCACCCCAACCACGCAAATATGGTAAATAACTATTATGAATTGTAATAGTGGATTTTAAAATTTGATTAAGAATATTGGGCCGAATAATAGTACCTCCTGATATAAATAAAACATCAATCTTGTTTTTGAATAAGTAATTCTCGATCACTTTTCCATTTATTTTTGAAGTTAAAATTATCTTAGAATTAAAATTTGATTGTTTCAATGCTTTCTTTATGAGGTCAATTCTTGAATAGAAGTCTAATTCATATTGTCTTATATCAATAAAATCTGTGTCAATATTTGAATTTTTATTTCTCTTTTTTTTAATCAACTTAATAAGTTCTCTACCCAAATTCGTTTTCCAAAATATGTAAAATATTTGCCCTTTAAGTGTTGTAGGACTATTAAAAATCTTAAAAGCCAAATAATTGCTTATGTAAGGTATTAAATAACGTAACTTTTTTTTCTTAAGTTTCTTTTTTTCTCTTTTGGGACGGTATCGATTAGTTTGTACTAGAATAGTATGAATCTCTATTTTATGCTTTATTAAATTCATAATATAAAACATAGAATTAGTACCAAGACTCGTAGTGATACAAATATTGTTATTTTTATTTAGTTCATTCTTCATTAATATTTTAATTTACAACGATGTCTATAAATCTCTTACAAAACTTTCTCATTCCTTCAGGAGAAATCGATTTTAAATAAGTTTTTTGACCATTTAATGCTACGAAATCCATATAATTTTTATCTGCTAATAATCCTTGAATCTTTTCTTCTAAATCACTATAATCCCAATTAAAAGAAACATATGTCTCTCCTTCAATAAAAATATTTGGCCATGTTAGCATGTGTTTTAAAGAGGGCTTCAGTAAGACACCACAGTATATGAAAGATTCATAATCCCTTACACCTATTTCACCCCATCCAAACGGACTTGGAAAAATTTTGGTTCTTTTCATTACTTCTTTAAATTCCTTGTCTGATATCCTTTTGCCTTGAATTACAGAAAATAACTTATTTTTTTTTGATATTCTAGTCAGTTGATTAACTAACTCTTTCCGATGAAACGCAACTGTTTCTCTTGATAGATTAGCGGTTGTTTTTAATAAAATATCAATATCCTTATTATCTATATTAAAATGAGACTGATTATATTTTGGTTTAAGAATATTGAAATAACGACCTGAAATAATACTCTTTCTATTATTACCAAACGCGGAAAACATATCTCCTAATCCTATGTTCCATGATAATCCTATCTTATCATTGAAATCAGGTAATAATTTACTTATTTCAGGATAGGGTTCACTATCTGAAATATCATGGTTGTGATGATAAAAGTCTGTAAAAATTCTTCCTCCATAAAATTGCTTTTCATAGATATATCTGTCCTTAAATAATTGTTTTTTTAAATACTTATCAACATATGGAAGTAATTCAAAATGAGTTGATGAGGTACTATCTGCTGTATCCATCCAAATAATCTTTCTTACTTTTTCCCTTGCCTTTCTTAAAAAACTTATCATTAAACCATTTTTATCGAATATATATTTTTTTTCATTGATTAAAGTAAAAATTGGTTTTGAAAGTAAAACTAAAATATCACAGTCAAAAAGCTTTTCACTCAATTTATCGTGAAACTCTAACTTAATACCATTTCTTTCGAGTTCTTTTTTATTTACTAAAATTGGATAAATATGATAATAAATAATTTTTGAGTGGTCTATAACTATATTTATTTTTTTCATTTATTCTAAGGTTTAGATAAGATAGTATTCTAATAAAAGATATAAAATACTTTTTTCTCAATTAAAAATCTCATTAATCATATATATAGTTATTTAATTTGTATTGATATTCAAATATGTATAATCCCTTCATATTTTTTTTATTTTTTATTCTGTTTTTTAAAATTATTAGAACTCATTTTCTTAGTTGAATTTAATTCAATTATTGTAGCTATTTCATTAGATAATCTCTCATCCCAAGATTGTATTTTAGTATTTGAAAATTCTTTAGATTTTTTAATATAAATATTAATTTTATGAGGATTATTTATAAGATCAATGATTTTATTTGATAAATCTTCAGGAGTATTTTGTCTTCTAATTTTAATAACAGTATCATTAGGTATAAACTTCTCTGTAAATTCATCAATATGCAATTTAGGTTCACTTTCCAACATAATAATACATTTATAAAAAGAAAATGCCTCCAAAACTGTATTACTCAAATTCCCTAATTTATTTAATGAAACATATATGTCCGATTTAAAATACATTTCTGCAACTCTTTCTTTGGGAAGAGCTCCTATTAAAAAAACAAAATCAGCTAAATCATATTCCTCAATAAGTAATTTTAACTTACTTTTTAAAATTCCTTTACCGACAATATTAATTTGTATTTTTTCACGGTAGTCTTTTAATCTTCTGGCAGTTTCTATCAAATCTAATATTCCTTTTGTTGGAGTCAAAGAACCGACAAACAATATATGAGTTTTATCACTTTTCTTCTGTTCAATTATTGTGCTATTTGCCTCAATCCCGTTCAACAATATTTTTCTAGGAGTACTCCTATTAATTAGCTTATCAATATAATATTCCGTTCCACTTCCATCTTGGGTCCCTATACATAAACTATAATTTCGCTTGTAAGAGTAATAAGTTAATACCCTAGACAACCTATATAAAAAATTTTGTATTAACTTTTTTTGAGAAGGATAAATTCCTAATATTCGAATAACTATAAATGGATTGTATTTCCTTTTAATAAGAGATGCTAAAATAATATTTGACCGATCTAAATAATAAATTGCTTTTTTATTATTAGAAAAAAATAGTCTAAACTCTTTAATGAAAATAATTGTTTGTATGAGATTATTAAATTTATTTATAATTTTCGGAAAAGGCCTGTAAGGGTAAATTATAAATTGAATTCCATTAATAACAATCTTCTTTTGTTTGTGATTGATAATAGATGATTCTTTTATCGTTTTACATACTAATATCCATGTAACTATATGATTTTTAGAAACCTTATCTACTAAATTTGTAATAGTTGGTATTCCTGATGGCTGCCATGATTCTTTTTCTATTGTTTCAAATAAACCTGAAAAAAATCGGGTAATAAAAATAAATTCATTTTTAATCATATAATGAAGTTCTTTACTAAAAATAAAGTTTTTAATGCAGATTGCTATAAAAATCTATCTGCATCAAGAAATAATCAAGTAACCTCAATTAGTCTCTTGTGCTTATATTTAAAAATTTAGGGAATCATAAAATCATTAACTGCTTGGTTATCTATCTCCCAAATACCTTTTGATAATAATTTATTTCTAAAATATTTTTCATCAAAATGCATAACTCCAGAACCATCAATCCATGATGGTATAGTTATACACCTTTTACTAATTGCAGGAACCATTTCATCCCATACTTCTTCAAGCCATGTAGAAAATATAAAAATTGGACGGTTTGTAGTCATAGCGAAGCCGAAAGTTGTTGATGTGATATTCATAAATAGAAATGCGTCAGCCTCTTGAAAAACTTCTTCAAAAGGAGCACTTAATTGATAATCATAGTAATTTTTATAAATAATTGTAGATTCTTCTAACCTATCAGGATGTCTTTTTATGATTGAATTTATTTTAGTCTTTGATAAAAATTGACCTATTTTAAGCATAAGTTTTAATTGATACGGCCAAAATGAATATAAATTATGTCTTGTTTCTGTTAATGGATATTCAACAATCATCAACTTTTTTATATTAGACTTTGTGTTTAAATTATTATGCTTATCAAATAATTTTTTATAAAAATTTGAATTAACAGAGATAATTTCTGGACGATTGATTCCTTCAAGATACTTAACTCTTAACTTTTTATAATTCTTTGATGCATAATTCGTTACAACTAAAAACTTATCAACTATTGATAAATCAATAAGAGCTCTAAGTGGTATATCAAACATACCTATGCTATTACCATGAGATGACCCAATAATAGTATGACCAGCTAACTTTGCTGCTGCACTAAAAGTTCTAAAACTAATATGACCTAATGATGGAATAAAAAATTCACTTGGAGATAGTTTTTTAAGAATAGAATAATGATAATCTAACAAACTATTTGTCTTAGTAAATGCATCATTAATAATGTACTTTAAATTTGATATTATCCCTTCTGAAATGCTAATTTCATATTTTAATCCTAGTTCTTTAAAAATTCTTAGAATCTCGTTTATTGAGTGTTCAAAATAAACTTGAGAATTTTTAGTAACATAAAAATATGTTGAAATATCAAAAAGAGGGTAAAATTTTATAGGTTTATTCTCCATTTGAGAATACTTCTTTAAATAAAAATGATTTTTTGATTCTAATGTATAAATTACATTTTCATCTTTTTTCTTATTAAAAGATTTATTTAATTTTAATTTTAACAGAGACCCTTTCAAACTGTTGTATAATCTACCCTTATTTTTAGGGATTACTTTATCTTTATATCTATTGTATATTCCATCTATTGATGGATCTTGATTTAGTAGAGCTTCAAAATAAATAGCAGAATTATTAAACTCTGGTTCTAAACCTTTTTCATCTAATCTTTTAAGAACTAATAATGAGTGAATTATTCCTGATATTTCTAAAATTAATTTATTGTTGATATTCAATAATAATTTAATTCTTTCATCCTTTGTTTCTCTAATTATATTAACATAATCATTATAAACATCATTACCTATGGCTATTGATTCATCATCTAAAATAGGCCATATCATTTCATTATTAACCCATTTCTCTAAACCCAATTCTTTTACAGAGAAAATATCTAAAGGATATCTATCTTTTCTATTTTTCATTTATTATTACCAATATTAATTAAAAGTTTAAAAAATTTATTGTAGTAGATTTCTTGAACAAAAGTTACTAACTATATAAGTTACAAGTAGTAATATTTTAGTTTCTTAAAATGGATTTTTTTGCTAAAACATTAGTTATAATTATGCATTATGTTAAAGTATTTAGATGGATTTCTATATAATTAAAATGCTTTTATTATAATTAAACACTACTTAGTTCCAACTCCCAAAATCATCAATTCAACAGACCACCTAAAAAACTTTATTCCAGTTTTCTTAGATAACCATCTTCCGGTTTTTGTCCCAAAAAATAAATTTAAAATTTTTGCTAAACTTCTAAAAAATAGATTATTCCATGTTGATGGTAATTGAGTGAATTTCTGAACCTTTATATCATTTAAACCAAACATATTTAAGGCCTCATTCATTGCAACAGGAGTATAAGGTCTGCAATGTGTAACATCTTCATAAAAAACTTTATATTGACTTTCCCAATCTGGTGTCAAAATAATAAGTTTACCTCCTTTTTTTAAAACTCTTATGCTCTCACTTATTAGATGATTTGGAGTATAAACATGCTCAATAACCGATTTCTGAAAAACAATATCAAATGTATTATCTTCATAAGGAAAAATATCTTTTGTAATATCAACAATTTGAATATCTAAATTCGGGGTATATTTTTTTGCACTTGGATCTATATCAATTCCAAAACAATTAATTCCAAAATCATTAAAGGCATTTAAAAAATCTCCTCTTCCACTGCCTATCTCTAACAACTTCATATCTTTATTCAAACTGAACTTTTTAGCCAAATAGCCTATTAATTTGCTGGGATAATCAGATTTTGGTCTAGATTTAATATCGTATCTCGTTTCTATATAATTTAATTTCATATTTTGGGTTAAATTTAAAAAATGTTTATTTATGTTTTTCTTAGTTTAGTTTGTAATGAATACTTATTATTTAGCTTGAATTGATTTTTAAGCGTAAATATATTTTAAAATAGGCTATCAACCCATTCTCTAACAACACCGTCTCCTCCACTCAATTTCAAATGGCAAATTCCAGATATTGACTTAATTTTTGAATGAGCATTATTTGGGCAAGCTTTAAAACCAACTGCTTTGAGCAGTTCTTGGCAATTTATATCATCACCTATGTATGCTACTTGATTAAGTGATATACCTTCTTTAGCACAAATTTCTAAAGCAGCTTCTAACTTACCTCCATCTCTTTTACCTTGATACAAATAGTCAACTTTTAATTTAGCTGCTCTTCTTTCTACTATTTTAGTCTTTTCTGAAGTAATAATTCCAGTTTTAATCCCATATTTTTTTAATATTTCAAAAGCCATTCCATCATAGGTATGAAATCTTTTAATTTCATCTCCATTTTCTGAATAATACATACTACCGTCTGTGAGTACACCATCTACATCAGAAAGAAAGAGTTTAATTTTATTTACCATGCTGTCCACCCCCCATCTACATTTAATATAGAACCTGTCATATAACTACTTGCTTCACTAGCAAGAAAAGTAAAAGGGCCATTTAATTCTTCGCGATTACACATTCGGCCCAAAGGGGATAGCTGTGACCAGTTTTTTAAAAAATGTTTAGGGTGATCGTTAAAAATACCGTGTGGAACAATTGCATTACACCTTATACCTTCTTTTGCATAAAAAGTAGCTAAATATCTAGTGAAATTAGGAATAAATGATTTTGAAGCTATATAGTCTACAGGTTTAAAATTAATATTTCCTTCTCCGAAATCATATAAACTCTGATTTGGTGCTACCACTGAATATGTTGAAGCTACATTAATAATATTTCCAAAACCTTGTCTTAACATCAGCCTACAAATAACTTGAGAAATTATAATTGTCCCAATAAGATTGACTTCAACAGAATTCCTTAAAGCATCCAAAGGATAATGTTCAAATCGACTTTTGTTCTCTATTGAACTATTACTATTATCAAATTTTGCATCAATCGCTGCGTTATTTATCAGAACATCAACCCTACCAAACTTCTTCACTGCCATACTTACTGAATCAGAACAATTTTTTTCATTTGTTATATCTAAACTTATAAACAGATAGTTCTCTTTACTAATCCCAATATTTTGAAATTTTTTAACTAAGAATTCTTTTTTAGATAAATTTAAGTCAGTCAAGACTACTTTAGCTTTTTGTCTTAAAAAACTTATAGAAATTTCGCTTCCGATTTGTCCCAAAGCCCCAGTTATAAAAATAACTTTATCCTCTATAGATGTAGGATTATAATTCATTAATTACAGATTTTTATGATTAATTCTGATTCTTTAATATTTGTTAATGATTCTTTCTTTTTAAAATTATTAATCTTTGAGAAAAAATATTTAGATTGATCAATAAATAGACTATTTCTATCAAATTTCTCTAGTTTAATCAATTTTTTTTCACCGTTTTCTTCTTTAATAGTAAGGGAATTTCTGTAATAATCAAAGTTTAAACTTGCTCTGTCAAAAATAATTTTCAAATATCTCTCTTTATTCATTTCGTAAAAATTTAAATGAATATTTGAAACTGTATTATCTCTATATTTTATTAGTATATCAGCTCCTGATTCTACATCTATTTCTAAATTGCTTTTAAAACTCTTTATTATTGAATAACTATCAACAATACTTTTAACTAAATAATTTGACAAATCAATGTCATGCGATAAAGTTAAAGCCACTCCACCTCCTAATTTTTTTTTTGCAGCATATGATTCTCTATAATCTTCCCAAGGATGCCAATTTGGTAAATACTCTCCCCATTTACTATTTAATGAAAGAAGATTACCATACTTTTCAGAAATTATAATCTTTTTAATTTCTTCTACTAATGGATGAAACCTCATCATATAGCCTATATAAATAAAAACATTATTTTTCTCTAAAGCACTATACAAAGACGAGAAACTAGATAAATTGTGAGAAAGTGGTTTCTCTACTAAACAGTGAATTCCTAATTCAATACATTTCAAAGTCTGAGTTAAATGTTGACTTGTTGGCGAACAAATTATTGCTGCAAAAGGCTTGTTTTGTTTTAATTCTTTCCAAGTAGTTATTGTTTTTACTTGAACTTCCTCTAAATTTCTAAAAGGAAGATTTCTCTGACGAAATACTATTAAGTTTTTAAATCCTAAATACCATAAGTTTCTAAGATGCCTTTCACCAATTGAACCGGCACCAAATACAACTACTGTCTTATTTAAATTGTTAATCAAATTTAATATAATTTGAAGTCTCTATGATTTTAGCTGCTTTATAAAAACTTTGAATATCATCAATATCAATTGCATAAATATTATCCACTACAAATGGAAGTATCTTTTTACCTGTCATACTCTTTTGTTCCAAAATTGTATGAGGTTTTATAACATCTAAAAAACCTATTTGCCAATATGTGTTAGGTAATTTTTGTCTAGGTTGGTTGTATGGCTCTGAAATACCATCTAAAGACAAAAGTGGATTCATCAACTTTGAGGTATTATTAATTGTCCACATTTTATATGGTGTAATAGGTGAAGGAGTAATAATCCTTAGACTATCAGACGCAGAATTCATAAATAATTCTATGCATTCATCAATTATTTCTACTTTTCTGACTGGAGAAGTTGGCCTTAATTGAACAATTATATCAGGGACATACTCTTCATTTTCCTTTAACCATTCTAATGCATGATTAAACACTTCAAAATCAGTACTCATATCTTGAGAGAATTCACAGGGTCTAATAAAAGGAACATCAGCTCCATATTTTTTTGATATATCAGCTATCTTTTCAGAATCAGTAGTAACTAAAACCCTATTTATAAACTTTGAATCTAAACCTGCTTTAATACTATATGAAATTAATGGATGATTTAATAAAGGTAGAATATTTTTACCAGGTAATCCTTTACTTCCTCCTCTAGCTGGAATTATTGCTAATATATTTTTCAAGATTTTTTATTCTTAAGTTTTTCCCTTTGCACTGATTCAATCTCTAATATTTCATTCGACTTATAACTTAACGCTTGATAAGTACTGTTTAGATCCCTAACTAATTTCTGTAACCTCCAAATTCTAGAGAAGCAGCATGATCTGTACCTTTCCATGCTCTATCTTTGGTGAAGTGTCTTTCAATCCATTTAGCACCTAGAGTATATGCTGCCATATCAACTGAAATCCCTAAATGATGTCCTGAGAAACCTATTTCCTTTACCCTATTTTCAAACTTGTCATACAATCTATTGATTTCTAGCAAACAAACATCTTTAAAAGGAACTGGATAACCTGAAGTACAGGAATAAATAATTAGTCTAGATTTAGCTTTGTTGGTTTCTTCAAAAAGTTCAATAACTTTTTCTTCTTCGCCTTGAGTAGTCATCCCAAAAGAAATATGCACTTCCCCTTGGTAATCATCTCTCAATATTTTCAACATTTCATAATTATTATTACAAGCTGAAGGAACTTTTATTAAAATTGGATTTAAAGAAATAATCTCTCTTGCAGAAATAGTATCCCAAACAGAGGTTGAGTATTCAATACCTATACTTTCAGCATATGATTTCAATTCTTTATGTTGACCAATATTTAATTCTAAAAACTCCCTATGAGCCCCATAAGTATTTCCATAAGAATTATGTGGGTTGGGATGGGGATCTTCATATTGTTTAGCCGTCAATAATAGTTTATTGTTTCTCTTTTGAAATTTAGCAACTGTAGCACCTGCATCTTTGGACATTTTGATAAGTTCTTTCGCTATTTCAATTTTACCCATGTGATTACATCCTATCTCTGAAATTACTTTAGGTTTTTCATATTTTCTCATGATTTATAAAATTTATTTTAAATTATTAATATTTTTGGTTTTTTTATGATTTACTAATTTTAAATAACATATGCATAATATTTTTTTAAGTCCGCTATTCATTTAATATCAATAATACTATCAATAGAATTTTCTAGTTTAAATTATTTTTAATGTGGTTCACTATTTTATCAGAAGAATATCCTTTGCCATATAAATTTTCATTCCAAAATTCAAGTTCACAATTTAAAATATCTTGAATTGAAGATAAATCATCAAATAACAATGTATTATTTCCATTTTCAAGTGTTTCAGTCCATTCTGTTTCCTTTCGTATAGTTACACATTTTTTCTTTAACCAATATGCTTCTTTTTGCATTCCTCCACTGTCAGTTATTAACGCTTTAGTGAAGTTCAAGTAGGTTAAATTATCAAAATATGATTGAGGTTCAATAAAATTAATATTTTTATAATATTCCTTTTTCAAGTTGAAGGTTTTCATTAGATTACTAGTTCTGGGATGAATTGCCAATATAACTATTAAATCTAAACTATCTAAAGAATCTAGAACATACGAAAGTCTTTGTTTGTTGTTAGTATTATATGGGCGATGAATGGTAACATAATAATAATTTTCTTTTATTACATTTGCTCCGATTAGGTCATTATTTTTCACAAAATATAATAAATCTTTCATCACATCTCCAACATTGTAAACACCATTTACAATACCTTCTTTTTTAAGATTTTGAATTGAAATTTGGGAGGGTGTAAACAAACATGTTGAGATATGATCAGTTAAAACTCTATTAATTTCCTCTGGCATTTCTTTATTATAACTTCGTAAACCAGCCTCAATATGAAAAATAGGTATGTTTAATTTTGCTGCAATTAATGCTCCTGCTAAAGTTGAATTTGTATCTCCATAAACCACCATTCCATTAGGTTTTTCGTCTACAATAATTTTCTCAATATCAATCATCATTTTCGCAGTTTGCACACCATGATTACTACTTCCGACATTTAACATGTGATTTGGTTTATTCATATTTAATTGGTCAAAAAAGATTTCACTCATATTGGTATCATAATGTTGACCTGTATGAATAGTTATTAAATCTAATTTTCCTTTACAAGCTTTTTCAAAAGAAAAATGCTTAATAAACTGAGGTCTTGCTCCTATAATTGCTATAATTTTCAATATGTTTAATATTTAAAATAGATTGTTTTTACAAATAGTCTTATTATAGATGGATGGTATCCGTTTTAATTTTGTTTGGTCTTGATTTGGATTGTCACACTATATGTTAATTTAAGCCTGGTCTAAGCTTAAAACACATTCATCTTTTATTTAGAGCTTGTAATTTTTAAATTTGAAAAACCAATACTAAACCCTATTTCTTTACTTCATCTATATTATTTAAAAACCATTCATAGGTTTTTTCAATACCTTGTTGTAGATCAATTTGTGAATCCCAAGCTAATTTATTCAGTTTAGAAACATCTAATAATTTACGAGGTGTACCATCAGGTTTGGTGATATCCCAAATTAACTCTCCTTCATGTCCTACTATTTTTTGTATGATTTCTGCCAATTGTTTTATTGTAATATCTTTTCCTGAGCCTACATTATATAAATGTTCTGATAATTTATTTTCCAATACAAAAAGTACCGCTTTAGCTAAATCATCCACATATAAAAACTCACGCATCGGGGTGCCACTACCCCACAGTTTGACGGGCTGATTATTGTGCTTAGCTTCATGGAATTTACGAAGCATTGCGGGTAACACATGAGAAGATTTCAAATCAAAATTATCAAAAGGACCGAATAAATTAGTTGGCATAAGACTTACAAAATCTTTGTTATATTGGTTTCTTATAAATTCACATAATTTAACCCCTGTAATTTTTGCAACAGCGTAACCTTCATTAGTTGGTTCTAAAGGGCCAGTTAATAAATACTCTTCTTTTAGGGGTTGTGTTGCTAATTTTGGGTATATACAAGAGCTGGCTAAAAAAATAAATTTTGAAACATTATTTGTGTGTGCTGCATGTATTAAATTATTTTGTATTAGCATGTTTTCCAATAAAAATTCATACTGATTTTCGCTATTCGCTAATATACCACCCACTTTGGCTGCTGCATCTATAATAACGTCAGGTTTTTCTGAAGATATAAAACTATTAACTCGGGCCTGGTCTCGGAGATCAAGCTCTTTACTTGTTCTCCCTAACAAATTTGAGTAGCCTTTCTTTTCTAGGGCTTTCCATACTGCAGAACCAACCATACCCTTGTGTCCTGCAATGTATATTTTTGATAATTTGTTCATTACATCTGTTTTAATTTAAAAAAAATATAATTATTTCTCATTTTTTTGTTTAAAAATTAAGGCTGACAAGTTATCACTATAGATTTGATTGAAGGACTAACTTACAGAAACTCTATTTAGTCAAAGATTCAATAATTTTATGCCTTTTTAATTAAACGAAGTTTGTGAATTTTTAGATAAACTAGACTGGTAATCTGATATTTTAAACATTGTCAAATTGGTAAAAATAATGATACCCTTACAATTTCTTATACTACTCGAAATAATTTAAGATAGGGTAATCTCCATTTTTTAAATACTGTTCTTTCTTCATTAAATGAATATCGCTTTCCATCATTTCTTTTACTAGATCTTGTAAATTATATTTTGGAATCCATTCTAGTTTTTTGTTTGCTTTGGAGGGGTCACCTATTAGTAAATCTACTTCAGTTGGTCTAAAGTATTTTGGATCTACAGCCAGCACCTCTTTACCTATATCTAATTGATATTCGGAATTACTACAGGATTTTACAAAACCTTTTTCAAAGATGCCTTCCCCTTTAAAATCTAATTCAATACCAACTTCTAAAAAACTTAATCTAATAAAATCGCGAACTGTGGTGGTTTTACCTGTTGCAATTACCCAATCTTCGGGTTTATCAACCTGAAGAATCATCCACATCATACGCACATAGTCTTTGGCATGACCCCAATCCCGCTTAGCATCTATGTTACCTAAATACATTTTATCCTGTAATCCTAACGCAATACGAGATGTAGCTCTGGTAATTTTTCGAGACACAAAAGTTTCTCCTCTAATAGGAGATTCGTGGTTAAATAAAATACCGTTACATGCAAATAAACCATAGGCTTCTCTATAATTTACAGTTATCCAATAGGCATACATTTTTGCAACTGCATAAGGTGAACGAGGATAAAATGGAGTAGTTTCAGATTGTGGAACTTCCTGCACTTTTCCATAAAGTTCAGATGTTGAAGCCTGATAAATTTTTGTCTTTTTTGTCAAGCCCAATAGACGTACAGCTTCCAATAAACGCAATGTTCCCAAACCATCAGTGTTTGCAGTGTATTCTGGAATTTCAAAAGAGACCTGAACGTGGCTCATCGCAGCCAAATTGTAAATTTCATCGGGTTGTATTTTTTTTATTAACCCAATTAAATTGGCGCTATCTGTCATATCGCCATAATGCAAAATAAAATTCCTATTTTCAACATGAGGGTCCTGATACAAATGGTCTATTCTATCTGTATTTAAGGAGGAAGAACGACGTTTTAAACCATGAACAATGTAATTCTTTTTTAGCAAAAATTCGGTTAAATAAGCGCCATCTTGTCCAGTTACTCCAGTTATAAATGCAATTTTTTTACACATAATCTAAATTATTAATTATTTAAACATTATTAGTTTAATTCTGAGGGAATATTTACAACATTATTAATAGAAAATTGAAGTGTTTCATGTTAAATTTATAATTTAAATACCCACAAGAAAAATTATCTTTTTAAACTGTTTTTTCATCTACGATTCAAAATGAATTTTTAATAGATTTTTTCAAAAACGGATGGTATACTCCTTTAGCACCAATAGGAGTTGCATGGCGAATGTCATGAACTATTTCAATCGCTTGTCGAGGCGCCTCTATACCATAGCCTATTCCATTAATAATATCTACATACGATTTTGTATGCAAATCCGTAAAACCTACACTAAACTCTAGTTCATCACCGTCAACAGTTATGGAACGATATGTCGTTTGTCCTTTCTCTTTTACTTCATCTGAGAGCATATCTGAATTTATTGACAAAAACCAACGTACACGTGCTTTTTCAAATTCTAAATAACCTGCAGCACAATCAAGTTTATTTAAATGCACTAAGTTTTGTTTTAGATTTCCAAATATCCAGCCTAACATATCGAAAAAGTGTACTCCAATGTTAGTGGATATACCACCAGATTTTGAAATATCTCCTTTCCAAGAGTTTTGATACCAATTGCCACGAGAAGTTAGATAGCTAAGGTCTACATCGTAAATTTTGTCTTTAGATCCCATATCTATCTTTTCTTTTAGAGCTATAATACTTGGATGAACACGTAGTTGCAGAATATTCCAGATTTTTTTACCGGTTTTTTTTTCCATTTCTTTTAGTGCATCTATATTCCATGGATTTAAAACCAAGGGTTTTTCGCAAATTGTATCAGC
>Ga0206125_10001465_pt1 | contig 27685 bp, 28 predicted proteins | sample Helgoland_Spring_4_FD_148598 | JGI IMG/M metagenome (GOLD analysis project Ga0206125, IMG submission 148598) | Pelagic subsurface seawater microbial communities from Kabeltonne, Helgoland, North Sea - Helgoland_Spring_Bloom_20160331_1 | ecosystem: Environmental > Aquatic > Marine > Epipelagic ... | reverse complement strand
TATACCAGATTCCACCACCATTTGTGATTCGGTATAATTTGTTTTGACGAGCCTCTTCAACAAGGTCTCTTTTTACTTTTTGCGCTAGAGGTGCTGCTTTTGGAGCAGTTTTAGGCGCAGCCTTTGGACGACCAACAGGCTTGTTAGCAGTATTTGCCATTTTATTATGTATTAAATAGAATTAAAAAAAAGAGGGAGGGGCGAACCCCTCTCCTCAAAGTGTTAAGCTTACGCTTTAATCAACAAGTGACGGTTAGCCGCACGAGTGATTAAGTTAGCCTCAGAACGGTAGTGGAATTCTACGTTATCCTTAGTTGCGTTAGACGCTCCAAGAACAGAACCAATCATCCAGTGTTCCATTTCACGAGAGTAACCGTTAGCAGCTTTGTAGTTCATCTCCAAAGCAGGTGCTTTCTCACCAGTCTTAGCATCAGCAACCTGTGCCATTGGTACAGCAACACCGTAGAAGTCTGAACCAGCCAACAACGTTGGGTCATTCAATAGTTTCCAGTCGTGCTTGTGGAAAGTGTAACCACCACGAGCGAAAGAACGGAAGCCTAGGTTTAAAGCTGTATCTGCACTGTTGCTAAAGCTACCGAATGCAGCAGCACCGACAGTTGTTGCAGAAGTACCAGAAGCTAATTGACCAGCAGCAAGCATATCATCGATAGCTAAGTCTTGCGCACGGTTTACGTACATAGCGTACTCAGATGCAGCACCCTCTTTGTCAAATACCTTAACGATATCATCAACCTCAGAGATAGTGTTGATTAGACCAGATTGAACCATACCACGGTCTTCGATTGCAGCGAAGTAACCTTCAGAGCCATCAATAGCAGTGTAGTCTAATTCACCAGAAGCAGCAGCAGTAGCGTTACCGATAGACTGACCTAACAACATCATCATTTCACGCTTGTCCATGAAACGCTGACGAGTGTCAGACTCAGACTTCAAGTACCAGCGGTAGTCACCGTTGCCCAAGTTAATCCAACCGATGTTGGTAGCTTGAGAACCAGTTACACTGTATACCTCTTTCATAATCATGAACTTGTTGGTACGCTTAGTGATACCAGATTCAATGAAAGAAGTAGGCTGGTCAGTACCTTGTGCGTACAAGTTACCAATGATTGGGAAGCTGTAAGTCGTACTTCCAATTAATGCAGGCAAGTTAGCATCAGCTAAGTTTGCTACTACGAAAGAAGTGTCTCCAGTTACTTTCAATACAATACCACGAGTTGAACCGTCAGACATTAAAATAATGTCATTAACACGTACAATAGCAGCAGAAGCACCTAAAGTTACAGTTTGCTTTTTAGCAGCAGCTACATCTCCAGATGGAGTGGCTGATTGCTTCTTGTGCAAACGCTCTTCTTCCCAGTATTGTACTTCGTCATTTGTTGCTACAGCTTTTGTTGCACCAACTAATTGTAGGAATCCTGTGATTCCTTGGTTTCCGTATGTCTTGATAAGAGCATCACGGTTGTCTGGTTTGTTAACCAAATCGTACAACGAAATGTATTTCGCTGCGTCTAATTTTTGTATGTCAAACTGGTTTCCAGCAGGGTTAGTGCCAGCTAGTCCATACGTTACGTTACCTTGGGTAGCCATAATTTATTTTTTTAAATCTTAAAAGTTAATCCGTTGTCATTCATTCCGAGAGCTTGACGAAGTTGGTCTTCTACACTAGGCGCATCTGATTTTCCAGTATCTGTAACTTGATTAGGCTGATACTGCACATTGGCAGCTTTATCAACTAAACCACGCTGTCCTTCTCCAAGTCCTTGCTGATAAGCTGTTTTGACAATCGTTTCGATGTTATCCAAAACAGTTTGGTGCATATTCCACTTTTCAAAGTCCCACTGTCCTTCTTTGCCTACATATGTAGAGAAAAAATCCTCAATGTTCTCGTTCTTAGACTTGAGTTCTGACTTGTAGCCATCTTCCAATCCGAATGTAAACGCCTTGTCTTTTGCTACCTGAAACTCAATGCCATCCAATGCATCAACTTCGGCAGACATGTTGCCTAACCATTCTTCATTTACGATACCTTCAAACTCTTCTTGAGGCTGCTCCTGCTTAACAGGTGCAGCATACTGAGAGCGCAAGCCTTCAATCTCTTGTCTAGCTTTGTCCGCATCCATCTTAAGCTGAATCTGCGATAAACGAACTTCATTCTCATCGTACAAATCTGCGTCCAGTTTGTATTTGTTTCCGAGAAGTAAGTTTAAGTCGCTATCTGACAGGTCTCCGTATTGACTCTTTAACTGGGTTTTTACCACGCTAACATCATCCATTTCGGATGGATTCATAGCTTGATAAGTGAACCAGTCTTGTGGGTCACGACCTGTCTGTCTAACGAACTCGTTAATTGCAGCTACACGCTCATCAATTTCTACAGACGTATCTTCAACTCCTCCGATTTCATCTAAACTGCTAACTTGCCGACCTAGCCTTTCGCTTAGGTAATCCAGCATAGCTGTTTCCATTTCCTCTTCAGAGATGTCTTCTTCTTCTTGTAAAGTACTTTGAGGCTGGTCTTCAACAGCCTCCTCTTGTTGTGGCTCATCTTGTACAACGTCCTGTACAGTTTCCGCCTCATCTTGTACAACCTCCTGTACAGTTTCTGCTGGACTTTCCTCAGTCTCTGTCGCAGGTTGCTCTAAATTCTCTGGCACTTCGCTAGATACGGACATTCCCATATCACCTACTAGTGCTTCTAAATCGTTGTTTAAATCACTCATTTGTTTAATAAATTCAATTATGTTACAAAATTAAATAAAAAAGGGATACACATTGTGTACCCCTCTAATAATCAAATTGTTAAGTTACTTTCTGTATCGTCTTACTTTTTTTGCGATACGCTTAGGCTGCTTAACGAATTGCTTACCCTTTTTGTTACCCTTTGCTTTAGCTCTGTTTGTAGCTCTTTTCTCTGCTGGACTAAGTGCCTTCCATGCCGCATCTGGTAAGTAACGCTTCTTTCCTTTAGACGGTTTTCCATCTGAGGTTCTCCATTTTTGCTTACTCCATTTGCTTAGGCTGTTAGACTTCTTTTTAGCTCCGCTATAACCACCGCCAGACTTCTTGTATCTAGCCGTGGCAATTTGTGCTTTTCTAGCACTCCATTGCCCTGCACGTCCACCTTTAGTACCAGCCTTTACAGCTGCAACAATGCGTTTCCATTTTGCTGGGTTAGATTTTTTAGCGGAACTCATAGTCTTTATTTAGCTGCCACAGGCTTCACAATCTTCGGGGTTTTCCATTGAACAGGTTGGTTGTTCTGCTGTCTCTAATTCGTTGACGAAATCTGCGAAACTGTCGCTCATATTATTTGTTGTAAGGGTTAGTAAAAAAACGAACCGCTAAGGTAGTAATTATCTAAACTGATAATTCAAACCCGCCCTTACACTAAATATGTTTTTGTCCCAGTATCTCATATACTCTGACTCTGTGAATACGCCCCAGTTTTTACCGAGTTTCCATCCTAATACGAATCCACCAGAGTGGTCAATCCATTGCTCTCCATCTACGTAGTTACTGTAAGAAAACTCTTCTTTGTCTCCTACGTGTATGTGGTAGGGAAGGATGTTTAACCAAGTGTGTATCCAGAAGTTGTCTGCATAATGATAGTAGTCTACACCAAGTATTGCAGATACAGACTGAATAAATCCAACGCTATCAATGCTTAGTCTGTTGAACTCGTTTACTACGCTAGGATAAATATATCTACGGAAGTCTTCATCAGTATCCGCTACTCTTTCTCCGTTAGGGTCTAGCCAATACCAGTCAAAGTTCTCTACCTCATCATCATTGTCATAGTCAATGCCGTAGTAAACGTCTTCGTAGCCCATATTACGCACTAAATCCCACCAAGGGTTGTGCGCTAAAAAGTCAGCTATAGGGTTGTAACCGTATGGCTTGTGTAAACGCCCAGCAACACCTGCTGAGAAGTCTAACTCACCTATGTGTAGTCTTAGCCTTGACTCTATCTGTGTGTAGTCTAAACGTGCTAATCCTTGATAACGATACTCTCCTTTAAACATAAAGTTCTTTCCTAGATATCTAAGAAAGTACCTTTGGTTAGCGTAAGCACGTCCCTGCTGACGACCTAAGTCGTACTGAGCTAAATACTCAAATCCTTTTACAGAACCTACCGTAGCTGATAAAGCTGTAGTCGGTTCTCTCTGCCCATCGTAGAAGCGGTTTTGTCTGTTCTCGTACTTATAGCGAGCAACCTTTCGAATGCCTAGTGTAGCAGTATAGTCAAATGGATATTCCTCTGTGTAGTTAAACAAGTCACCACCCTGTGTGGTATACCAGAACTCTTCGGCATACATAGGATTAGAAGCGACACCGCTTGTGTAGATAGTAGAATACTTAAAGAAATCCTTTACTGCGTTTTGACCATACAATGGTTGACACAGCATAAATAGTGTTACGAATATTAACTTCTTCATTTAGTATTGATTTGCACCAGTCATCTCATCAACGTAAGTCTGTACGTCTCTATAGCTGAGTTCTAGTTTCATTGATATACCTGCTTCCCATCTGCGTATTTCTTCTCCGTCTTTATATAACACTACGGTAGGGACAGACTTGATTCGTCCTATTTCCTTAAGCTTTGGATGTTCGTCAATCCAAGCATTGAATACACGAGCGTCAGATAAACGCCCTAGATTTTTTACGCTGTTTGTTTTATTAAATGCAGCGTTGTATTGAACGACTGCTATACCATCCCCCCATTGCTTTACGTAATCTTCTGTCTTTATTGTTAAAGAAAGGGATGATAAAATAAATACGATGGTTAAAAATGGTTTCATACTACTTCATTTCAAAGAGACGGTTCTCTATTTTATCTAGTTGCTTTTTGATATCGCCTACATCAGTCTGTGTATTCATAATGGTCTCACGAATCAATTCATCCTTGAGGTCATATTCTGTTCTGCTGATAACAGGCGTAGGAAGCTGTTTAGCTTCGTCAATACCTGCTTGTAAGTCAAAGTAGCCTAGTGTAACCACCCCGACTCCCGCAATGATTACACCTATTGTCTTTAATGATAGACCTACTATTGTATCTTCAGATATCTCTTTTGCCATTTTACCACTTTACTTTGTTTGCCCAGTACGCAGCACTTAAAACACCTTTAGCGATGTTTCTGCGGTGACGAGCTTTGAATGATTTTCTTTTTGCTTTCATTTTAGCGGATTCTCCAGACTTAGGTTTACCAGCAGTAGATGCCCCTTGCTCGCCAAAGCGAATAGTCTTAATCGTAGAACCAGACTTAGCTACAACGATGTGAGACTTTTTAGGGTGGTTAGGAGTGCGTTTTGGCTTGTTATAGCCAGACACCCCTGCTCTTTCTAAACGTGAGTCCTTTTTCTTCGCTTTCATAGATACAAAGGTATAAAAAAAGGGGGTACGTTAAACGTAACCCCCTCGTAATCAGTATAGTGTAAGCGAGTCCTACTCTTCTACTGTTTCTGCTTCTTCTACAACCTCTTCGTACTCTCCTGTTTCAAGATTGATAGTAATAGAGCCGTAAGTATCTTCAAGCTTTTGTTGCTCTGTCTTTAATACAGACTCAAATTCTGACGCTTGAGAGATTAGTTGTGCTTTCTGATACTCGTAATCACCTAAAGATGATTTAGCACGATTGAAGTTAGAAACCGCAAGGCGTACCGCCTCTAGTTCTTCTGCTTTGATTTTTTTAGCCTTAGCCATAATAATTTTGTTTAATTGAATTCAACTATTACAAATATAATACAAATAAGCCTATTCTGACAAATTGTCTACTACACTCCGTTGCCTTCACCGCATCTTTTTGTTTAGTGTTTATAGATTAAAAAAATTCTGTTCATCTGTAAGCTCCCAATTACCTACCTCTGAGGGCATATATTTCCAGATATCTACTGCATTTTTATCATCAAATACTTGCTCGTATTCTGGAATCTCTATTCCGTTATCTACATGAGCTATACACCTGCCATTGTCTAAAGACCATGCAGGACTATGGCTCAGGCTCTCAGCTATTTGATTGTACTGGGTTTTGGTAAGTAAATAATACATTATGGACTAGATATAAAGGTTGCACCATTATTGGTCATGCTACTAATACCACTTTCATCAGTAACATCATTCTCCATGCGCCATGCGGTTTCAAAGTTTGTAGTAAATACATTCTCACTGTCTCTACCATAGCCATAAATCGTACTTACATTACTTGCAGATAACTTAGCATCGTATAGGTACACCTCATCTATTACACCATCAAAGATGGTATTAGGCGCAGTGCCTCCATAGTTACCACCAATCTCTAAGTAATTGTGAGTTACTTCGGCACTTGTAAAGTGTGAGTTATTACCTACACTAGATGTAATCTCACTGCCATTCCAGTATGTTTTAATACCATTAGTGCTAAGGCTTACGGTTTGGTCAATACAAACCATCAAATGCGTAAATCCATCGCTATCAGTGTTACCTCTTTGTGAGCTTACCCATCCAGTACTAGAATTGGTTATGCCAGTAACGGAACTGTTATCATGCAGAGGGTATGCTCTTTGATAAGTTCGGTTTACACCATTGATGCGTTTTAAAAACTGCACTATCAGTCGGTTAAAACTCGCATTGTAGAACCATATAAACCTACCATTTGTCGCATTGTTTTCTGTATGCACCGTAGAGTACAAAGCTAAATTGCGCTTTGAGCCTTCATCATTCCTTACCCACATACTAATACTAAACTCTTGAGATGGGTGTGAGCTTAGTGACCCTCGTACATAGTCATTCACTCCATCGTAATCTAGGGCATAGTCATTACTCCATGCTGCCGATGCACTATGGTCATAGCTGTAAAACTCGCTTATAGCATGAGGGGCAGTACCATTAGGACGGTCTGCTGCTGCGTTATTAGTGTTTATAGTTGCAACCGTTCCGTCAGAAGCATCTTTAAGACCAAGCTGTCTTTCTTCCGCTAAACCAAATTCAACGTTTAATTCAGACATTTTTATTTGTCCACTGCTTTGTAATGCCATATTAGAATATATCTGAGAACGCAATAACGTCTCCTTTCATATGTAAATCACCATCCGACTCCATCCGAGCCACAAATACACCACCTGCATAAAAATCTATACGCCCGTTGGTTGAATCAAACTGTATGTAGTTGTTGGAATCTTTACCAACGTGAGTAATGCCATCACGCAAGTCTGGTTCAACACTAAATGTAGTACCTGTTAAATCAAGACCGCCACCCGCTGAGTATGTTGTGTTCGTGTTGGTTGTGTAAGAAGGCGTTGCCCATGTAGCAGTACCGCTTGCTGAATACTTTAAGAACTGCCCAGCCGCTCCTCCTGTAGGTATGTGTTTGTTACCAGCTGAAGTAGGGTGAGTATATACCGTATCTGTATCGGTTGCTGATATCTCTCCGTCAGTAGTAATTGTTATATTAGCTCCAGCGGTTAGCATGCCCAAAACTTCCTCTTGACTCAACTGAGTGTTGGTGTTTGTAGTATATGATGGTGTTGCCCATGTAGCCGTCCCGCTAGAAGAGTATTTTAAGAACTGCCCAGCAGCACCGCCAGTTGGTATGTGCTTGTTCCCAGCACTTGTAGGGTGCGTGTATACTGTGTCTGTGTTAGCATCGGCTACCCAACTAAAAGTACCATCACCATCTGATGCTAATACTTGACCCGCAGTGCCATTACCTGAAACATTTAATTGCGTAGCGCTAACTGAGTTATCTTTAAGACTAAAAGTTAAATCGTATGGGTCTGAATCTATACCTTGGTTGGTATCTGTCCAATTAATATTAATACCCGTACCCTCTACGAATTTCCACTCATTAGCATTGTTAATCTGTACTTCTGTACCATCACCGTCTTCTACAAAGAAGCCAGTCAGGTTACCAGTAGCACCAGTAGCAATCGCTGTAATATGCCCATTAGCATCTACAGTAATAGTGTCAATCTTTGTTCCGTTAGCAGTGTCACCGTAAACACCACTTAGGGTAGAAGTGTCTTCGTGAGCTGTGTAAGCTTCTGCGGCAGGAATTGTAGTGCTATTAAATGCGTTAGCCCCAAATGTAAAACTTTGATTAGTTGCCCCACTTACACTAAATACAAGAGTATTTGTACTATCGGTTCTAGTAATACCATCAAGGTAATAGTTAGTATCGCTACTAGAAGCCACCGTGCTAAACGAAAGAGTGCCACTACCATTTGTGGTAAGAACCTGACCCGTTGTACCATCAGAAACAGCCAATTGTGAAATCCCTATAGAGCCACTTTCAACCTTAGCATATCTAGTTTGAATATCTGGTGTTTTAATGAATAAAGATTCTAAACCTACTCCAGTCCAGTTTAAAACAACTAAACTAACGTAACCGCTTACTGGAGCTTTATAGTCTCTTTCAAATGTAGTCCAGCTATCAGAAACAGTTCCGTTCTCATACCAGCCAGTATCGCCTCTATCATCCTCTTGTACAAATGTTCCCTGAGCATCGTTTGATACGTGAGTTTTACCGTTTGGCAAATCTCCATCATGTTGATACAATCTTAGGTACATCCCATTGGCTGAAGAAGACGAACCTCTAATCATAACACTAAAGCGCTTGGTTTCACCAGATTCCATATATACAGCTTTGTAAACCGCTCCAATAGAAGTGTCAGTATCATGTTTTAACTCAAGCGCTTCTTCAGTTAAGTTCCACTTAATATTAGAAGCTGTTCCACTGCCGTATCCAGCTTCCCAACCATTGATTCTTGCAAGAGCAAGTCGTATTTCGGATTCCTGATAATAAATATCGTTGTGGTTGTGTGAAGGAAGCGACTGTAATGCGCTATCAGCTTTAGTTCCTTGAGCTGCTGTAGCATAGTCAGTAGAGGCAGTAGCCGCAGCAGTACCTAGTGTTGGTAAATTTATTAGAGAATTGTAAGAAAGAGCTGTTGATAGCTGATTAGGGTGAACTAATCCCATACCTTCAGCTCCTTGAACCGTTGATGAGGTAAAGCCTAGACCCGTAAGATGAAGCCTACCAGATTGATTCTTAATTCTTATAGCAGAATAATTATCAAGTCCAGTACCTGCAAAAACAGTTGTTGAACCATCGTGCTGGTTTGGGTTTCCTTCGTTAGTGTTTTCTACCGAATTTTTAGAGTTTACTACTCTTAAAAGAACAGCCCCGCCATCACTCTGTATTCCGTATATATGAAAGTAACCTCCACTGCTCCATGTTAGCTGAGACAGATAAGCGGTTTTCATTCCAGACGGAATATCAAACTGTATATAACCTGTGCCATCAGTAAATTTAGCTGTTGAACTACCTATACGTGGTGTTCCCCAATCAGTTGTATTACCATTAGTCCAAGTTCCGCTAATTGCATCTGGACTTCCTAAATTAGCAATTGATTCGTAATCTTTTGGAGCAGCATTGTCTGCCTTAGTTCCTTGAGCTGTTGAAGCAAACGCAGTATTACCTGCCATAGCTGTAGTTGCCGTAGTTCCAATTACTAAATCAGATGAACCATTACCCGTACCCGCTCCAATAAGAGTTCTTACCTCAGCAGCAGTTACGCCTCCTGTTAAAGAAGGTGTAGAGCCGTTAGTAGTAATAGCAGAGAAATCGTTACGGTTTAAAGTATCAAAGTTGGTGTAGCCATCCTTAGCATCAGCTTGTGTAACAGTCCAACTATCTCCCCATTGTGAGGTTGCTGAACTTGCAGCGTAACCTAACCACAAGTCTTTAGCAATAAGTTGGGTATAACTACCACCCTCACCACTTATAAAAAACGCTGTATCGCCAGAAGAAGAATTTCTACAGACTTCAATAGTCGGTGTATGGTATGGATTAGAACATTCGTATCTAAATCCTCCAAACCCGCTATTAGATTCGGGATTCCAATATCCGTAGATTTTAATCTCACCGCCTTCGCCTGAGGCGTTATATTCGTCTTGATACACCAAAGTAAAACCACCCATTGAGTAGTTGTCTTGAGGTACGTTAGTTTGCACAATAATATAAGTGCTTATACCACTATCATCAGACAACATTGCGTGATTTTTACGCCATACATGCATGTCCCTATCACTATTATCAGACTGCATAAGCTCATACTCTAAAGCATATACACCAGCGTGATTATGACCAGATGTTGCGAAGGCTGTTGCTGCTGCTGTTGCTGCTGTGCCAAGACCTAAAGATGCTCTACCAGTTGAAGCGGTTAGACCAGTGCTGCCACCGTCCCATTTATTACGGTCTGTGTAAGCTGTATTCCATTGCCCTACTTTAGTTGCAGTAATTGATTCTGCGCCTGCGTAAAGAGTTCCAGTTTTGAATGTTCCATCAGAAGCTGGAATACCAGTGGAACTATACTCACCCCAATTTAAATGGCCATTATAGCCCATCCATAATGATTTAGAAACTACGCCTCCCCAATGAAAGTTTAAGTTAGGAGAATACTTATCGGCAGTTTCAGTTCCTTGAACATTACCTCTTTCTAATATACTTATAGGTGAATTTTGCCAATCTTCATTATTTGTTAAAGTTGTTTCAAAAGAAGACATATCGCCAGTAACAGTCATTCCGTCAGAAAAAACACCTTTTTGCGCATAAACATTATTTGCAAAAGTTGCATCGCCACTGTTAGTATCAAAAGTATGTTTTACCGTTGTTCCATGGTTTCTAAAATAAATCTTAGAATCATTGTTATTAGCGGTTGAACCAGGTGTTTGTATTAATACACCCGCAGTTGAGTTAGCGTAAAGTGTATTTGTACCATCAGCACCCTGAAACCAATTATTAGCACGAACTTTACCTGCAAAAGTTGCGCTACCATCTGAATTCGAAAGAGTTAATCTTGTGGTTGTACCAGTTCTTAATTGCAAGTCTTCATTGTAAGAACCAAGCAATCCACCATCAACTCTTACTGCGTTGTTAATGTATATTCCAGAACCAAATGACGCGTTAGGGTCTATGTAAAGAAAGTTGGAAGAGGTGGCTAGTGTTTGAAGAGAGTTAATATAAACTTTATCAGCATACAGGTTGTCAACACCTGTAATGTTACCACTTATGTCAGCAGAACCGTTTATGTCTAAACTAGTTCCTTCTAATTCTGTACCAGTAATTTGACCTGTTGACGTAATTGCACCTGAACTTATTGTCCCTGCAAAAGTTGCGTTACCAGTGTTTCCAAGAGTTAGTAAAGTAGTTCCACCAGACGTTGTAATGTACATCTGGTCACCATCAAACTTTAAACCGCCTTCGTATTGTGTAGCTATTCCCATTTATTATGATATTGTGTATGAATGTGTTCCGTAATGGTCTGTAACTCTTGCTACCATCTGCGCAAAAGAGCCGGTTGTGTAATCGTGAACTATTTCTAATTCACCAGAGTTAGTAGTATCACCGCTTTGACCGTTTGTAATAGTAAAAGAACTTCCTGATAAACCACCGATATTTTCTATTTCGTGCCAGTGGTGCGATGTATGGTTGTTTGTCCATATACCTCTTATATACACATTATTGTTTGTGCCACCATTAGTTTGATGAGCAGTGATAACAACCTCAGCTGAGTGATAAGAACTACAAGATAATGTTAAAGTGTGGTCAGATTGACCAGTAAACTTGTAATGAGATGTTCTGTCGTCTCCTACCTTAGTTACCTTGTAGTTTGAAGCTGGCTGAACGTCTAAAGGTGCGGCAGGGGAACTTGAATTTATACCTAAGTTTCCTGTAAGGTTTCCTCCAGCTAACGGTAAGTGACCTACTTGAGAGTAAGTGTATGCTGTGTTCCAGTTTGTAGAGTTACCACCAGTTGTTACAATTTCACCAGTTACTGTAATACCTGTAGTTGATGTCAAAATTTTTGTTGTCCCAGCGTATTTTAAACTTACAGCAGTAGAACCTACTCCAACACCCTTTACACCCCCAGCAACCAATGACACGTTGTCTGCTGAAGTTCTTAACATACCAGTATTAACGTCACCAGCAAACCCATAATCTACCTCAGCAGCACTTAATGCACTAAAAACAGCAATCCGACCTTTATTAGTATTGTTACCTACAACTAAAACCGTATCTGGCTCTGAAGTAAAATGAAATGATGCGCCTCCACCTTGAGATTGGCTATCTGCGTGTCTAAAATCAATGTTCCCTGTTTGAGACGAATTGCTTTGGTCACTAAATTGTATTATAGCACCATTACTATTTGAAGTATTATATAGTTTTAAAATAGGGTTAGTCCCAACATCACCACTTATTTCTAAAGCTCCAGTCATTGTGTCGCCAGATACAGCAACAAAAGCTGTAGATGCTGCCGTTGCAGCAGTACCTAATCCAAGGTTAGTTCTTGCGTTAGCAAGCTCCGTAGAGCTAAGGCTCTGATTGTTTACATCAATACGTAGTCTGTTGCCTAGGGCAGTAGACATCGTAGTGCTAAAGCTAGCATCATCTCCTAATGCAGCAGCAAGCTCATTTAAGGTATCTAGTGCAGCTGGTGATGAATCTACAAGGTTTGATATAGCTGTGCCAACATAAGACTCTGTAGCAACAGCGTTACCATCTATTTTTACAGTACCCGCAGTATCTAAATCAATACTTAGCTTTTTCTGACCAGCACCAATAAAGTTTATTTCGTTTGGAGTGCCAGACCACTGAATACCCCAAGCATCAGCATCTGTAGAATTACTTGGATAGTATCTTTCAGAGATACCCCAAATATCATGTGTGCCGTCAGTATCAGCATTGTCGTTTCTTGCTATATAGCCGTTTGGTAAAACTGGTTTTGTTGTTGATGCTGATGGAAATATAACTTGACCCGTAACTGTACCACCAGCTAATGGAAGGAATGAAGTGCTACTAAAAGCATTAGAACCTAAAGCACGTTTTTTAACCTCTCCAGCTGCGCCTAAAAATAAAGCGGTTACGGCTGTTGTTGTTGCTGAGGTAGTACCTATGTATAGTTTTCCCCCAGTCGTTACAGTACCTGCAAAAGTTCCATCTCCATCTCCATCAACAGCAAAAACCTCTGTTCCGCCAATGCCAGTTGTGTTATTTACATTTGTTCTTGCGGAAATTAAAGGTTGTTCACTACCATTAGAAGCGGCATTAATTACAAGTGCTGGAAAACCTGGTGAAGTTGATGATTGATGAAATACGCCAGCCGCAGCATTTGCTGTATTAACATCCGTTACTGCTATAATAGGGTCTTCATTTGTGCTACCTTGCACAACTAAAGTTCCCTCAAATAAACTTGATAATGGTTGTGATGTATTATCTTGAATAATAACTTGCCCAGAAAAAGTAGCTGTTGTTCCTGTTAACCCACCAGTCAAAGTCCCACCAGCCGTCATCAATGCACCCGCAGCAGCTACATTAGTAGCGTCCGTTACATCAGCATTGTCTTCAACACCCGTAGCTGTTGAGTACCCACTTAAATCTTGGTCGCCAGTATTTGTACCAGAGGATGAGCCTGAGAAGTTAGTTGCTGCTATGTTCCCACTTACGGTAACACCCGCAGAAGTAGTTTGAAGTCTAAGACCACCTTGATATGAAAGTCTAACGTCATTGTAGTCGTAAAATATTTGTCTACGCCATGTACCAACATCATTACCCGCAGTTATGCTTGTACCAGATACATTAAACTCTCTCCACCCACTACTTTGTGACCACTCATCATGAAAAACATATCCAGTTTCTGTAGAAACCTCATTTGTTGAACTGTCTGATTTATGACCAACTCTAATGTTAAAGTTTCCTTCTCCGTCATTATAGGTTATCCAGTGTTTGCCAGATTCAAAAGAAAGAGAGTCTGCGTTATCAAGCGCTAAAGTACCCGACATAGTACCACCAGCCTTTGGCAAAGCATTATCTGCTGTTGTACCTTGAGCAGAAGTAGCATAGTCACTAGAAGCAGTTGTAGCTGCTGTTCCTAAGGCAGACGTAAGTGTGTAAGAAGCAAGCTCAGTTGCAACATAGGTTTCAGTAGCGTCTGATGTTTTATAGTCAGACGTTGCCGCAGCAGCCATTGTACCAAGAGTGGGCTTACCACTTAGGTCGTTATAAGCTCCACTAAAGAAGCTGCCAGTATCTACCGTACCGTTTGCTTTTAAGAAGCCTGTCGCAGCTGTGTTAGTTTTAAATCCAGCTGCGTGTATATAACCATCAGTATCTATGTGTGCTACTTTAGTAGTAGCAAAATTAAATGCTACAATGTCTTCTACATCACCTTGGTCTGGCTGTATACCCGTATTACTAATAGTAAGAGCAGCACTTGCTGATATAATGCTATTACCTCTAAAATCAGAGCTTGTGTAAATATCTCCTGCTACATGCAACTTTTGAGAAGGACTCGTAGTTCCGATACCTACGTTGCCTGAGTTATCAATAACAAAATCGGCAGTACCGCTGTTGGGAGTGCTGCCGCTTGCTGTTGAATTTACTACAGGGTCTGTGTTTGCATCAACAGACCTAACAATAGCAAACTTATTATTATGTAGAGCATTTGTTATCAAGAATTTTCTAGCACTAGAGGTCATATTGCTAGAAGAGTCTAACAAGATTTGCCCATATGTGCCATACCAAGTAGTACCGTCAGAGTAATTGTTTTTACCCCGAACTCTTAATACATTTTCATAGTTTGTAGTGCTAGTTTCTACATTAGTCTTACCTACAGTAAGGCTGTCGTAAATATCTGCTCCACCTCTTACATCAAGTTTAGCAGAAGGACTTGTAGTCCCAATACCTACATTACCATCCATATCCAAGCGCATACGCTCAGACCAATCCGTAGAGTTATTAGATGTGTTGTTTGTGTAAAAAGCAAGACCAGACTTAAAATAATTACCCTCACCAATCTGCATGATACCAGCACTGCGTTTAGAATAACCAGTGTAATCTGGTTTCCATACAATACCAGTACCTATATCATTAGAGGTATTTCCAGAATTACCGTTATTAGCGTTGAAGTATAATACATTTGTAGCTTGATTTTCATTTGGGTCACGAAGGTCTAAATTACCACCATATACTTTCACGTTACCGTTTGAGTCAACACGAAGTCTCTCAGCACCGTTTGTGTATAGCTTGGTAGTACCGTGAGTCCAGTTAGCGTTGTTCTTTTCAGTCTGTCCAAGAATCATTACACCACCAGCACCACCTACAGTATTAGGCGTATACGAAATCGCAACTTGTTTGTCCCAATCCCAATCAGCGCCAAGGTTAATAGTATTTGTCGTAGAGTTACCTATGACCCACAAATGGTCAGAACCATAGCCAAGCAAATCAATACCTCCGTTAAAACGTAGACGATTGTATCCCCCCATTTCAAGTCTAATAGCTCCATTAGAAGTGTGTGCAGGCACTGTGATTTTACCATTAGTGGCTATTTCAAGAGCGTGTGTGTTTGCAGCTAAGTTAAAACCACCTGCATTGGCAATAATGAACTTATCAGAGTCTGAGTTGTCAATACCCATCGTGTACTGCTGGGTACTAATCTTAAACTGCATACTGGCATCACCAGTGTTACCATCTTCAATAAGAAGTTTAGGGTCTGTGGTTTGATAGTCAAAGACGTGTAATCTTGCAGCGGGTGCTACACCAGATTGATATGTACCGATACGTACATCACTGTTTCTGTATATGTCAGAGCCAGTAGTAGTCCAAGAGCCTGCGGCTGTATTGTAATCAGTTCCGTCTACGGCTGCAACAATATTACCGTTTGAATCAAGTTTTAATATTGAGCCAGCGGTGACGTTGCTTAGATTTAATCCGCTTAGAAACTTTATTGCCATAATAGTGAATGTCTATATCTCACAAAAATACAAAAAAAAGAGGGGCGTTTGCCCCTCCTTGTATTAGAGTATCAGAGTATTAACCCCCGATTTGTCCGCCACCACCGCCTTGGATGTTGCCATCGTCACCGTGCGTCTGGAATCTAGTTGCTTGTAGAGATAGATAATAATCACCGTCTGTTACAGAATCCGCAAATACAATTTGTATTTGGTCATCGCTATTACGTTTAGTTTCTACAAAAACTGTTTCATAGTTTGTAGAATCATATACTTGCGCCATAATAAATTTAGTACCCATTTGGTGTTCTACTGTATAAGTGTTACTAGACTTTGTAACCCAAACAGCTCCAGAAGCCTGAGTACCGCTAGATGCTTCTAGTGTTACAGTCATGTTAGAAACGCCTAAAGCATCACGAACATCAGCAAGAGGCATTTTTTTAACCTCTCCAGCATCTCCTGCGGTAGTATTTTGAATAAGGAATGAACCTACATCAGAATCAGTAGGAATATCACTAATCTTTAATTGACCGCTAAGTTCCCATTGACCATTAGTTTCATGGTATACAAAAGTTTTGTTTCCTTCCGTACCACGCTCAATCTCAATACCAGAGGTAACAGATGTAATACCTGCTCCTGTTTCACCACTGTTAAGTACAATTACGTTATCTGTAATTGCAGTGTTAGTAGTCTCAATGCTGGTTAATGCGCCTTGTACTGTTAAATCACCCGTTACTACTAAATCATCCCCAACAGTAACTACCCCTGTAGAAGCGTTCTGTGTAATAACAGTATCAACAAACTGACCGTTAGTGTCATCCCATCTTACGATAGTATCATCACTTAAAGAAGAAGCTCCCTTAACAGCAACCGCATCAGCAGCTACCGAAATACCAGTACCAGCACCTACAGCAAGAGTAGAAGAGCTACCTAACGAAGTAGCAGAACCACCTCCTGTTAAACCGTTTCCACCTACTACCTGAAAAGTAGAGTTTGCAAGTGAAGAATTAGGAATAGAAGAAAGCTGTAAAGAAGTTCCGCTAATTTCAATACCTGTAGCCGTACTACACGTAAGGTAAGCAGAAGTAGATTCGCTTACATCGTAAAAGAAGATAGAGTCAACAGCACTTTCTCCAGAAACTGCTGCAAGAGATTCAAGACCTAAGTGAGAGAGAGATACCGTTGCTGTTCCACCAGAACCGCCTGATACAGCAATACCTCCGCCAGCGTCAATTTGACGAACATCACCAGATACATCAATCCAGCTTGAGCCATCACTTACATAGAGTTTGTCATCACCCGTATCCCAATATACCTGTCCCTCGGTTGGGCTTGTTGGAGGTGTGTTTACAGGGTGGAGTGCAGCTTTCTGTAGCTGAAGCCCCCCTAGGTCAATATTACTTTTGTACTTAATCGCCATTTTTTTTATTTTTTAGTTCATATAGGCTTTACCGCTAGTGGAGGCTTCAAACCTTACCTCTAGTGTATTTTTATTAATGTATTCAATCTCCGTGTAGAGTACGTTATCACCACTATCAACAATAGTTACCGATGGGTATTTATTTAAGTTGTGTTCAATTTCCCATACCCTGCTAACCACTTCTTGGTTATGAACATAATTAGCATCACCACCAATAATCCCCCCAACACTAACGTTGATAGAAGGCTGTTTGATGGCTACAGAACTTGTAGTAGTGGTTACACCACTAATTGTAGTTCCACCTCCGCTATTTACTTCTACGTTACTCACTTACGTCTTCATTAATTTTAAATAATCCGTACACCCATGTTTTTACAGAACCCGAAGAATTTGACTGTAAATCATACACGTACAAACCGCCTTCTACAGCAGCCATCACTGCGGCTGTAGCCGTTATAGTTAAAACGCCTAGAGCAGTACCACTATAAGTAAAGCTATTGTCGGCTATAATATCTCCAGATGAAGTGTCTGTTTCCTTTACATCCATCTTCCAAGTATACGATGTCAAATCTAACGCATCGCCAGCATCATCGGAAAACGTAAACTCTAAAGTAAAAGTATCACCTCTTCTGCAAGTTATATCTACCCTTGTGGAGTTGTCTAAGTTTATTTTTGTAGCCATGTTACAAAGATACTAATTTACTGGTTATCAAGAAGTTAGTTGGTCAATAAGGCTATCGCCTTCGTCTTGCAATTCCCCACGCTTCCCTTGGCGTTGAGAAATCATCTTAGACTGCTCAACAGCTTGTTTCTTAACTCGCTTGTCTTTAGCTTCTTCTTTGCTTGATTCTATTCCTTCACGAAACTGCATGTCTTGCTGCTTCATTCCCATTTGAACTTGAGTCTTAGCGCTCTCAATTTGACCTTTTAGCTGGTATTCCAATTGCAGTAATTGAGCTTTAGCTTGAGCGTCTGCTTGTATCTCTGCAATCTTGGCTTGGCTTTGCATTTGAATCTCCTGCATTTTGCCTTGACTTGATGCCTGTGCAGTCTGTTGATTCATCTGAGCCTGCATCTGAGAGTTTCTTTGCGCTATTTCTTGTTGCAACTTCATTCTTTTCTTGCGTCTTATAATAAGAAGTCTCTCTGCTTGGTCTACATCTTTAAGCTGTCTTACAGACATTGCGTCTTCTAAGTCAATCTCTTTTTGAGCAAGAGCCACTTGTATGTTCTGCTCTAAGTATGACTTTTCAGTTTCATCCATCTCTGTCTGAACTTTAACACCAAAGTTATACATAGGAAGGTCTCCAAAAGAAGCCAATACCTTCATATTAGTCTTACCTATAGCCTGCTCATAAGCTTTAAATATAACAGATTTAGGAGGCAGTATCTGTAAACATTTTACGATATCCTCACATACTTTAGTATATAAATACAAAGCTGAATTAGATATATCGTAGATAGCATTATTACCGGCAGCAATTGCCTGCTGACGTACACCAACCAACTGCTCTCCCTTTGGAGATGTTCCGTCCATTACTTCGTTAATACCTGTTGTATCACGTATAAGACGGAGATTATGATTATAGATACCGATAAGCTCATTAATATTCCTAATACTATTGTCTAAAGACCTAACTGGGGGGTTCTGAAATCCACCTTCTGGATTCTTTGAGCGATAGTAGAATACACCTGTTTGTTCATAGATGTCTTGTATGTCTAATGGTTGAAGCTCACCGCCTTTACCCAGCTGTACATTCTCTAGCCCTTCAATATCTACAATTAATCCATCTGGCTTAGCCTTAGCAATGGCTTGTTGTAATTTTAGGTGAGAAAGTTGTAGCTGGTCAGCAAATCCTATTACCGAGCCCACAAGAGACTTAGGCATCATTCTGCGCAAGTTAGTTGCAACTACAGAATAAGATAATCTAGCTTTAGTTAAGTCGTGTACGTTTTTAGGTATGTTTCTTTTTTGCCCGTAATCATAAACATAGCCGCATCCTACAACATAACTCCCTCCAAACACTGTTTGAATATTCATGTGCTGAGGCTTTCTATCGTATACAGATTCTTTAGGCGGTGTGTAATTGAATCCCTTGTAGTAGAATCCGCTGTTACCAAACTTAGATTTTTTTTGCTCAAACACCATATCATCAGTAGACATGAATTCAAAATCCATAATCTCGACAATAAACTCATCGTATCCGTAAGTTGTACGGTCTAGAGTTTCATCGTAGTATTTATAGCTTAGTTTATCAGCTCGGTTCTGGTATTTATTTTTTACGCTTTGACCTATTTTTTCATATTGCTCTTCTGTAAGCTCATCACGAGCAATACGCTTAAGTTCTGAGATGCTGACTTTCTTAACGTGTCCTGCATAGATGAGGTCACTAAACGTAGGGTCTTCGGTGTAGCTATGGAAGAAGAATGCTGGGTCGATGTACTCTTCTTTGATTCCATAGTTTGGGTCGTTACTTCTTTTTATAACACCCATACCACAAGCTACTAAGTCATTGACTGCTCTGCGATAAACGCGCTGGTCAAAATCATTCCACTCTAAAGTCATATTAGTGCCAACTTGAGCAGCTATTTCAGCTGCTGTTTTAACATTAGCATCCATAAAAATCTCAGCCTCTTCTGCCGTTTCTGGTATAGAAGAAGTGTCAATTTTTGTGTCTATACCTAGGGTTTCTAGGTCTTGTATAACGTCTTTGTTTTTAACTTGGAACATCTTCTTGGCTCTCTCTTTGTCTTTTTGAGACTGAGATAGAGGGTCAATAGCTGTAAGGTTTGGATATGGTTTTCTAGAAAGTATATTGTTTACTACAATCTTAACAAACTTAGGGACAATAGGCACTGGAGACCAATCAAGGTTTAGCAACGTACCGTCACCGCTGTTTGGGTCAAGAGAGTTTAATATCTGTTTATAGATTGAAGTATCTTGCGTACCATTAGCGTAATCGCGGTTGGTCTCAAAGTCCTTCATGCGTCTTCGGAAAAGACTGCGCTCATCGTCAGAGTTTCCCCATTGTTTTTCAATAGCTTTAGCATACTTCAGACCGTAGGACTTATTAGTCTTAACTGTATATTCAGCAAATGGGTCTGGGAAATTGCCGTACTTCCCTTTATCGTTATCGTTTTCGTACATATAGCGTTTCGCAAATACTTCCTCGCAAATATACGAAAATAAAGACCTGAGTTTTAACGCCTTACTTCTTTGGTGTATCTACGGAAAAATTGTTTATCATCGAATTGCGCCTGCTTTTTATCCACCCTTGTTTTTTGCGCCCCTAATAAAGCAAGCCCGCTTGAAATTGTTAAATCATACTTTGTTCGATTATCTATCTTATACCCAATCCAATCATCTAAAGTTCTTTGGAAATACATCTTTCCCATTTCTCCTGTCTGAGTATTTATACCTACGTGTTCTTCTACGTAGGCTTCTATTGCATGAGCATGAGCTTGTATGACATCAACTGAGTTAGACGGTATACCTCGTGTCTTCGTGTTTGAGGACGCGTTTGGCGACTTTAAATGGTCTGGCCTCCTCATTACATATTCTTGATAGCCTCTAGATTCAAAATGCCTTACTATTCCATACTTGTTGTTTTCTATCAATAATGGATAGCCATAGAATACAGATGCCATCAAAACATCCTCGTAAAATATTTTAGCCAGAGGGGGTCTTGACGCGTATTCAGCTACAAACATATTTGCAGGAGCTGCCATGTTAAACTTATTGTATAAATGACAAGCCCCCTTAGAGCCTCTGTTGTCTGTGGTAGAATCTAAATCATAGCTATCCACACCGCCTACACCTATATGCTCATTAGCAGGATACTTTGAGCCGTACTTTTCAGTCTGTTTGTTTCTATCTTCAGGCTTAGGCATCCAAGATACCATCCACCTGCCTTTTGGGTTCGGATTAAAAACAACTTCACTATCACTAATTCCGTCCTTCCAGCTAAAATTACCTTGAACCACAGGGTTTGGATACAGCTCGTCATTATGCTCTATTTGCTCATATATCTTTCCAATGTTAAAAGTAGAACCTTCTATACTATCTCTCATTGACTCGTCTATGGTAAAAGGGAACTGTCGTATAAATTCGTTTAGTTCTCTAGCATCATGCTTAAGAGCATCTCTTTCATTCTTTAAATAAGTCTTAGCGCCTATATCCACATAGTCCTCATCAATCGTTTTAACAGGTTTTTCTGGGTTTTCAATAACAGGGTTTCCATACTCATCGAAGAATCCTTCAAGCGCTTCATAGGCGGGTATAAATAATCTATAAAGTCCAGTCTTTGTTCTTCCGTTTGCATTTCTATCTTCTGGGTCTGAATCTCTCCAGAGTTCTTTGTATTGTTTGCCACCTTTATCCATTGGATTTACAGTAGAACCCATAAGACACTTACCAATAATCTTACGACCTACAATTAAACAAGTTCTTTCTATACGCCAAGCTTCTCTGATATCTGTTGGCCTCTCCCACTTACCGCTTTCATCTAGATACATCATATGAAGCTTTTCACCATCATATGCGTTATTGGTAGTGTTCTTCCAGTTTATAATTGTATTAAGAGCTTCGCCTTTATTAGATGTTTTATTGCTTTTTGTAATACGCTTAGAAGGCTCTCTAAATGCAAGCTCCATGCGAGGATTGGTTGTACCATCCTGTATAGGCTTAAAGAAAAAAGGGTAGCTTCTGAACATAGGAACTACCTTTTTCATAAAGATATTCTCCTGTGCGTCCTTACCTGTTTTAGACTGTATACCTAACAGCTTATCCTTTACCTGAGTAGCTTCGTCTACAAGTATAGCCGCAGACATATTGGTATATCCAGAACGTCTGCACTTCGTGTACATCTGCCCAATACATCTCGAATCTGCTTCACAGGCAGCAAAATGAACAAATAGCTTTCTTTGAAAGTCTAAAAATGAAGCATAGCCTATATCCATCTTGCTCCATTGTAACATCATGTAGTGTCTCCCTGTAATGTAGACAGGCTTACCGTTATTGTAAAACCAAAGACCGTTGCGCCTACGCTCAAACTCCTTCTCGATGTATGGAGAAAATTTCTTTTTGAATTCTGATGGCATTTCGTACCACTCATCCATAGAGCGAATCCTCTGCAATTCCTCTGGCACAGGAAGTCTTCTCCACATTTGCACAGCAGGCTTCCGTTCATATCCAAGGATTTCTTTTTTAGGGGGTATCTTGGGAAGCTGAATATCAATCCCACCAATTTCGGTAACCTCGCCACCTGTATCGTTGGGACATATATTAATAACATAGTTATCATACCCTTCAATTTGTTTAAGTCCAGCCATTTCATTAAATTTGATTTATGAAACGTATTATATTAATAGCTTCGATTCTTTTATTGTCATCTTGTGCTACACAGAAAAACTCGTGTAAGTCCTTGAATAAATGCACCTACGAAGGCGAGCATTATCATATTATTAGGCATTAGTAATCCCAGTAACAGAATATCTGATTACTTGGAGAACTTCTCTGCGAATCCCCCTGAGTAATCTTGCTCCCCTTCAATACCGCCTGTTTCTCGGAGTTCTTTGACCATTTGCTCAAGCCTTTGGTATTCAATGAGTAGTTCTTTTGCATCAGTTGCTGTTTGTTTTATACTCTGTAATTCAGCTTTACGTTGAGACCCGGAAAGCTCTGTGTCCACAGGCTTTCTTACTTCATCAATCATATTGTTTATAGCTACCTCCATAGAGGACAACAATCTTACCGAAGCTTCTTCTGTACTAAACTTACGCTTCCTTGACATATACTAACTCTGTTGTTCTCATGCGGTATACTTTGTCACCGCCTATGAGTTCCATTTCATATTCTGAATTTTTCGTGTAACCCACCATATCACCAGACTTTGCTCCAATCCATTCTGAATCTGAGGGTAGGGTAAGTAGTACGCCTTCCAGTTCTGGTTCTTCTTTGAGGCTAAGAATAATGCCAGAATCACTTGTTTCCTCTTCCTGCTCAACAGGGGGTGCAACAAAACACCAATCCCCAAGCATAGTAATATCACCAGCTTCGTCTTCGATAGCGATAGCGTGGTTTGCATATCCTCCGATAGGGTCGTAATTAACCAAATACAAGTCATCTCCTATATCATACATTTGTTCCATTACAACGTGATGGTGGAAGTATAGAATAGCCCCTTCACAGCTTTCTATTGGACAGTCTACAGGACAGCCTACAATCTCACCGTAGTTTACTCTATGCTCGAATTCATTGAACTTGCTCACAAGTTGCAATGTTCCTCCATTGAATGAAACCTCATCATTAAACTTCTGAGGTATGTGTACTATAAAATGGTGTAGTGGTTTCATATCAATCGAATTTAATATCGTACTCTACAATACAGGGCATACTGTCTACAGACTTCCACAGTATAGTTCCTTCTTCGTTCTCTATGTACACTAGGTATCTTTTTTCGCTGTACTTGTGTAGATGCTTTTCATCTAATAGAATTGCACTCACTTTCCCAGCTCCCGCTCGCATACCGACATAGTATGCCATAGCGTCTTTAGGGTCTCGCCCTATTACTATTTTTCTAATCATTTTAATTTAATTAAACAACGAAAGCAGTTTAGTTTATGCTTCCGTCTCTATTTGATAAGTTAATCCAATAATCTATACTTGACGGGTCAGGAGCTTCTTCTTGTTGCTCTATTCTATACGCTTCTACGGTATAAGAAAGCAAATCATCTAACTCGTCTTCGTCTGCCACGGAAAATGTAGATAGAAGGCTCATGTTAGCCCTACTGTCTCCATCTTCATCTGTGTACGTTGTGTCTAGGTCTACAAAACCTACAGCTATAGCGGCCAGAAACTCGTCTTCAAGTTCAAACTTCTTAACTACATCATTTATAGCTACAATAAGTTCTTGTATCTCTAAAATGCAATCTTTTTGTCTTTCAGTCATTAGTCTAGTTTCGTTATTGTAAACGTACTTTGAGTTGTTAGTGAGCCAGCGCCAGAACTATTTTTACCAACTTCGTAGTATATGTCTTCACCATCTGCGCAGTGCGTAAACAAACTAAAACCTATAGCCATGTTTCCCGTAGCTACCTTAGACCTTACTATCGTTTGTATAACAGCGGCAGAGCCGCCAGAAGGTTTGCGATAAACACGAATAGTTACATCGGTGTTTCCAGCAGTTATCTCTAGAATGAAGTTAACCTCTATTTTAATAGCTCCAGCACGCTCTATAGTAGCAGCCCCTGTTGTTGTTGAGGAAGTCTGTAAATGTGTGTTGCTACTGTCGTTAAACAGATATGACGATGTAGTTGAATTATTGTTTACAGCACCTTGAGTTGGGGTGGCGGGAGTATCCGTTAAAGTGTGAGAACCGTTTGGTCGCAATACAAACATTGGGTTTGCAAAAAACTGCGTAGTAGTTCCACTAAAAGCAACAGCATTAAGTTCTCTTTTAACTACATTATTGCTACCGTCAACCAATAGAGCTGTTAGCTCTGCTGCGTCAGTTGTTGGTGCAGCGGTAAACGAGAGCGTTCCATCAACCTCTACAGTGTCCGTGGAAAGTTTTAGTGCTGAGTCTACCCCTGCTCCGTCCTCTACCACTTTTAGGGATGAGGTTAACCCGTTTGTATCTAATTTTAATAAGGATGAATACGTATCCTTTACTTTATTTCCTGAAAGAGTTGCCATTTGAGTATCTTTGTATTATGCAAATTTAATAAAAATGGCAAAGCGCTCAAGAAAAGGTATGTTTAGAGATTTTAAAATCCGAAAACAGGACACCCTTAATAAAAGCTATCTTAAATACCTACGTCTAGCTCAGAGAGACATAGTTGCGAGCTATGATGTATCCGAAAGCGAACTAAACTTCTTAATATTTGCTTACGACTATGAATTTTTTACAATAGACCACATTTCTTCTGCATATTTCTACCATAAACTCAAATTTGGGCAAAGAATACTGTATCCCTTGTCAAAAAGAGACTATATATACAAGTATTACGATAAGCTATCCCCAAATTCTTACGAAGAAGCGGTGTTTGATGAAAGTAAGATGAGGTATAGAGTAAGATATGCCTTAACCCAAAAAGCAAGACTGCTTGTACAGAGGTTTTACAGGAAAGTAGAGGGCATCGAGCAGATTAATGTGCCGTCTTAACCTTAAATGGCATTTTTAGAGCTGCTCCTTTGTGCGGAACGAACTTACCCTTATGAGGCATGAGATAATATCGGCCACCTTCGGACATCCAGTGATATCCAGAGGGGGCTTCTACCATTACTTTTTTCTTTGAGGCTTTCACTTCTTTCCTTTTTTCTTAGCGTTAGCTTTAGCCATCATAATAAAGTCAGCCTTAGTAATCTTGCCGTCTTTGTTAAAGTCTAAGCCTTTTTTCTTACCAAGCTTACCGCCTTTCTTATAGATAGGCATCACCCCACCTTCCTTGCGCATGCCGTCATCTTCGAAAGGTGCTGGAGACATAAGATATACGTTCTTGTTCTCTTTAGCGACCTTCTCTAGCTTCTTACGCATTGCTGCTGTAAGAGGAAAACCGTCCTCTGTCTTACCTGTTTCTAATGCTTTTGCAGCATTGTTTCCTATGTTGGCCTTTTCTTCAAAAGACTTGTAAGTATTATTTTTCTTTGCGTACATTATTTTTTAGCTCTATTTCGTTTTGCTTTTATAAACCTTCCTTCACCATGGTCGTAGTCCATTCCGTCTCCATTTCCATAGCGACCAGACTTGCGTCTCATCCTATTTAAAAACGCACGGTACTTCTTTCTAGCTTTTGTAGAATGATACTTTGTATCGTACTTCTTCTTTTTATCTCTAGCCTTTTTATTCTTGGCGTAGTATTTAGCCGTCTTACCCATACGGTACGTATCTTGTTTTTCCATCCACACGCACCGCTTTTAGTACTTGGTGACGGTTTCTACTATCTTTCTTATGGGATATATGTACCCAGTCTGGATTCTCATCAGTCCCGAATTCCCAGATAAGTTGGTCAAAGTCTAGTCTATCTAAAGCATAGTGGAATATATCTGCGTTGGTAATCACACCGTACACGTCTGCATCGAGGTCAAGCGCCTCACCTTTACTATGCTGAGAGGTTTTACTTCCCCCAATAGCTTCGTTAAGAGCTTCGCTCCTGTAACCAGAGCTTATGAATATGGGACACATAAATTCCTCACGTATAGGTTGAAAGATGTTCTCTGCAACCGCCTTAAGGTTCTCAAGATGTTCTATTGTCGGCTCATTGGCAATTCCTCGCCTCTTCGCAGTAGCAGACTTCGTCACTTCCGCAAGCGAAAGGTTCTTGGATAGATGCATAGTTGTAATCGCTTAAGTAATAGTGTGTTACAAAGGCAAAGATAATGAATAAAACTAGAATTATGAACGCCACCATTTTCCTACAACCATCAAGCAACCTGCTAAAATGGATACTATTAATATTATATCCTTGAATTTATCCCAGAAGGTTTTCTTCTCAACGTATACTATCTTTTCGTAAGGAACCTCAATAGTCCGAACTATCGTATCCGAGTCGCATTTCGCGTCTATAATAAGAGTGTCGTTCACCCTTACTACTTTGACCTTTAATCTGTTCTTCGTTATTACTATAGTATCGTGTTGCTTCAAAGTCACAGTATCCTTCAAAACCACAGGCGGGACTACAAGCGTGTCCTGCACAACCAACGTATCCTTTTTCAGAATCATTGGGTCTTTCTGTACCGCTTTTTTCAAGTGCCATTGAGCGCTGCAACTCGTTAATGACAGAACTAGAATTAACTTTACCAGCCATTTCATTACCCCTCTTTCTTAGTGGCAAATTTTTCTAGCCCCGCAATACCAAAACTGCCTAGAGTTACTATCACAAAAGAATTGTAAGTGAACTCATTGATAGGTAAATCATTACCCCAAAACCCACTTAAGACATCGGCAACCATAACCAATACCATTACAGCAAATGATAAGAAACCGATTATAGTCTTCTCATTCCAATCATTTGTGTCCTTAAAAATCTGCATAAACTTTTTCATAGTGCTTTATATATTATATGTACAAAGGTACGTTTTGTTTCATTATGAGTTGACTTAAAGTAAAGCTTTAACACTTGACAATGTCCCAAAAAAGTTGTAACTTCGCTAAGTCGAAAGACCACAGAGGACTTCAACAGAAGGACTCCATCTAACACTTCTATTCTGAAGATAACGGTGGTCGCCTAGAACGACCCACCGCTCACTTACAATCCTTACGCATTGACATCAAAGGCGCATAGTATCCTATTCCGCAGAAGCGGTCGTTTTTTTCTGGTTTACAGAGTCCTATTATTCCACTTATTCCATCGGACTGGACTGTCAGAATAGAAAACATTCCTGAGTAATACATTTTGTGGGGATTATATAGTATAAAAAACAATTGAGTATTCTACCCAAAGTCGATTCTATACCCCAACCCCCTCGGCACACAGCAGAG
>Ga0206125_10001464_pt1 | contig 27689 bp, 27 predicted proteins | sample Helgoland_Spring_4_FD_148598 | JGI IMG/M metagenome (GOLD analysis project Ga0206125, IMG submission 148598) | Pelagic subsurface seawater microbial communities from Kabeltonne, Helgoland, North Sea - Helgoland_Spring_Bloom_20160331_1 | ecosystem: Environmental > Aquatic > Marine > Epipelagic ... | reverse complement strand
AAAGACGATCTTGAACTTGATATGCCCCTAATGGTCGATGACTTTGCCATAGTATACTTAGCACTGTTGCTCGCGTCGGCGTTAGTTTAGCATTCTTCTTTTGACAGAGGTCCTCGGCTCGAGATAGAGCGGCATCAACGCAGCGGCTATGATCGTGTTGCCCATGGACTAAACGAGAGTTGGTAAGCATAAAAATATCCATCTATTCATTTAATGTAATGTTATAATATAACATTAATAGCAAATTTTAGAGGCTTAGGTATTAAACAGTTATACTATAACATACTCTGCTGTCTAGCGTTGCTCGTGATTTTACATCCAGCGGGCATTAGTGCCCAGACATCTGGTGACATTATGGAACCAGCCAGACCACTGGTTGTTACGACGACAAAGCCGCTGGCTATCATAGCTAAAGCAGCTCTTGGTAAGCATGCAAAAATTGAATTTCTTCAATCTGCTAAGCAATCTGCTCATGATATTGTCCTTTCAGTTGGCTCTTTGGAGAAAATTCACCGTGCTGAACTTGTTATTGCTATTGGGGATCAGATGGAGCCTGGTATTGCCAAGGCTATAAAAGGACTTCCAGAGGGTAAATTCATCAAAGTATTAGACCTAGATCTTGATTTTGTAGAGTCAAAAGATAATCAAAGGGGAAACCAACATAGTTTAGATCCCCACGTATGGTTAAATCCCCATAACGCCAATACCATTGCGCGAGCAATTCAGGGAGCATTTGGGTTTTCACAGCAAGACATTATTACTGAGATACAAATCTTGGCCATTGAGGAAAATCTAGCGTCAGTTATGGAGCTTTCTTATATTTCCCACCACGATATGCTCGGCCATTTCGCCAAAGCCTTTAAAGTCTCTAAAGGTAGATCTTTGCGCGAAGCAAATGGCACCCGCAAAGGAGCAAAAAGTCAATATGTATTGCGCAAATTTGCGAAAGAAAATGATGTAAAGTGTGTATTTGTTGAGCCTCAGTATGGAGATAAGGACGCCTTTGTTATTGCGAGTTCTCTAGAGCTACCTTTGCGCACTTTAGATCCACAAGGAGCTAACCAGCGACTGAGCAAAACAGGCTATGCTGAGTTTATACAAACTTTCACGGCTCAATTTAAAGCCTGCTTCTCATAAATATTACACCCTGCTTACTCCGCTATCGAGCTTCAGGTTAACAACCGATTTGACTCTAATTGTCTAACTCGGTGATCGTATTCTGTTGTTCACTGATAACTATGATGTTTGTTTAGATTTATCTTGCTCAGATAACTCTATCCTGCGAAGTTAGCGGAATTCTAGAAGCACTGTCCAGATAATTGCTTTATTGTTTTGATTGCTTTGCAATTATTTAGATTAATTAATTTTGTTTTATGCTATCTTGTTCATTGCATGAACGGATGAAGCGTTTGCGCTTATCCTGAACCAACCTTGGGCATTCATATCGTTAACTGTATGAAGCCTGCGGTAGCCTGCCTAAAGGTTTTATTACCACGATTTTATGATGAATCAAGAGCTAGAATATCGGATGCTTAAGCTGTTAGAGCAGAAGCCTGATCTGACCCAGAGACAGCTATCTAGAGAGTTAGGCGTGAGTTTGGGCAAGACGCATTACCTGATCAAGTCCCTGGTGGATGTTGGTTGGGTGAAATTAGAGAACTTTCAGCGTTCTGATTCCAAGTGGGGTTATGTCTATCTCTTAACGCCCAAGGGTATTCTTGAAAAAGCTTCCATTACTGCGCGATTCCTCGTTAGAAAACAAGAGGAGTATTTGAACTCCAACAAGAAATCGAGCAACTTAAACATGAGGTGATGGAGCAAAATAATTTAAAAGAGAAGGCTAAATAACTTGGCTAAATACGACATATACGCGGTGGGATCTGCGCTTGTAGACACAGAAATCAATGTTTTAGATGAATTTTTAGTGGAAGCGTCTATCTGCAAGGGTCTAATGACCTTGGTAGATCGTCCGCGTCAGCTAGAGTTACTTAGTCGGCTTAGATCAATTGAGATGACGCAGACATGTGGTGGGTCTGCTTGCAACTCCGTGGTAGCAGCCGCTACTCTTGGAGCTACAACATTTTTCAGCGGCAGGGTCGGTAACGATTGTGATGGCGACCTCTATATTGGGGATCTCAGTGATTTAGGAATTGGTTATCATGGGACCCGCGCCTCGGATACCGCGACCGGCCAGTGTCTGGTTATGGTAACACCGGACGCCGAACGAACCATGAATACTTTTTTAGGGGCTAGTGAGCAACTCGCGTATACCGATATAGACAAAAACGCTCTAAAGCAATCTGACTGGTTGTACATAGAAGGATATTTGTTAACTGACAAAGACCGGACTGAAGTTATTCTCAAGACTACCGCCTTTGCCAGAGCTAACAAAATAAAAGTTGCACTGAGCTTGTCTGATCCCTTTGTAGTAGCGAGTTGCCGTGATGTTTTACAAGAACTGATCGGTGATGGAATTGACCTATTATTTTGTAATCGAGATGAAGCCTTAGCCTATACTGGCGCGGATAATATAAATAGTGCAGCTCAAGAGATTAAGCAGTTTTCTAACGGGTTTGCTATTACCGATGGCGCTAGTGGCGCCTTAGTTTGTGATGGACGAGATATCTTCCACTTACCAGGCGTAGAAACTCGAGCTATTGACACTAATGGTGCAGGTGACATGTTCGCTGGAGCTTTTCTGTATTCAATTGTGCGTGGGTATGGTTTTGATAAAGCCGCTGAATTTGCAAATTATTGTGCAGCAAAAGTAGTAATGATCTTTGGGCCTCGACTAGATAGAGATCAGTTAGTAGCGATTAAGAAAAAATTTAACCTTTGAAGCTGAGGCGGAAATATTTTGCTGGCTTTTTCGACGGTGTAGTTTACTAGTTGTTAAAAATCAAACAAAGCAGTAATTCCTGTGGCCAGTTTGTGCACGCGAATTCTATCCGCTGCTAAAGCTATTCTCGAAGAGCTCTTGCTTGTTGGAATGCATGATGCTGTTGTAAGAGAATATGTAAGACATTTATCGACAATGAATGATAGCGATTATTCCCAATAACAAGCTGTTACGCAGGGAGTACTTATTTAATAGTTAGAGACTGGATGTTTATGATGGATTTTGAAAAAAAAATAGCTGTTATTGGATTAGGTTATGTAGGGCTCCCACTTGCAGTGGAGTTTGGTAAAAAGCGTCCGACTCTTGGTTTTGATATTAATGAGTCACGGATATGCGAGTTGCTAAATGGCGACGACAGTACATTAGAGGTTAGCGAGCATGACTTGTCTGAGGCTAGCTTACTTACCTTTAGCTCTGATGATATGGATCTAAATAGCTGTCATATCTTCATTGTCACAGTACCAACACCAATTGATAGCGTAAACCGTCCAGACTTGACTCCAATCGTAAAAGCAAGTGAAACAGTAGGTAAACACTTAAACAAGGGGGACTTGGTAATTTATGAGTCAACGGTGTACCCAGGTTGTACCGAGGAGGTCTGTGTTCCAATTCTTGAGCAGGTCTCGGGATTGATTTTTAATCAAGATTTTCACTGTGGATATAGCCCTGAGCGCATAAACCCTGGCGATAAGGTTAATACTCTTACAAAAATAAAAAAAATCACCAGTGGATCCACGGTTGAGGTAAGCCGACAAGTAGATGACTTATACAGTAGCATAATCACTGCGGGTACTTTTGAAGCGTCGAGTATAAAAGTTGCTGAAGCCGCTAAGGTTATTGAAAATACTCAAAGAGATCTCAATATTGCTTTGGTGAATGAACTTTCAGTTATTTTTGGTAGGCTCGATATCGATACCCTTGATGTCCTTGAGGCTGCGGGGAGTAAATGGAATTTTTTGCCGTTCAGGCCAGGGTTGGTTGGAGGGCATTGTATTGGTGTAGATCCTTACTACTTGACTCATAAAGCAGAGCAAGTTGGATACAATCCCCAAGTGATACTAGCTGGGCGGAGAATTAATGACAACATGGCTCAGTATATGGTTAAAAAGTTTGTTCAAAGGATGATACAGAACAACATTGATGTAGCCAACAGCACAGTTGGCTTGTTGGGTATAACATTCAAAGAGAATTGCCCTGATATTCGTAATAGCAAGGCAATAGATATAGTTACTGAATTGCAATCTTGGAATATCAACGTTGTTGTGGTTGATCCGTGGGCTGACTCAAATGAGGTAAATGAAGTTTATGGCTTAACGCTCGACGAATTGAGCGAAGAGCTAAAAGTTGACTCTCTAATAGTCGCAGTGGGACACGACCAGTTTAGAGAGCTGAGCCCGGTTAAGTTAAGGCAGTTTTGTACCGGAGATCTCCCTGTTCTTGCTGATGTTAAATCTTTATTCAACAAACAAGATGTTGTTGATCAAGGTTTTTCTGTATTTCGTTTGTAACTTATTGCTAACACTGGATCTGAAGGGTTTTATATGAAAAAAAATGTTGCGGTTGTGGGGTGCGGTCATTGGGGGAAGAATCTTATACGAAACTTTGCTGAGCTGGGAGTCTTGGCCGCTGTTTGCGATCCAAACACTTCCCTTGCTGAAAGCTACGCTCATCAGTACGAAGTTAAAAATTTATCATTTGATTCTATTTTGCGTGATCCACATATTGCTGGGGTTGTTCTTGCCGTCCCAGCGACGTTGCATGCTGAGATGGCTATCTCAGTCATGAAATCTGGCAAGCAAGTTTATGTCGAAAAGCCTTTAGCGATGAACGCATTGGAAGCCAGTGAAATGATAAAAACTGCAGAGCAGTATAGAGTCCATCTAATGGTGGGTCACTTACTTCAGTATCACCCGGTGTTCCGAGAATTGTTGCACCAAGTTAATTGTGGGCAGATAGGCGCGCTAAACTATCTCTATTCCAACCGCCTTAGCTTTGGGAAAGTGCGAACTGAGGAGGATGTTATCTGGAGTTTTGCTCCTCACGATATATCAATGATTTTGTCTTTGACCAATCAAGAGCCGATTGCCGTTAGAGCAGAGACGGCAAATATACTTCATCCAGAAATAGCCGATAGCGCCACAATACATATGGAATTTCCGGGTGGATTAAAGGCACATGTGGCCGTATCTTGGTTACACCCTGTTAAAGAGCAGAAATTAGTAGTCGTTGGAAGCGAAGGAATGTTCGTCTTCGATGATACAAAGTGCTGGGATCAGAAGTTAGCACTTTACCGGCACAGTGCAAAAATGGTTGAGTCCCAACCAGTTTTGGAAAAAGCAAATGTTGAATTTATTCAGATTCTTGAATCTGAACCACTAAAAGACGAATGCATGCATTTTGTTAATGTGGTTTCTGGTGAGACAAAACCTTTGACAGACGGACATGAGGGTCTGCGGGTCTTGAATGTGCTCTCCGCTGCGACTAATTCAATTCAATTAAGCCAGTAGATTGGGTGTATAAAAATATGAGCTTAACTAGCACTAATAGAAGTTTCTTTTTGCACGAGTCTTCCTATGTGGATGATGGGGTGGAGGTAGGAACAGACACCAAGATTTGGCATTTCAGTCATGTACTGACTAACAGTAAAATTGGCAAAAATTGCTCGCTAGGGCAAAACGTCGTGGTCGGACCAAATGTTGTTATTGGCGATGGGGTGAAGATTCAAAATAATGTCAGTATTTATGAGGGCGTCACATTGGAAGATGGAGTTTTTTGTGGCCCGTCTTGTGTTTTCACTAATGTGCACAACCCACGGGCAGAAGTTATTCGCAAAGACGAATACCGAACCACAGTAGTTAAGCGTGGAGCTACCATTGGTGCGAATGCGACCATTGTTTGCGGTTACGATCTTGGAGAATATTGCTTTATCGCCGCGGGCGCAGTGGTTACTCGGCAGGTACCCGCATACGCACTTATGGCTGGAACTCCCGCCAGAAGAATAGGCTGGATGAGTAAGGCGGGTGGGCGTCTCGATGATGACTTGATTTGCCCAATTGATGGCACCCAATATCGCAGAGTCTCAGACAATTTAATAGAGGAAAAAATGTAATGAGTGAGTATTCCGAATCGGTCCAATTTATCGACTTGAAGGCGCAACAGAAGCTAATCAGGCAAAAGCTTGATGCCGCAGTTGCCGGTGTCTTAGATCATGGGCAATATATCATGGGCCCTGAAGTAAAATCTTTTGAATCTGATTTGAAGGAATTCACAGGAGCAAAGTACGCGCTGACTTGCGCAAATGGTACCGATGCTCTTAGTTTGGTATTAATGGCGTGGGGTATTGGCCCCGGAGACGCGGTGTTTGTGCCGTCTTTTACCTATGTAGCAAGCGCTGAGGCACCTGCGCAACTTGGAGCAACTCCCTTTTTTGTAGATGTCTGTGAACATTCATTCAATATCGATCCGATAAGCTTGAAACAGGCCATAGCAGATTGTCGTAAAACAGGATTAAAGCCCAGAGTCGTCGTGGTCGTTGACTTATTCGGCCAGCCAGCGGATATTGATTCCATTTCTGATATCGCTCGATCCGAGGGTATTAAAATTCTTGTTGATGGTGCGCAGAGTTTTGGCGGTACCTCCAAGGGAAGACGCGTGGGCTCAATGGGAGACGCTACCACCACGAGCTTTTTCCCAGCTAAACCGCTGGGATGTTATGGGGATGGAGGTGCAATTTTTAGCTCGAATGATGAGGATGCTGAAATAATAAACTCTCTTCGTTTACATGGTAAAGGTTCTCAGAAATACGATAATGTGCGTATTGGCATGAATTCTAGGCTAGACACGTTGCAGGCAGCTATACTGATTGAAAAATTCAAGCTTTTCCCAAATGAGTTGGTTTTGAGAGCTCAAGCTGCTGATCGGTACAGTAATTTATTACGAGACCACTGCCAGGTCCCTGTTTTAGCCCCAGACCACATCAGCGCTTGGGCGCAGTATACGCTCGTAGTGCCAGATCGTGACAAACTACAGGCTGCATTAAAAGCATCCTCGATTCCCAGTGTTGTTTATTATCCTATACCTTTATCTAATCAGACTGGTTATCAACATTACCCAAAAGTGAGCTCGGGAACATCTGTTTCAGAGAGACTTTCTGATCGTGTACTGAGCCTTCCGATGCACCCGTATCTAGATCCATTGAAGCAGGGAAAGATTGCAAATTTAGTAATCAGCAATTTGTAAATGACACAAAATCAAGAGATGGGTGAAGCGGCAAGAAGCGTCGGATTTGTTTTCTTTAGCGCTCTGATCACTCAGGGATCTTTGTTAGTCTTGTACTTAGTTCTGGCGAGACTTCTAACCATTGAGGATTTCGCTACTTTTAGGCAGCTGTTCCTGTTGCAGGCGATGCTTAACGGTATCTTTTTTGCAGCCTTGCCTACTTCCCTACTGTATTTTGCCGGTCGCGCAGATAGTGATAGTGATAAGAGAGGTTATTTGCGAGTCATAGTAGCACTTGCTATGACTATCTCGCTTTTTATAACTCTATTGCTGCTATTTGCAACTGACAGCATTAGCATGTTGTTTAATAACAACCAATTGCAGCTCGTCTTGCCGTATTTTTCATTATCGCCGTTGGGTATTTTGATGATCGCTTTGATGCCTGCTTGCCACATAGTGACAAACAGGACAGCTGTCCAGCCATATCTGGCAGCATTTATAGCAGTATTTATTGCTTTACCACCTATGTTCGCTGCCCTAAAAGGGGCCGGTTTGGTTGAGATTGTGCAGCTAATTTCCTTGCTGTATCTGTTTGTTGGGTTGGTACTTTGCGTATTAATGTTCTCAGTTTACTCTGTTAGTCTCGATTTAAATGTAAATTTTAGGCCCAAAGTTAAAGCAGTTATTCTGTACTCTTGGCCGCTGTTAATGGCCAGCGCTGTGTCTATCGTTGGTTTAAAAGTGGATCATGTGATCGTCGCTTCGGTTTTAGGTACCTATACCTACGGGCTCTATAGTGTCGGAGCATTTGAAATTCCCTTATTTAATCTGCTACAAAATAGCGTCACATCTGTACTTATGCCAAAAATAACGAGGCTTCTCAAGGCAAATCACATCGAACAAGCAACTTATTTATGGCGTCGTGCCGCGGCTAAAACAGCCGCGCTTACATTTCCACTGGCGGTGCTTTTAATGATTAATGCTGATCTAGTTGTCACAGCCTTGTTTGGGGTAAGGTATATTGATGCGACAACAGTCTTTGTTCTATTCAATAGCTTTGTTTTTTTGCGAGTCATGACATTCGGGCTAGCTTTGCGTGCCATGGAAAAGACGCATATTGAGTTGATGTTGACGCTGATATACCTATTGCTTAGTTTGGTTGGTAGTTACTTTATGGCGAGTTACTATGGTATCAAAGGTGCAGCTATTTCAGTGATTTTAAACACGATTATCCTTTCTCTAGCTTTATCCTTCTATACATTACGTGTTTCTGGAGGGAAGCTGTCGTTATTGACAATTTATCCTGTAAGACATCTTGCCGCAGCTCTGAGCCTGTTTTTCTTAGTACGTTTTCTTCAGGAAATTAATTTACTCTCTTTTTGCTATCCTTTGTTAGTGTCGGCGTTTTATTCTATTTTAGTCATCGTAGTCTGGCTGGGTTTTTTGAGGTTTATGATTCGTGAAGACATTGCTTAAAGGTTTAGTTTCTAAGTCCACATTTTTATCTGACCTTGTTCTTGATAAAGGTGTTGGGAGCAAAGTGCGCTTAGCGACACTTGTGAGTAATTTTGTAATTAACTTTTTGTTCCGTCAAAACATCAGTTTCTCACTTGTCACTAATTTCAAATCAACCATAACTGCTGGTGAAAAACTAGTGTTACAGCAACCCCAACGTGGTACTTTTTCCAGCCTAGCCAATAGTTCAGGCTGTTATTTGCAAGCAGGCAACGGCATTGTGATTGGCAGTGGTACTATTTGGGCATCAAATGTTGTCATTGTTAGTGCAAACCATGACCTTTCAAAAGAGGATAAAAGCTGGGAGCCTAATACACCTGTTGTAATAGGTGATGATTGTTGGATTGGCGCTAATGCTTGCATTATGCCCGGCGTCACCTTAGGTAAACGTGTGATTGTAGGTGCTGGGTCTGTAGTAACTAAAAGCTTTATTCAAGACGATATCGCAATAGCGGGAAATCCAGCGAAGATTATTAAATATTTAAAATGAGAGATTAGACATGAAAATATTGACAGTTGTAGGTGCGCGACCTCAATTTATAAAGGCTGCGACCATAAGTAGAGTCATTGAGTCAATGTCTAATGTAGAGGAAATTATTGTTCACACCGGTCAGCATTTTGACAAAAATATGAGTGATGTGTTTTTTGAGGAAATGCAAATTCCTAGGCCCCATTATAATTTAGCAATCTCATCTCTCTCTCATGGTGCTATGACGGGAAGAATGCTTGAAGCATTAGAAAATATCATTCGTGATGAACAACCAGATTGGGTGTTGGTTTATGGTGATACTAATTCAACGCTTGCAGGTGCTCTCGCCGCATCCAAATTAAGAGTAAAAGTAGCTCACGTGGAGGCCGGCCTCAGAAGCTTCAATATGAATATGCCGGAAGAACAAAATAGACTTTTGACCGATAGGATTAGCACAGTGTTGTTTTGCCCAACTCAAACGGCCGTCAACAACCTGAATGACGAAGGATACGATAAATTCGATATAGATATTGTCAATGTTGGCGATGTTATGTTTGATGCAGCAAATTTCTACTCAAACTTTGCTCAAAAGCCAGATTGGCTTGACCAATTGGAATTGACGCAAAATTATGCTTTGGCAACTATTCATAGAGCTGAAAATACAGACAATCTTGATCGTTTGTATGAAATTATAAGATCACTTAACGAAATCCATAAGATAACACCAGTGATATTGCCTTTACATCCGAGAACTAGGAAAATCATCGACGGGTTAGGCTTGGAGTTCAAGGTTCATGTGGTTGATCCAGTGGGTTATCTGGAAATGGTTTATTTGCTGAATGCTTGTGAGTTTGTGATTTCTGATAGTGGGGGCATTCAGAAAGAGGCATTCTTCTTCCAAAAACAGTGCCTTATTCTTCGAGATGAAACCGAATGGGTAGAGCTTGTTGATTCTGGATACAATCTGTTGGTGGGTGCGGAAAAATCCTCCATCGTTGGAGCCGTAGATAAGTTGACAAAAGCCCTACCCTATTCAGAGTTATTTTACGGTGATGGTAAGGCTGCGAATAAGATCGTCAATGAGCTTCTTAGATGTTTTGCTTCAAATGGGAACGTTAATGTTCATTAAAAAATGGATAGTCAATGCCTTGCAGTTGTTAGCAAAGAGAAATATCTCTCGTGTTGCCGACGTTGGTGATCGCTTTAAAGCAGGAATAAACAGTAAGATATTAGCAGATAAGGGAAGCATTATCCGTATTGCTGATCACGTGAGCTTTCACTGTGTTGCATATGTCTCCGAGTACGCCAAACTGACTATCGGTGAAAATTCAACGATCAGATTCAATACAGAAATTAACGTTACAGAATCAGTGATCATTGGACGAAATGTAATTATTAGCAATAGCGTTATTATTGCTGACAATGACTCGCATCCCACCAGCGTTGATCTTCGAAGAGCCATGTGTTCTGCGGATCATGATGGAGAATTATGGTCAAACAAGTATGCCGCTAATGCACCTGTTGTTATTGGTGATGATGTTTGGATTGGGCGGCGCGCCATGATCCTAAAGGGAGTCAATGTTGGTCAGGGATCTGTCATTGCTGCTGGCGCGGTCGTGACTAAGGACGTGCCGGCATATTCTTTATGCTTTGGTAATCCGGCAGAAATTAGGCCCGGGTGTTACTTAAGTGAGTAAGATTAATATTTTTCATATGGCGCCTTATCCATACTATGCTGGTGGAATCGACAGTTGGTTAGATAACTTTCTCAGATCGTTATTAGATGACGGCTTCGATGTAAACTTATTTTGTTTTGATACGAAAGATTTGATAAGCCGCAAGATGGTTTTCGAGGGTATAGAGTCTGACAAGCTCCAGATATATTATTTGCCAGGCCTTCAGGGACTATTGTCGGCACCAATTTGGGTGATGAGATACATTTGCGCGTTGCGCAAAATAAACTTTTCTCCTGAAGTGGCTGACCGCTCTATTATTTTAAGTACTTTACCAATTCTGCCTGTGATATTGGTTTCGAGATTTTTGGGGGTTATAAAAGGAGAGCTGATATGTTCTGTTCGCGGCCAAATTGCGCAAGACTGTATCGATTTAGGGAAGCCTAAGTTATTGGCTTGGGTTGTGAAGTTGGTTGAGGGAATATCTTTAAGATTTTCTGACACTATAGTTTCAAATGGACAGGATACTGCAAATTATCTGTTGCGGTTTTATTCTATTCCCAGCAGGGTATCGCCAAATGGTGTCTCGAACAGATTTCTGGAAAGGTTTGAAGATGATCCTGATTTAAAAATTTTATCTAATGTTCCTGAGAAGACAATATTCCTGCATGTTGGTACTTTGCGTCCAGTTAAGGGTATTCACCACATTTTAAGAGCCTATAGCCTTCTTACAAAAGTAGAGCGCGATAGCAGCATGCTGGTCTTTATAGGGAAAGGAATGATCGAGGACTATAAAATTCAGGCAAGTGATCTCGGTATTAATGTCGTTTTTTTGGGTCATAAAAACAATGTTGTTCAATATCTTCAGAAGACTGATTTCGTGATTAATGTTTCTGGAGGGAGTGGTGTTAGCAACTCTTTGGTAGAGGCCTTAATGCTTGGAAAGCCAGTTATAGCGTGGGATAAGCCGACCTTTTCTCAGGTCGTGGGCGATCGCAACGGTATTCTCTGTAAAGAGGGTGATTCGTCGAGTCTTTCTCAAGCTCTAAGAGATAGTATTGAAGGCAATTCCGTCTTTTATTCCGAAGAAATCATAAGCTCAGTAGAACTTTTTAGTTGGGATAGTGTTTATCTTGAATGGAGGGTAATTCTAGATAAAACTTATTGAGTAACTATGTGCTGACAGTAGTGATTTTCAAAAGGTGTGTAGGTTTGTTGAATTTCGAGCTAAATCGTGTTTCACGGGAAAAACTGATATTTTTATTACTATCTGTATTTTTGCTCATAGATTTAGTGGTCGGTGACAAAGTTCGTTATTATACCGCGGCTACCATAAATTCGGTCGAGCTAGATTTTTTGATATGTTTTTCTGGCACAGCTTGATTGGTGTTATAGCTATATTTTGTGCATGCACTCTGTTAACTCGCTGTGTGGTCAATTTTTTTCAACCCTGATTATAACCATGCGTCAATTGTCATAATATACGCCGCAGCTAGAAATCATTTGGTAACCAATTTTGATATGCGAGACTAATCAATGGAGAGAGAATATGATGCGCTTCAAATATTCCTCTAATGCCAAGGCTAACTTAATCTCTAAATTCGTTTTTCTGCAGCTTTCACTTTATCTGGCTGTAGATTCTCTAAATGGGTTCATGATGTTAGGGTTGGGAGTCGATGCAAGTTTATCTGCACTTTATAAATCGGTATTGTTAACTATTTTGCTGATGTATTTGAGTGTGTTTTTACCTAGGCGACTGTTGTTTTTACTGACAGCCATTTGTGTGCTGAGTTTAGGAGAAATCGTCAGCATATTCCTACTAGACACTGACGGCAATAAGATAAGTTTCTTATTTCAGCATATATTAAAGGTTCTCACTCCTCTGATTCTGCTTTTTTTCTTGATTGATAGATCAAAAAAGGATCGACTGTTTTTTACAAGGATACTTACTGTCATACAAATTAATGGTTTAGTGTTTTTGTGTAACATGTTGGCTGGCGTTTTCGGATTCGGATTCAGTACTTATGGTCAGGGAGGAGAAAATACAATCGGTTCTAAGGGCTATTTTTACGCGGGTAACGAAATTTCTGCACTTCTTGTTGTATTCTGCGCTTTTTATTTGGCAAGAGCTTATCTTAACAATAAGTTTTACTATATTTTGTTGTCAATTTTATCTATCGGTATTGGTCTCTTAGTATCCACTAAAACATCAATGTTAGCGGTAGTGTTATTAGTTTTTTTAGTGCCCGTGTTATATGAAGGGCGCCGATTATTCTTACTAAACAATATTCCCTCAATTGTTTTTGTTTTGACTTTGTTAATCATCTCCGTTCAAGCTTTTGTGATTTTTGAAGCGTTCATGAACGCACCAGTTTACTCTCGATTTTTGTTTTTCTTTGAAAAGCATGGTCTTGCAGGATTGCTGCTATCCGGTCGTGACACATTTTTAACTGAACTGTGGTTACTTTTTTCCCAAAAAGATCTGTTTTTAGGATTTCTTTTTGGCCATGGAGTTAGCTACTACGCAGAGTTCGCAAAATATTCAGTAGAAATGGATTTCTTTGATATGTTTTTCTGGCATGGGTTACTCGGTATTTTTATTTTGCTTATTGTATTTGTTCATCTTTCTTATAAGTCGTGGGTAAATTTCTCTGATAACGCTTATCCATTTGCGAGAGTCATTCTCGTGACAAATATGATGTTATTGGCCATTTCAAATTTCAGCGGTCATATTTTTACCTCAGGTATGCTTGCGTTTATTTGGCCTTGTTTTGTGATGTTGGCATATTACGACCCCAGGCGGGTTACTGAAAAATGAAACGCATTTTGTTACTGAGCAATATGTTTCCCCATGCTAGTAATGTTGCTTCTGGAGTGTTCGTCGAAAAGATGATGTATCAATTGATTGATGACGACCAGCTTAATGTCGATCTATGCGTGTTGCGTCCCCAAAGGTATAAACTCGTTGCCTATTTGAGTTTCTATCTTCGCGCGTTTTGGTCAATGCTAGTTGGACGAAATTATATTCTGTATTGCCACTTCGTTTCGCACACAGGCTTGCTTGCTCTCATTGGTAGATATCTTTTTTGTCAAAAAGTGGTTCTCAACTGTCATGGCTCTGACATAGTCATTCCTGCCAAGACTGGGGGGTACGTTCATAAATTAAATGCAATTACATTGAGATGCGCTGACAAAGTAATAGTGCCCTCAAGCTCCTTTGCTCAGCTGGTTCACGAAAAATTTGGTCTTGCTCGGGAACGGTTGTTTGTTTATCCATCTGGAGGGGTTTTTTACCCTTCAACCTTCAAGTCGAGCAACCGTGGTTGGCCGAAAGACCCCATAACATTTGGATATGTGGGTTCTCTGAGTTTAGCGAAAGGTTTCCAGATAATTACTAGAAGCATGAACAAAATTGATTTTCGTTGCCGGCTTATGGTGGCAGGACCTGGTGATATTAAATTAATCCGCTCAATTAAAAATTTAAACGTTGAGGTAGTTTACTGTGGTGTACTGAATAGGGAGAAACTCAATCAGTTATATACAGAGATAGATTTTCTTTTATTCCCCACCTTGCTGGAAGAAAGCTTAGGTCTTACGCCTATCGAGGCCATGGCATTTGGAGTTCCCGTGGTGGCCAGCAAAATAGGAGCTGTAAGTGAATATATATCGGATAGAAAGAATGGATTCTTTATTGAGCCTGGAAGTGTGGATCATATGACTAATGCATTGAGCAGAATTTCAGATCTCACTGGAACAGAATACGCCAGTCTTCGCAGTTGTGCACGAAAAGTTGCCGCTGAGTACGATGAAAATAAAATAGTAAAAGAATATAGATCGGTTTTTCAGAAGGTATGTAACGATGGAAAAGTTTGAGATTTTAGGATGCCCCTGTTTCGCTGTTAATGAAGCGCAGGCGGCTAAGCATCTCGCAGAGCTCGTGCAATCCCAAGGGCTGGGTTACACCGTGGCAATTAATGCTGAAAAAATTCTTAAACACTCTGACGAGTCTGGCTTTAACCACATCATAGATAATGCCATATTTCCTTACCCAGATGGATCCGGAGCTGTTCTCGGGCTTCGCTGGTTGCATGGTCAGCAGAGCGAAAAGGTAAACATGCCAGTTGTTGCTTTGGAGATGGCAAATACTTTGAGAATATCTACATTTATTATTGGAGCTAATGCAGAGAACCACACCAAAGCAATTAGTAATATTCGTGAAAAATACGAAAATATTGATATTGTCGGACACTTACACGGATACCATGACTACGAAACTTTACTTTCAGCTATTAAGCGCACTCAACCCAAGTTGATTTTAGTGGCTATGGGTTCACCCAAACAAGAGAAGTTTGCGGCACAGATATTGACCAAGATAGATTCAGGTATTGTTATAGGTTGTGGCGGAGCGCTTGACATTATGGCTGGTGCACTCAAGCGCGCACCCAACTTCATGGTAAACAATCATCTAGAGTGGCTATTTCGCCTCTACAAAGAACCTTGGCGTTTAAAAAGGCAACTGTTCTTGCCTCGTTTCATGTGGCGGTTAACGCTATCCTGGCTCAAACAGCGATTAAGATTCTGGGCAAGTCCAGATTGGGGGAGAGTGGCTGTGGTCGGCACGGTGGGAGTCCCTGCATCTTATGGTGGGCTGGAGACATTGGTAGATCAGATCGTTGTTGGAGACAGTTTGAACTGGACTGTTTACTGTTCATCTCGACATTATGATGTGCATCCGCAAAGATATAAAAATGCTAATCTGATATATATCCCATTGAGTGCAAATGGTCCTATAAGTGTAGTTTATGACATCCTCTCCATCGCTCATGGTCTATTCTCAGGGCACAGACAATTCCTTATATTAGGAACTTCAGGAGCGGTAATGATCCCAATTTTGAGATTTTTTGTACCTTCAATACATCTGGTAACCAATATAGACGGTGTCGAGTGGCGTAGAGAAAAATGGAAAGGTTTTGTCGCTAAACGATTTTTAAAATTCTCTGAAGGGCTTGCTGTCAACCATTCTTCTGTAGTCATTGCAGATAACGATATTATTGCAGAGTATGTTGATAATGAGTACAAGAGAGAGTGTATGACAATAGCGTATGGTGGTGACCATGCTCTTGTCACGCCGGCCGATCTGTCTTCACAGCAGATAGATGCCGTTGATAAGCCCTTTTATTTGGCTCTCTGCAGAATAGAGCCTGAGAATAATATAGCACTTACTTTGCGAGCGTTTTCAGAGACAGGTGATAGATTAATTTTTATCGGAAACTGGAGTTCTTCGGAGTATGGAAAGAGATTACGTAATGAGTTTTTCGATACACTCAACATACTGCTTCTTGATCCTATTTATGATGAGCGTGTTTTATCAACATATAGGTCCAGATGTCTAGCATATGTCCATGGTCATTCTGCCGGGGGCACGAACCCATCGTTGGTAGAGATGATGCATTTTGAAAAACCAATTATTGCATTTGATTGTGTTTATAACAGAGCTACTATGGAAAATAATGGCGTATTTTTCGACTCAGTGGAAGCGCTCAAAGATCTGATCCAAAATGCTCAAGAACTCCCCGGCGCAAGAGAATTAAGAAATGTAGCTCAGAGGCGTTATAACTGGAATATTATCCGACAACAGTACCTTGGATTATTTAAGCACTGACCCAGAGGAATATTTTGAACATATTAGTTACAGGTGGAGCAGGTTTTATTGGGAGCGCAGTTGTTCGACATTTGCTTTCGGAGTCGTGTCATGCAGTGATTAATGTAGATAAACTGACATACGCAGGTAATTTAGATTCTTTGCCTAGTGTTGATGGAAATGAAAAATATACATTTGAGCAGGTTGATATTTGTGATTTCAACGAGGTGAAACAGCTATTTAGTCGATATCAACCAACAGCAGTTATGCACCTCGCAGCTGAAAGTCATGTTGATCGATCGATTGATGATCCCTCTGATTTTGTCACTACTAACATTATTGGTACCTTTAATCTTCTAGAGGCTGCACGGCGGTACTATCACAGTCTTGATGGTTCTAGCCAAAAATACTTTCGGTTTCACCATGTTTCTACAGATGAGGTTTATGGAGATTTGAAGGGTGAAGATGATTTATTTGTTGAAACAACCCCCTATGCGCCTAGTTCACCTTACTCCGCAACTAAAGCAGGCTCAGATCATCTTGTAAGAGCCTGGGGTAGAACCTTTGGGCTACCTATTTTGGTGACCAACTGCTCCAATAATTATGGGCCATACCATTTCCCAGAGAAATTGATTCCACTTGTTATTTTAAATGCTCTCCAAGGTAAGACGTTACCAATCTATGGTGATGGCCAACAAATACGGGATTGGCTATATGTTGAAGACCACGCTAAGGCGCTAGTTAAAGTTATTACGGAGGGAACAGTTGGGGAGACCTACAACATTGGTGGGCGTAATGAAAAGACCAATTTAGAGGTGGTTGAAGCCATTTGTGGTGTTTTGGAGGAGTTAGTGCCAAACAAACCCCAGGGTGTGGTGTACTATCGTGATTTGATTTCTTTTGTCAAAGACCGACCGGGTCACGATGCTCGTTACGCAATTGATGGCAGTAAAATAAAACGTGAACTTGGCTGGATGCCTGAGCAAACATTTGAAACCGGCCTGCGCAAAACCGTGCAGTGGTATTTAGATAACGAAGTCTGGTGCGACAGAGTTATGTCCGGAGCGTATCGGTTGGAGAGATTAGGGGCGAAAAATGAAGCGATCTAGAAAAGGTATCGTATTAGCTGGCGGATCTGGCACTCGACTTTATCCCGCTACTGTGGGGGTTTCTAAGCAGTTGCTGCCAATCTATGACAAACCAATGATTTATTATCCCCTGTCGGTTTTAATGCTTGCTGGGATACAAGATATCCTCATTATTTCAACGCCTGATGACATCGATAGCTACAAACGGTTGCTGGGTGATGGCTCCAGTTTTGGTATCAACATCCAGTTTGCCATTCAGCCCTCAGCTGATGGGTTGGCTCAAGCATTCTTAATTGGCGAACAATTCATAGGTAACGATGATGTCACCATGGTGCTTGGAGATAATATTTTCTATGGTCAGCGGTTTTCAGATCATCTTGCAGCCGCCGCCTCTAGAGTATCTGGTGCTACATTGTTTGGCTATAAGGTGCGTGACCCTGAGCGTTTTGGTGTGGTTGGTTTTGATGGCGCAGGCCAAGTGCAGTCAATCGAAGAAAAACCAGTCTCACCAAAATCGAATTTCGCAGTGACGGGGCTGTATTTTTATAACAATGATGTTATTGACATTGCCAAAGATATAAAGCCTTCCTCTAGAGGAGAGTTGGAAATTACCGACGTGAACAATGTTTATCTCGCGCGAGGTGACCTCAAGGTAGAGCTTTTGGGGCGAGGATTTGCTTGGTTGGATACAGGAACCCACGACTCATTGATTGAAGCGGGACAATTTGTACAAACAATTGAACATCATCAGGGACTCAAAGTGGCCTGTTTGGAAGAAATAGCATTTCGAAAGGGTTGGATTTCCAAGACCGCTCTTTTAGCTGAGGGAGAAAAACTGAAGAAAACTGATTACGGTCAATATCTCCGCAAAGTCGCAGTTGGTGAATTGTGAACGTAATCAAGACAAATATGCGTGATTGCGTAGTGATTGAGCCTAACGTATTTAGTGATGACCGTGGGTTTTTTTTGGAGACATTTCAAGCTAAACGCTATGCTGACCTTGCTGGCATTGATTTGCCATTCGTGCAGGACAATCACTCTCGTTCGTCCAAAGGGGTTCTGCGTGGGCTGCATTTTCAAATAACTAAGCCTCAAGGCAAGTTAGTCAGAGTTGTAAGAGGTGAGGTATATGACGTGGCGGTAGATATCCGAGAGGGCTCTGAAACTTACGGACTTTGGCATGCTGAGTTGCTGTCTGAGCAAAACAAACGGCAGTTTTGGGTACCGCCAGGATTTGCGCATGGTTTCGTTGTACTGTCTGAGATTGCAGATTTTGAGTACAAGTGTACGGATTACTATGACCCAAACGATGAGGGCAGCATTTGTTGGGATGATCCTGATTTAGATATCGGCTGGCCGGTAAAAAATCCTATTGTGTCATCAAAAGATGCTGCGGCTACAAGATTGGTTGATATTAAAAAATGAAGGTTTTAGTTCTGGGTAGCCAAGGGCAGTTGGGACGGTGTCTTCAAGATCAGTTCACTCAAACGAACTATCAAGTGATTTTTCACTGTCGCGCTGATACTGATATTACTAATTTTGCCGAAACATCAGGCAACTTATCATCTTTAAATCCTGACGTTGTTGTTAATGCCTCTGCATACACTGCGGTTGATAAGGCTGAGACCCAACAGATTCTGGCTAATCAGGTTAATCATTTAGCGGTGGATAACCTTACTAAAGTGTGCGGGAAGATAGGCTGCTTTCTAATTCATATCTCAACTGATTATGTGTTTGATGGCAACGCGTCGCTGCCTTATCAAGAGGATGACCAAACAAATCCTCAAGGGGTTTATGGAGTATCAAAATTAGCGGGTGAGATTGCTATTCAGCGCACAGCCTGTCGGTTTTTAATTATCAGAACCGCTTGGGTGTTCAGCGAATATGGAGATAACTTTTTCAAGACCATGTTACGTTTGGGTGCCGAACGCGATAGCTTAAGCATTGTTGGCGATCAAATAGGTAGTCCGACTTACGCACAAGATATAGCCAAATTAATTGTTGGGTTACTACCTCAGATTGAATCAAATAATGTTGAATCAGGCGTGTACCATTTTTGTGGTGATACCGCTTGTAGTTGGAAGCAGTTTGCCGAAGAAATTTTCTCCCAAGCTAAAAACTTCGGGTACCAGACACCCAAGCAGATTAAATCTATTGCCACTAAAGATTATCCAACCCCCGCAGAACGGCCGTTATATTCGGTGTTGGATTGTACGAAAATTCAGAGCACTTTTAATATCAAAAAATCTAACTGGCGTCAGGGTATTAGCCGAGCACTCACGTTGTTATGAGGCAAGCCTTGCGCCTCAGTTTCAAGTTTTAGTTAACTAAAGTAATAATTCTATAAGACGTTCATAGTGTACTTGCTAGAGCAAATAGTGAGACATCTACTAACCCCTGTTGACTTAACCACCGTTGCATCAGAGATAATCTTATTTGAAGATCAATCCTCCATTAAAAAGTACCGCCTGGTTGTTGCTTGAAAAGGCGGTTTACTTGCTAATCTCGTTTGTCGTTACTGTGGCTCTGGCAAGATATTTGCAACCGACTCAGTTTGGTAATCTAAATTATTTATTGGCCTTAATAGCTTTATTTTTGCCCATTATGAGCGTGGGTCTAAATAGTATTGTTAGTCGCGAGTTGTTATTGCGCCCTGCTGCTGCTGATAAAATTATGGGCTCAAGCCTATTTTTGCGCTTTATTGCTAGTGTTTCAGTTGTATTGGTTGTAGTCGGATTCAGCGGCACTTATCTTGCTGGAGACAATCAAATATTGTTTGCTATTCTCATGGTTGCAAGTGTTTCCAGCGCGGGACAAACAATTGATTTCTGGCTACAGGCTAAATTAGTAAATCATTACGCTGTTTTGATGCGTCTGCTGGTGCTTATTGGTTTTAGTTTGATGCGACTGTTTGCAATATTTGAAGCAGCAAAGTTTCCTGTATTCATCTATCTTATAGCGGCTGAACTTACCATCACTGGCCTACTTTATTTGGTTATTTACCAGTGTTTATCTGGCCGATTGCTTGAGTTAAAGATTAACAGAGGAGAGATAAAGCGCCTCTGGAGAGACTCACGCTGGCTTTTAATGTCAGGTATTGCCGCGGTTATCTACTTAAAAATCGATCAAGTTATGTTGGGTGCCATGGTTGATAATTATGCAGTCGGTGTGTATGCCGCAGCCGCGCGTGTATCAGAGGTTTGGTATTTTATTCCCGCAGCAATTGTCACCTCCTTTTTTCCGAAATTAGTTAGAAATAAGCAAGTTGCACCGGCAACGTATCAAGTAGACATACAAAAATTGAATGACATCTTATTGATTTTCGCGGTTAGTATTGCGGTTCTAATGACGATGATTGGGGATGACTTAGTGGTATGGTTGTTTGGTCCGTCCTATTCTGAGTCGTCACCTATCGTGCTTGTTCATATTTGGGGAGCTGTGTTTGTATTTATGAGAGAGTTGTTCAGTAAGTGGCTTTTGGCAGAGAGTTTACTCACCTTCTCATTACTGAGCCAAGGGCTTGGAGCTTTGGCTAATATCGCGTTAAATTATTTCCTTATTCCAACTTATGGAGCCCTTGGAGCAGCCTATGCCACAGTTATTAGTTACTCAATCGCAGGATACTTAGTTCTATTAATTCATCCCAAACTGTGGCCAATGGCTAGAGTCATTACCAAGTCCTTCTTGTTACCGTTGCGGTTCGCCAGGTACGGCAAGCGGTTATATGCGATGTCAGATAGTAACTAGCGGAAACTACCATGAAAAAGCTTTTAAAGAAGATCTTATCTCGCACAATAATTGATCGGCTCAAAGTTATATTGTCCAACATAGACTTAAAGGTGGTCAGATTGGCTAGGCGATCTCCTTTGCTTTCTGGGCTTTACTATTCTCTCCTGAGTGGCGAATTCAGACGAGAAATGCACGCTGTTTTAAATGGCCGATATCATTTTTTGACTGCTGGAGCAGCCTCCAGACCTAATGTTTACATGTTGAGACGTAATATTCACAGGATTGAGAAAGGCCTGTGCATGATTCCCCGAAAGCCTGTTTTCGCCTCAAAATATATTCTGTCCACTGTGAAAAATTTCGAACTCTGCTTATCAAGAGAAGTACTGGCAGAGAGTGAACTTAACTGGGTGCAAGATGTGCTGGAGCAGTATTTTTCTGAGGTTGAAGTTACTCCCTCCATTAATCAAGCTAGAGAAGAATTTCTCAAATTGAAGAATAATGGTCTTGCAGGGACGATAGATAAAAGAGTGCCATTCCAGCACGAGGAGTTAGATACTAGCTCGATCGATTTTTCAGCTTTCAAAACACTTTGTGAAAAACGTCACTCTGTTCGTTGGTTCAAACCACAACCTGTTCCTAGACATATCATTGACCAGGCCATTGCCGTCGCTGTGACCGCACCCAGTGCCTGCAACCGTCAGCCGTTTCAATTTTTTGTTTTTGACGACCCTGAACAGGCAAGTGAAATTGGCAGTATTCCCATGGGTACAGCAGGATTTTCTGATAACTTTCAATGTATCTTAGTTGTCGTTGCGGACCTATCTGCATATCCCTTGGAGAGGGACCGACATATTATCTATATCGACAGTGCGTTAGCCAGTATGCAGTTACTACTTGCCTTAGAGACACAGGGTTTGAGCTCTTGTGTAATCAATTGGCCCGATGTTGAGAGACTGGAGCAAAAAATGAGCGACAGACTCAGTCTTGAGGTGCACCAAAGGCCAGTGATGTTAATCGCCGTTGGTTACGCGGATGAGAAAGGGTTGATCCCTTTCTCCGAAAAGCAATCGGCAAAAGATAGTGTCCGGAGATCTTAATGATTATTGAGATTAAAGGAGTAGAGTTCGAGAATAAAGGAGCTCACTTGATGCTGTGCGCTATTATTGAGCAGTTAAAGGTGAGATTTCCTAATGCTCAAATCGCCCTATCACCTAATAAAAAGTTGGACTTTGTACAGTGTTCCTCATTAGGAGCTTGGCAGAAATTGGCTTTGAGGAAAAACATCATTGACCTAAATTGGATCGCCTACTGGCTACCAAAAGTCATCCGGAGATGGCTGCGAGCTTTTGGAATCGTAACAGAGGCCGATATCGATTTGATGCTAGATGCTTCAGGTTTCTCATACTCTGACCAATGGCCCTCTAAAATTCGCATCTATCACCTTAAAAACGAGCTTGAGCGCTTCTCTAAGCATGGCAAGCCGTACATTTTTATGCCTCAAGCTTTCGGGCCTTTTTCCAATTTAACCAGTATTAAACGAATCGCTAGTAGTTTTCCGTACGCAGCAATGATCAACGCTCGAGAGCAGTATTCCTATGATAATTTAAAGAAAATAATTGGAGATCAATCTAACCTGCGTCATTACGGAGATTTCACAAATTTAGTGGAAGGTATTCTGCCAAGCGAGGATATCTACACAGATCACGTCTGTATTATTCCAAACAAAAATATGGTCAGTCACCGAAACAAAGACAATGACTGGACGAAACGGTATGAGCCCATACTTATCAAAGCCATAGCGCACTATCGAAAACGCGGGCTGAGACCGATCTTTTTAAATCATGAGGGCGCAGAGGATAGAGAGTTGATACTGAGTTTAAACAACCAACTAGACCACCCGCTCGAAGTGATCGAGGAGAATGATCCGTTGGTCATCAAAGGGATAATAGCCTCTGCCACTGCGGTATTTTGCTCTCGCTATCACGGATGTATTAGCGCGCTTTCAAGTGGTATACCCTGCATCGCAACTAGCTGGAGCCACAAATATGAAGCTCTCTATGAAGAATATGGGGTATCTAATTTGCTTTTGAGCGCCGATATTAATGAGCCTCATTTACAAAGGCTCATTGACGAAAGCTTGGGTGCAGACAATCGGTTCAGAGAGAGATTATTTAAAAAGGTTGTTTCACAAAAAAGTAATTCGTTGGCGATGTGGGATGAGATCGCCTTCATCATTATTAACGACTATGAGCAATACCTGCAGTGATTATTCTTGGAATCCGTGCACACTACGCAGCGATTGGAGGTGTCGAAAATAGTATTCGTAACCTTGTAAAAGTAGCCGCAGGTCTAAATAGAGAAACAACTATAGTTTGCCGTGAACCCATTAATGATGAGGTTCTCGATGTGAATGCAACAATACTTCCGAAAAATGTCAAATTGAAGACATATGTAGATGATACCTATTTTTCAATTGCTCGTAGACTATTAAGTTTGATGTCCGGCGGCGTTGTATTGGCAGATATATATAGACAGCTTTATTCCAAGTACCCTCATGCAATTGTCATTGCTCGTCATCATGCACATGTGTTGGCTGCAAAAACAGCTGGCTTTAAAACAATCAGGTATCTTGTCCCTTCACTGATTTGCAATCAGCTCGAAGAAGAGTCTATTGGTGGGCCTTGGAAGACTAAAGTTCGGTTTTTGTTACATGCTCGTGTCGATGGATACGTTCAAAAAAAAGCGCTGTGTAATTCGGAGATTTTTGTATTTAGCCAAGCAATGAAATGCCAGATAAAGAAAGTTTTAGGCGAAACAACCGCTTTCCCAATTACGTTGGTGAGCCCTGGCATAGATACAAGTCGCTTCAAAATAGTTTCAAGTGATGAGAAAAACGACTTGAGGGAAAAGCTTGGATTACCCCTAAACAAAAAGATATTTTTATTTGTGGGCAGACTAGTCAAGGCCAAAGGTATTGATTATCTCATCGGTGCTATGGAGCAGTTGGGGGATGATTGCATGGCTGTTTTAGTTGGGGAGGGAGAGCAGAGGCAATCATTACTAAAAGCTATAAAAGCTAAGTCACTGGAGAAGAAAGTTATCTACGTGGGTCGAACATCACGGGTCGAAGAATTCTACCAAGCATGCGATGTTTTTGTCATGAGCTCAACCTATGAGCCTCTTGGGCAAACATTATTTGAAGCAGTAGCGACTGGCATGCGCGTCGTTGCGTTTGATAAATCGACTGGGGTAAATACCGCGACCCATGAGCTAAATATAGACTATCTGCTTGACTACGCTCATACACTTGATGCAACAGGGTTGGCATTGGCAATGAAACAGTCTTTGAGCTCATTATCCTCTCAACGATCGGAAAATGATCCAGTCGCTGAGACAACCAATAGCTGGGAGCAGTTGTGGTTTGCGTTGACAGGCACCCCAAAGTCGACCTAATCGAGCCGAATTAAGTGTCGGGGCTTTTTCACAGCAAAAACAGTGTTCTAAAGCATTTTACTTAAACGTTAAAAAGTTATTCTTAGTTTTATACTGCCAGAGGACTTTTCCTTGTACTATGGCCGGCACGGTTAGTTTGAGACATCTCTATGTTTATGAGTTTCGCATTCTTCAACTGTTCTTGGTATCAAATGAACACTACAAAACCTCATGGCGTGAGTAAACATTGACAAATAAAATGAGTAACTACAAGAAAGGTTAGCATGTTGGAAGAAGGTCCTAAAAAAATAATCAGATCATCAAAACCTATAAGGTATATTGTTGTTCACTTGTTCAATGATTACAGCGGTAGTCCAAGAGTTCTTGCAGATTTTTGCAAGTCAGAGGCTATACAATCAGAGTCTCTGTCGATAGTAACTAGCGCTTCGAAGGGGTTTCTTGAAGATGACTTGGGGGAGAAGACCACCATTTGGTGTCCTCGAGGGCGATTTAGGTTACTTAATTATTGCTCATTCGCGTTGTCACAAGTCCAGTTGTTCTTTGTGTCTTTTTTTTTGATACTTCGAAGCTGGCTTCGACGTGAAAAGGTAGTCTTGGTAAATAACACTATTTTGAGCCTCGGTTCCATGTTGGCCTCCAAGATCACTAGTACAAAAAATATTGCCTATATCCATGAAATTAACAGTGGTCCTCGGGTTGTTCGAAATGTTGCAGAGTTTTTGATTAGATGGACAGCGGACCATGTGATTTTCGTGTCTCAGTTTGTGGCAGATGACTACAACTTCAAAGATAAATCCACACTTGTTCTCCCCAATGGACTACGCGCTGATTTTGAGCAACCAATAGGCCTAGACCATGCGCAAAAATTTGATCAACAGAAAGTTCTCTTTGTTGGCTCCCTTAAGGAATACAAAGGGGTGAACGAACTGTTAGTGATTGCAAGAGCGCTCCCTGATATACCTTTTATCGGGATTTTTAACACGAGTAATACTATTCTTCGTGAGTTTCAGCAATCTAAAAGAGTACCACCTAACCTAAAGCTTATGACTCATCAAGCTGACATTCAGAAGAGTTATGAGCATGCTTTTCTAGTGATGAACCTGTCTTTACCAGAGCAATGTATCGAATCTTTTGCTCTGACAGTGCTAGAAGGTATGGCCTATGGTTGTCCATGCATTGTCCCTCCTGTGGGTGGGCATCTGTCCTACTTTGATGCTGGGTCAGGGCTTATTTGCGATGCAAGAAACACAGATAAGATTGTTGCTTTTATTGAGACTCTGCGAGAAGACAAAGCATTGTGGAGGCAACATTCCGATCATGCTCAAAAAGCGGCAAGTAAGCTTACAGCGGGTCAATATTCGTCCAATGTTAAGAAAATTCTTGATCAAATAATCGCACCATCTGAATTTTAAAGATGCAGTTTTCGGTAAATGCCAGTGGTAGCCGATGCTTTAATGCGATAGTGAAAAATTTGTATTATCCTCTTTAAGGTTTCACTCTAACAAAGAGAGCTTTTTTCTTCAGCAAGTTGTTGATAAGAGTTTTTGGTTTAAAGGACACGCAATTCAGGATATTGCTATTGATGTCAGTTTCTAAAGTAACAGTTGTTGGGTGCGGTTATGTTGGTATGGCAAATGCAGCCATGTTGGCCCGAGTTTGTCCTGTCACTGTGTTGGACGTTGAAGAATGGAGAGTGAAACGGGTTAATGATTACTGCTCAACTTTAAGTGACCCGTATATTAATCAGTTTATGACCGATCACAAGTTGGACCTTAGCGCTACACTTGACAAGCAAGAAGCCTACAAAGGGGCTGATTTTATATTCATCTCAGTGCCAGCAGACTATGATCCAGAAACAAATATGTTCGATACTACGGTGGTGGATGCTGCAGTCCACGATGCCCTGTGTTTAAATTTGACCGCCACGGTAGTGATAAAGTCAACAGTGCCAGTAGGTCATACACGATTGTTACAAGAAAGGCACCAGACGGATAGAATTATTGTTGCTCCAGAATTTTTGCGCGAGAACAGCGCTCTCAAAGATAGTTTGTTCCCATCAAGAATCGTAGTTGGCGGTTGTCGTAGCCGAGTAGATGGATTTGTTAGCTTAATAAAGGTGTGTGTTCTTGCAGATGACACTGAAATACTGTCTATGTCGGCCACCGAAGCAGAGGCAGTTAAATTGTTTGCCAATACCTACCTCGCTATGCGTGTAGCGTTCTTTAATGAACTTGATAGTTTCGCGCTAGACTACGCTCTGAATACTCAAAATATTATAAAAGGAGTTTGTTCGGACGATAGAATAAGCGATGGGTACAACAATCCTTCCTTTGGATTTGGTGGATATTGTCTTCCAAAAGACTCCAAACAGCTGTTAGCAAACTATAAGAATACCCCGCAAACTCTCATTGGGGCAGTTGTTTCCTCTAATTCGGCTAGGCAAGAATTTATCGTTGACGAACTACTAAAGGCTAAGCCGTCTACGGTGGGAATTTTTCGTTTAGTTATGAAGGAAGGGAGTGATAATTTTCGTGAGTCTGCAGTTCAAAACGTTTTAAAAAGAGTCGTTGAGAAGGGGACTAGAGTTGTGATTTACGAGCCCTTTTTAGAGCAGAAACTCTTTTTAGGTGCCGAAGTCATTACTGATTTAGCACTATTTAAAAGAACAGCTGATATCATTGTGGCTAATCGGAACTCAGATGATTTATTAGATTGCCAGAATAAAGTTTTCACTCGAGATATTTACAGGGAAAATTGAGCAACTATACTGAACCGTTAGCGAGTATGATGGCACCGTGACTGTACAGCCCAGATAGAACAGATCAACACAGGGCGCCTCAGTAAGGTCGTTCGTATATTTCGTAAAATTATATTCGTGTACGTGTAAACATCTGTCCTGAGGATTTTTAAAATGAAAACACAAAAAAAGCAAAATGGCTTCACAATGATCGAGCTGCTTATCGTGGTGGTGATTTTGGGTTTGCTTATGTCTCTGGTGGCACCA
>Ga0206125_10001463_pt1 | contig 27691 bp, 23 predicted proteins | sample Helgoland_Spring_4_FD_148598 | JGI IMG/M metagenome (GOLD analysis project Ga0206125, IMG submission 148598) | Pelagic subsurface seawater microbial communities from Kabeltonne, Helgoland, North Sea - Helgoland_Spring_Bloom_20160331_1 | ecosystem: Environmental > Aquatic > Marine > Epipelagic ... | reverse complement strand
GCGATAACTATATAAGCCCGATTGATGAGTTGGCCTGTGCCAACAATTACATTTTATTTATCTCCAACGGCGGCCCGGATAGCGGCGAAAATAATGTTGCAGAATCCAAACTCAATGCCCTTGGTGGAGTGTTTTCCGGTGATCCATTGTCCACAGGATTTCACACCGGTGAAGAGGCCAGTTGGCTGGATGAATACGCCCGTTACCTGAATACTAACGATATCAATGATCAGGAAGACGGCAAACAAAATGTCTCGGTCTATGCCATTGATGTATTTGAAGCGCTAAACAGTGCCGGCGAGCAATACGACCCGCTGACCGATGCAGAAGACTATAAGAAAGAGTTCGGGCTAACCAAGCCAGAGGCATCCAAGCATGCGCTGATGTACAACGCATCAGCTGGCGTTGGCGGTGGTGACTATTTGGTTGCCTCCGATGCCGATGCTCTGGCCGCTGCGTTAAGTGATGTAATTGACGATATTTTAGAAAAGAACAGTGTTTTTGCCGCGGTTAGTTTGCCGGTATCAGTCAATATAAAAGGCACCAATGAAAACCAGATTTATATGGGGATTTTTAGACCCTCACAGAAACCTCGCTGGGTCGGCAATCTTAAGCTCTACCAAATTGGCTTGGATTCTATTACCGGTAAGCCGGTATTAGTGGATGGCGATGGCGTTCCTGCCGAGGATACAGGCACTGGCTTTATTGAAACCGATGCACGCAGTTTTTGGACAGCTGATAGTACCTATTGGGAAAATATTCCAACCCTGTCGGTCAAACGAGGCTCGGTGGCAGCCAGTCCTAGTGATAATCCCGACGGTAAAGAAGTAGAGCGTGGTGGTGTAGCTCAGGGACTGCGAGAATATGTTGGCACTGGCCGTACGGTCTATACCTGTACCGGAGCCTGTAGTACCTTGGAAAACTTTGCGACCAGCAATAGCAATCTCAGCTTTACCGATTTTGATGCCGCCGATGCCACCGAGATGAACAAAATTATCAACTGGTCTAAGGGTATCGACTTGGAAGATGCGGATAATGACGACCCTACAGATACCACGGATATTCGCCCCAATGTGCATGGTGATGTTATTCATTCACAGCCAGTGGTAATCAACTACGGTGGCAATATTGGGCCCTATGTTTTTTATGGCTCCAATGACGGTATGTTTCACGGGGTAAAAGGTGGTGTGATCGAGAAGACTGAAATCAGCGGCTCAAAAGACGGTGAAGAGGTCTGGGCATTTACCGCCCCGGAACAGTTTAAACAGCTTAAAGTACTCTATGACAACACAACCCTGACCGGCAGTTTTGATAACAAGCCTTACTTCTTTGATGGCGCTGTGGGTAGCTATGTTGTCTACGACAGTAATAACGAGGTAAGCAAGGCGATTATTTATCTAACTGCGCGCCGCGGTGGTGACTTAATTTATGCGCTGGATGTTAGCAATCCGCTAGTCCCGACTGTTAAGTGGAGGAAAAGCTCCACAGACAATGGCTTTAGCGAGCTGGGCCAGACCTGGTCGAAACCGACTATTACCAAGATAAAAGTGGGTGCAGCAGACAAAGTCGTGCTTATGATGGGTTTGGGTTATGACCCGGATGTTGATGATGGGGGCGTTGCATCGCGAAGCCAGGGTCGCGGCGTTATCGTTATCGACGCTGAGACCGGGGCAGATATCTGGCAGGTGACTTCCGGAACAGTTTCCAGTCCCTCGGGCACAGTGCTGACAGAATCAGCAATGAGCTACAGCGTGCCATCGGATTTAGCGGTAGTAGACCGAGATGGCAATGGCTATTCAGATCGGGTTTATTTTGGTGATACCGGTGGGCAACTATGGCGGCTCGATATTGGTAGCTCGACTCTAGGTGACTGGAAAGCGACTCGGTTATTTAAATTCTCTTCCACTGCAACTCAGCGATTCCTCAATGCACCAGATGTGGTTGAAAGCCCTGATGGTAGCTATGACATGGTTATTATTGGTTCCGGTGATCGTGAAAAACCTGTAGATACTTCAGTGCAGAATTATATGCTGTTTTATCGCGACTACGATCAAGCTGGTGTTTCGACCGCGACAGGAACTTTACAGCTAAACGATCTGGCTGGAGCCGATACTCTGGCTGGAGGCACTCTAGAGTTTGATCCCGATCAGGATATAGTGGCTAACAGTAAATTTTTAAAAGGCTGGTATCTGACTTTTGAGAGCGGAGAGAAAGTTGTTACATCGGCCTTAACCGCCAATGAAACCACAACATTTGCCACCAATGTCCCTGGTATTAATAGCGCCTGTAGTGACCTTGGCGAGGCGCGAATCTATAAAATTAATCCGTTTACAGTTGCCGGCACTGCAGCAGGTGATAAAAACTATGTAGAAGTTGAGGGCGGCGGGTTTCTACCACCACCGGTAGGTTTCACGGTAATCATAGACGTTGAAAACTGTGATGGCGATGGAAATTGCATTACAGAGGACAAGGCAATCAGTGGAATAATGTTTGGCTTCCACGCCGAAGATACTCAGGGTGATCCTTTGGGTGTGCGCCGCAAAGTTTGGTGGTACAACGAACGTGACTAGCTCGTAAAAAAGAGCCCTTTAAACCTACACTAACGGTTACTCGTCATTAAGCCCGAGCTTTTCCAGACGGTAGCGAATTGAGCGGAAGCTAATGCCAAGCTTTTTTGCCGCTTCGGTTTTATTCCAGCGCGCCTGTTCAAGAGTCTCAATAAGAATTTCTTTTTCAATTTCCTCAAGATGATCATCCAACGAGCTGATCGGAATGCGAGTATCTGATCGCTCCGGTTGGTTTGACCGGTGGGCTTTTTCTGCGTTCATAGTTTTTGGGGTAGAGCCATCTGGATATAACTTTAAATCCTCCAGCTCAATGCGGTTTTTTTCACAGAGTGTGCAGGCCCGCTCAAGAATATTTTCCAGTTCCCTGACATTGCCAGGAAAGCGGTAATTGAGCAGCGCATTCAAAGCGCCAGGCTTGAGACTGATCGGTGTATTTTTTGCGTTGAACTGGCTGAGTATATGCTCTGCCAATGGCTGAATATCTTCCGGCCGTTGGCGAAGACTGGGCATATGGATATCAATCACATTGAGTCGGTAAAACAGATCGCTACGAAAGGCGCCGCGATTTACTTCTTCTTGAAGATTCTTGTGAGTGGCACTTATCAGCCGCACATCAACATCAATTTCACTCTCTGAGCCCACCGGCCGAATACGTTTTTCCTGAATGGCTCGAAGTAATTTAACCTGCATATCCAGGGGAAGATCGGCCACTTCATCAAGAAATAGCGTTCCGCCATTGGCCGCCTGAAACAGTCCTTTCTTGTCTTCAAAAGCACCGGTAAAACTGCCTTTGCGATGACCAAAAAATTCTGATTCCATAAGGTTGCCGGGGATAGCGCCACAGTTAACCGGTACAAAAGGCTTTGCTGCTCTTGAGCTCTGTCGGTGAATAGCTCGTGCCGCTAGCTCTTTACCCGTACCCGATTCACCACTGATAAACATTGGCGCCTGGCTGCGAGCCACCTTACTGATCTGTTGACGAATATCGCTTATCAGTTTGGAATCGCCGAGCAGAAGAGGCGTATCAACAGTGGCTGTTGCCTGGGTTTGAGGGGATAGGCTTAAGGCGTTAGTAATCAGTGCACGCAGCCGTGAAAGTTCGACCGGTTTAGAGAGAAAATCAAAAGCCCCAAGCTTTAGGGCATCCACCGCCAGACTCACATTGCCGTAGGCAGTCAGTACCGCGATAGGCAGCTGCGGGTAGTTTTTCTGTGTGAAGTCGACCAGCTCGAGGCCATTACCGTCGGGCAGCCGCATATCGGTTAAACAGAGATCAAAGTGCTGTTCTTGCAATGCTGTTTTAGCTTCTTTTACGGTTTCTACAGCCGTCGAATCTATACCCATCTTCGCAAGTGTCAGCTTTAGTAACTCGCGCAAATCCAGTTCGTCATCAATGATCAGAACGGTTTTTTTCATTAGCTGCATTCCTTGGCAGTTGCTTGGCCGGGTCGGAAAATACTATTTGGAAATAGTGCTCCGACGGGCCCCTGTATACATAGCTTAGTGTAGCGAAGTTGATTTCACAAAGTTCCCGGGCAATGTACAGACCGAGACCAGTGCCCTGATTTTCAGTGGTGAAAAACGGCTCAAAAATTTTATTTCTATTCTCACTGCTAACCCCGGATCCGCGGTCGTAAATCTTTAGCATCGCCAGATCCATATCCTGTTGGTAATCAAATTTAATCGCCGCCCAAGGCGCAGCAGTTTTTAACTCCGAATGACGCAGGGCATTTTCCAATAAATTGGTCAGTACCTGTTGCAGCTGACTGCTATCAAAGGGCGCACAGACAGACTGTGCGGAACTGTCGATCTCAATGCTGGGGTTGTCGAACTGTTTGCTCTCCTCGAGCTGGGTTTTACTCAGCAGACAGTTCTCATAGATATTGCTGATCTCAATCTGCGGGGTCTTCTGACGCGACAGCTGCAATATATCCCGCACCAGTTTATCGACCCTGGTGCTATGCCTTAGCACCACATCGACCAGCTTTTGATCCTGTTCTTGTAGCTGGGATTCATTGAGCAGTTGCGCAGCGTGACTGATGGCACCCAAAGGATTGCGAACCTCGTGGGCAATACTCGACGTCAGCTGTCCTAGGGAACTATTCTTTAGCTGTTGGGCATGTTGCGACAGGGTGCGAGCATCCTCGATAAACATAATGGTGTCCCGAATGTTGTCGCGAATGTTGTCGCCGATAATTTCACTAAAGCTGATCTGCAGTGGAATATCGGAGCTGGGTGCCTGGTAGGTGGGTAGCTGTCTATGGGGATTGGCCACCCAGTTTCGGTAGCAGTTGATCAGAGTCGGCAGCTGGGTCAGTGAGTCATCCCGAGCGAGCAATTTCTGGCCATCCACTGAGCCAAGCAATAGAGAAGCGCGCTCATTGAGCTGTTCGATATGAAATGTACGGTCAAAAACAACAATCCCAGTCAGCATCTTATTGATTACCAGGTCATTCAGTTGCTGAAGCCTTGTGGCAGCCTGAGCCTCGGTTTTCGCCAGTTCTTGGACAGTGGTCAGGCGCTTGTTGAGAAAGATAAAAATAAGTGCGGTGGCAAACAGTAAAATGCCGAAAATACCACTGCGAACAACCCCGGTCTCATCGCCACTGCTGAGTAAAAATTCCGAGAGACTGACCGAGACTGGAATAAAGCTGGCGATAGCCACCATAGACAGGGCCAGCAGGGTACGCAAAAACGTCGCAGATGCAGCGACAGTGACCATCAACAGATAACCCACAGAGCCGGCCAGGCCGCCGGAAGCATAGGTCATTAGATTGATAGCGATAATATCGATCAGCAGCATGGCAAACAGTGCTGTCTCGCTCGGTTGCCAGCGCTTTAGATAAAACAGCGGTAGACTGATCAGGTTTATGCCTATATAAGCAGAGGCGGTCAGCGAGAAGAGCGAGGGGTTATCACTGCCTAGATAGGTGGGGGCAAAGTCAAACTGCACTAGCCATAAGAGCAGGCAGGATAGAAATAGCCGGTAACTGGCATAGAGTCGCAACAGTCTTGGGGATGATGGCGATGAGAAGTGGTCGTCGAGGTTGGCCAGCTGCATGCTAAAATCTCCATTCAAAGTCTTCTCCATCCAAATTGGAGTTTAGCTCTTAACAGGGCGTTAGCGGTTAGCCAGACCCTAGTCGTAAATAGTCGCTATCGGCAAACGCTTGTGTTGAGTCTTTATATAGATGGCAATCAGCCGTTCTTCAGCCGTCTTGCTCACCGGTTTATTCTCAAGAAAATCATCAATATCATCGTAACTGAGGCCGAGTACAGACTCATCAGTCTTTTGCGGCATCAGGCACTCAAGATCCGCAGTGGGTGTTTTTTCTACCAGCGTTTCCGGAGCACCCATGGTCTTAGCCAGTAGTCGAACCTGACGCTTGCTTAAACCAAACAGCGGTGCCAGGTCACAGGCACCGTCACCAAACTTAGTATAGAAGCCTGTGATGTTTTCTGCCGAATGATCTGTACCCAAAACCAAACCGCCCAAAATGCCGGCAATTTCATATTGAGAGACCATTCGTGCACGGGCCTTAACATTGCCCTTGGCGAAATCTGTCGCTTCGTCGTGGAGCGCATGCAGTTTATTTTCCGTCAGGGTTGCGCAGACATTTGCGTGAATGGCATCGGCACCGGGTTTGATATTGACGGTCAGGCTGCGGCTCGGCTGAATAAATGCCAGGGCAACCTGTGCATCATCCTCATCCATCTGCACACCATAGGGAAGGCGGACGGCAACAAACTGATAGTCGCTACAACCCTGTTCGGCGTTCAATTGCTCTACGGAAAGCTGCGCAAGGCGGCCACAGGTTGAGGAGTCAACACCACCGCTAATGCCCAGCACCAGAGTTTTACAGCCGGAAGTGAGCAATTGATTTTTTATAAAGTTGGTGCGGCGGTCAATCTCAAAATGCGGGTCTATTTCTCTGAGCACCCGCATCTCTTTAATAATGTCTGCTTTATTCATGGATTTTAAAACCAGTCTCTAATAGGTTAGTGCTAGTCCCTTGGTTAATAAGTCCATTAGTCAATTAATCCAAAGCTAAGCCAGCTCCAGATTGAGCGAGGCTCTTCCTTTTTTTCCTCATTATTGGCAATCAGTTCCGCATCGCGAATGGATTTATTAAAAATCTTACGAGTATCAAATGCTGGAGGTTGGACTCGGTCGATCAAGCCTAGGGTTATTTTACCCATCAAGGCATTTTCATTGCCGAGTAAGCGTTTATCAAAATCAAAAACACCGTTGTTATCCAGAGACGGGTGCTCAGGATAATTTGCCGCCAGAACCTGAACTGCATTGTCAGAGAGTTCTTGCATTCCCAGCATCTTATAGCCCTGAGCCATTACCGCTAGGCCATCAGGTACAGCGGGTGTTTGCTGAAAGTTTTCTACCACAAAACGACCGCGGTTAGCCGCCGCCAGATAAGCTTTGCGTGAGAAATAGTAATTGGCGACATGAATCTCGGCGCGGCCCAGCTGGTTGCGCAGATTAATGAGGCGCTTTCTTGAATCCGCCGCGTAGGGGCTCTTAGGGAAGCGGGTCAAAAACTCGGAGAGAGTCGCAAATGCACTGCGGGCAGAGCCAATATCGCGCTTCGAATTATCGGTGGGTAAAAAGCTGTCGAAAAAGCCTGAAGCCTGAGAGATCTCAGAGAGACCTTTGAGATAAAAGGCGTAGTCAACATTGTTATGTTGAGGATGCAGGCGAATAAAACGCTCCGCAGAAGCAATGCTCGACTCATAATCCGCGGACTTAAAGTGGGCATAGATAAGTTCTAACTGAGCCTGCTCAGCATACTTGCCAAAGGGAAACTGTGACTCCAACAGCTGAAGGTTGGTAATCGCCAGAGTCCAGTTGCCGGAATTGAGACTGATCTGGATTTTCTCGTAGAAATCCCTCTCGGTAAAATCTTCGGTGACCTCCTCGACGGGTTCCTCATCACCCCATCCTAGCCATGAGCAGCCAGAGGTAAAAGATAAACTCAATAACAGCAAAATAATTGACGCGTTTTTCATGTAATATTCCCAGCCTGAGATGCGGTCGACCTAATAGTCGATGTAATCGTGCATTTAACCACACAGCCTGCGTTAAACCAATCTGTGTGGTTAATTTTGCAACTGCGATACGTCGGTTTGTCGGTCCCGGAATTTATGACAGCAAATTCTGCCCGATAACGGCAACCGGATTAAAAATATTCTAGTTTAGGAATGACAAGTTTGACTGACTATATTGACCTTATTGAACAAACCGCCACAGTAGCGACTGAAGACTGCGGTCGCAGACTCGACCAAGTCGCTGCTGAGCAGTTTCCAAAATTCTCTCGTTCACGTCTACAACAGTGGATAAAGTCCGGTGATTTAACGGTCAACGGCAAGCAGCTGACCCCCAAGCACAAGCTGCTTGGGGGTGAAAATTTAACGATTTCTGCGCAGCTAAAGGCAGAGGGCGATTGGCAGGCCGAAGATATCCCCCTCAATATAGTCTTTGAAGATGAACATATTATTGTTATCAATAAGCCGACCAACTTTGTTGTCCACCCGGCCGCGGGCAATCGTGATGGAACTCTGCTCAATGCGCTGCTCTTCCACTTTCCGCAACTGGCATCAGTGCCTCGCGCCGGTATAGTTCATCGATTGGATAAAGACACCACCGGGTTAATGGTTGTCGCCAAAACCCTGGCTGCACACACAGATTTGGTTGGCCAGTTACAGGCGCGTACCGTCAGTCGAGAATATGAAGCGGTCGTCAGCGGCGTTATGACCGGTGGCGGCTGTGTCGATCAGCCGATAGGTCGACATCCCAAGCAGCGCGTAAAGATGGCAGTTGTCCGCGACGGTAAAGATGCGCGCACTCACTATAAGATTCTTGAGCGTTTTGCTGGGCATACTTATATTCGCTTAAAACTGGAGACCGGGCGCACCCATCAGATACGTGTACACATGGCCAATATCAAATATCCCATTGTTGGCGATGATGTCTATGGTGGTCGCTTCCGCATTCACAAAGGTGTTTCAGATCAGTTGAGAGAGACACTTCAAAGTTTTGATCGTCAGGCATTACATGCTCGTGAGCTGGGGCTGGTGCATCCCCATACAGGTGAATTTATCAGCTGGAAGGCAGAACTTCCCGAGGATATGCAAAATCTTTTGATAGCTCTGGCCGAAGAGTAGAGGGAGAGGGCAGGTGGCAGATAATTTTATTATCCCCGACTGGCCAGCGCCAGCACAGGTTAAGTCTGCCATTACCCTACGCAGTGGCGGCACTAGCCGAGCGCCCTTTGATAGTAATAATTTAGCCTTGCATGTGGATGACCGCGCAGTCGATGTCCAGCAAAACCGTCGTAATCTGATTGCAGCACTCCGGCTACCGGCATCACCGCTGTGGCTGAACCAATGCCATGGCACTGAGCTGGTCTACCTACCGAAAACTCAGCAAGGGGCCACCGCCGACGGCAGTTACAGCGACAGAGTTGATACAGTCTGCGCCATTTTAACCGCCGACTGTCTGCCGGTTCTATTTTGCAATCAATCTGCAAGCCAGGTTGCAGCAGTTCATGCCGGCTGGCGTGGGCTGTGCGGCGGTATACTGCGGAAAATGGTTGCAACCTTCAAGCATTCTCCCGGCCAGGTTATGGCTTATCTGGGGCCGGCGATTGGCCCGCAGGTATTTGAGGTTGGTGCAGAAGTGATGGATGCATTTGTGCGCAACGCGCAAAATGAATCTCACCGGCAGGCCGTATCAAAGGCATTCAAACCGGTCGATGGCGATCCAGAAAAATATCTCGCCGACCTCTACGCGCTGGCGCGCGCTGAATTAACCGCCTCAGGTGTTATTGATATCTATGGCGGTAACTACTGTAGTTACTCTGATAGTGAGCGCTTTTACTCGTTTAGGCGCGACTCAAAAACCGGCCGCAACGCCTCATTGATTTGGCTGCAGAGTTAAGCTGCAGCAAAGCTTTTATATTCCTTGTATATTCCCTGTTTAAACACTTGATAACAGTGGGGTGTTCCATTAGAATTGCCGCCCTCTCGCAGGGGCTATTCGCTCCAAGATAGTAAGCGACGGAATTTGGCCTCTACGTACCGTGTGGCCACCATAAATTGGAGCAGAACATGTACGCAGTAATCAAAAGTGGCGGAAAGCAGCATCGAGTTGTCGAGGGTGAAACCTTACTGCTGGAGAAGCTTGATATAGCGACTGGTGATAATATCGATTTTGAAGAAGTCTTGATGGTTGGCGAAGGTGCTGAAGTCAAGATTGGTGCCCCTCACGTTGAGGGCAGTAAAGTGTCGGCTGAGATTATCTCTCACGGTCGTGGCGACAAAGTGAATATCATTAAATTCCGTCGTCGTAAGCACTCGCGCACCCAACAGGGCCACAGACAGTGGTATACAGAAGTTAAGATTACTAGCATCAACGCTGGATAATTCTAAGAGGATATAGCAATGGCTCACAAGAAAGCTGGTGGTAGTACTAAGAACGGTCGCGATTCAGAAAGTAAACGCCTTGGTGTCAAGGTGTATGGCGGCCAACAGATCAATGCAGGTAGCATTATTATTCGTCAGCGTGGAACCAAATTCCACCCAGGCAATAATGTAGGCATGGGTAAAGATCACACATTGTTCGCCACCTCTGAAGGTGTTGTTCAGTTCGTGACTAAAGGCCCGAAGAACCGCAAGTATGCAGAAGTGGTATCCGCGTAACCTATACCTCTTCAGTTTAAAAAGCCCCTACGCGGGGCTTTTTTTATGGGCGGCTATTTCTCAATACTGTACTTTACAAACGAGCATTTCACGCCCGAAATGACACAACCCACTGGCAACTGTAAACTGACCCTATGAAATTCGTCGACGAAGCAACAATTAAAGTTCAGGCAGGCAAAGGCGGCAACGGCTGCATGAGCTTTCGCCGTGAAAAGTATATCCCCAAAGGCGGCCCTGACGGCGGTGATGGCGGTGATGGCGGTAGTGTATTCCTGATTGGCACCGAAGGCTTGAACACGCTTATCGACTTTCGCTTTACCCGTAATTTTAGAGCGGAAAATGGTGAGCAGGGGCGTGGCTCCGACTGTACTGGCGCCGGTGGTGAAGACCTTATATTAAATGTCCCAGTGGGCACCACAGTTCTGGATGCAGAGACCGGTGATGTGCTCGGCGATCTCACAGAGCTCGGGCAAACCCTCAAGATTGCACAGGGCGGCTTTCACGGGCTTGGCAATGCCCGCTTTAAATCCAGTGTTAATAGGGCTCCGCGACAGACATCCCCGGGCAGCGAAGGCGAACTTCGCGAGCTTAAGCTAGAGCTTAAAGTTCTTGCTGATGTTGGCTTGCTTGGTCTGCCCAATGCCGGTAAATCTACCTTTATTCGCTCTGTTTCGGCAGCACGCCCTAAGGTAGCCAACTACCCCTTTACCACTCTAGTGCCAAATCTCGGCGTGGTGGGTATGAGTGGCGACAAAAGTTTTGTAGTGGCAGATATTCCCGGTCTTATTGAAGGTGCCTCTGAAGGTGCCGGTCTGGGTATTCGCTTTCTCAAGCATTTAACCCGCACCAGATTGCTGTTGCATCTCGTCGATATGATGCCTTACGACGGTACAACGCCAGCGCAAAATGCGGCGGTGATCGAGCAGGAATTGGCCAAATTTAGTCCGACCCTCGCCGACGGTGATCGCTGGTTGGTGCTAAATAAAACCGACCTGCTGCCGGAAGATGAAGCTGAGGATGCCTGCAAAGCGGTCGTTGACGAACTTAACTGGCAGGGCCCGGTATTTTTTATCTCGGCAATATCTGGGCAGGGCACCAAAGTTCTCTGTGCAGCGATCATGGATTATATTGACGGCCATCGCGATCGTGAAAATATCGACCCAACACTACTTGTTGCGGTGGAAGCACAGCGTTTGAAGGTTCAGGCGGAAGCTCGCGAGCGCATTGAAGAGCTAGCCGAAACACGACGTCTGGCGCGACTTGGCGGCGAAAAGATTGCAGGGCAAGAATTCGATGAAGCTTTTGTGGATGAAGACGACGATGACGATGATGTCGAAGTGGTCTACGCAGAGTAAAGAGCCCTCAGCGGATATAAAGAGCCCTCAGCGGATATAAAGAGCCCTCAGCGAATATAAAGAGTAGAGAGCATGACAAGAACCATTACAAAAGACGCCAACCGTCTAGTAATAAAAATCGGCAGCGCGCTGCTGACCAATAATGGTGCCGGTCTCGACCGTGCGGCCATCGACGGCTGGGTTGAACAGATTAATCAGCTGCTCGTTCAGGGCAAAGAGATTGTTCTGGTCTCCTCAGGCTCAGTGGCCGAGGGCATAGTGCGTTTGGGTTGGAAAACCCGCCCCGAGAGTATTCACGAACTGCAAGCGGCAGCTGCAGTGGGACAGATGGGTCTGATTCAAACCTATGAGAGTAGCTTTAAACGCTTTGATCGTTTGACTGCACAGATTTTGTTGGATCACGATGACCTGGCCAGTCGCCAACGGTACCTGAATGCCCGCAGCACAATGCAGGCATTAATTAGCTTAAATGTTATTCCTATAGTGAATGAAAATGACACTGTCGTAACCGATGAGATTCGCTTTGGTGACAATGACAGTCTGGCCGCCCTGGTAGCCAACCTGATAGATGCAGACCTACTGGTTATCTTGACCGACAAAGATGGTCTCTACACCGCCAATCCCGATCAAAATCCCGATGCCACATTGATCTCTGAAGCCATGGCTGGAGATACCAGTCTCGACGCCTTGGCCGGTGACAGCAGCAGTGGTTTGGGTCGTGGCGGCATGGTCACCAAGCTGCAAGCAGCGCGGTTAGCCGAGCGTTCCGGCTGCAGTACTGTGATCGCCGGTGGAAACAATAATAATATCCTCACCACAGTTGCCGCTGGTGACAATGTTGGCACCTTGCTAACCGCTAGTCAGCCGCCGCTTGCTGCTCGTAAACAGTGGTTGGCAGGGCATCTTAAGTCTAAAGGCCAGCTGCAGTTGGACGCTGGTGCCGTCAAGGTTTTAACCGAGCAGGGGCGCAGCCTTTTGGCGGTTGGAGTCACTGAGGTTATCGGCCACTTTACCCGTGGCGACCTAGTGAGCTGTATCGACGCGCAGGGGCAGGAGATTGCCCGTGGGCTAGTCAACTACAACTCTGCTGAAGCCGATCGTATTAAGGGTCAGAGTACAGAGGCTATTGCCGATATACTCGGCTACCTTGAAGATGATGAGTTAATTCATCGCGATAATATGGTGATCAATAGCTAGACCTGCCTATAATTCGAAGATCTTAGAATCGGTTATTATTTCTATTTTGTGTCAGCGCCGGAATGTGTAGAATAAGCGGTTAGAAATCGTGGTCGACTTTGGCCCGTAGCAATGAGTCCGAAGCACTGGACCAACTATAAATAGAAAGACTACCTATGCGGCTTAAATCGATAAAACTGGCTGGATTCAAATCTTTTGTTGATCCAACCACCGTCAACTTTCCCAGCAATCTCGCTGCAGTCGTAGGTCCGAATGGCTGCGGTAAGTCTAATATTATCGACGCCGTGCGCTGGGTAATGGGTGAAACCTCCGCTAAAAACCTACGTGGCGAATCCATGTCAGACGTTATCTTTAACGGTTCTGGCGGACGCAAGCCAGTGGGGCAAGCCTCCATTGAACTGATCTTTGATAACTCCGAAGGCAGAATTGTTGGCGAGTACGCCGCCTATTCAGAAATTGGTATCAAGCGAAAAGTCACCAGAGATGGCCAGTCCAACTATTATCTCAACGGCAGCAAGTGTCGCCGACGTGATATTACCGATATCTTCCTCGGCACCGGCCTTGGACCACGCAGCTACGCGATTATTGAACAGGGCATGATCTCGCGTCTTATCGAAGCGCGACCTGAAGAACTCCGTGTCTATATTGAAGAAGCCGCCGGCATTTCCAAATACAAAGAGCGCCGTCGCGAAACCGAAAGTCGTATGCGTCGCACCATGGAAAACCTCGAGCGTCTCACCGATATTCGCGATGAGTTGGGCCGCCAGCTTGGCCGTCTTGAGCGCCAGGCAAAATCCGCCGAAAAATACTCTGAATACAAAAAAGAAGAGCGCCAATTATCAGCCGAACTACTGGCATTGAAGTGGCGTGGCTACGACCAGTCCGCCTCTACGCAAAAGCAGCTGATTGGCGAGCTAGAAATTGAACAGGAAAAAATTCTTACTCAGCGCAGCGCCTGCGATACCGCAATTGAAAAGCTGCGTACTCAGTCAACGGATCTCGGCGACGCCTTCAATGAAGTACAGGCGCGCTTTTATAAGGTAGGTGGCGACGTTGCACGTATTGAACAAGCCATCGAGCACGCTCAGCAGAGAGCCTCGGAACTGCATAAAGACCTCGAGCAGACCGAACGCAATTTCACTGAATCCGAGCAGCATTTAAATACCGATGTTGCAAAAGCCGCCGGTTGGCAAGCCGAGTTTAATGAACTTGCACCAGCGCTAGAGAAAGCCCGCGAAGCCGAAGCTATTTCGGCGCAGGCTCTGCAGTCTGCGGAAGAGACAATGAATCAATGGCAGCAGACTTGGGACGAGTTTAATCAGCAATCTGCAGCACCGCGCCAACAGGCCGAAGTTCAGCAGTCGCGTATTCAGCATCTCGAGCAATTGCTGCGTCGTCTGACCGAGCGCAATGAAAGTCTTGCCACTGAAGCGAGCAGCTTTCAGGCTAGCCCGGCAGAAGAAGAGATGGCCGCGATTCAGGATCAGCTCAATGATGCAGAGTTGGCACGTCAATCAATTGAGACCCAGCGTCAGGAAAACAGTCAGGAAATCCAAGCCGCGCGCAGCAGTGCAAAAGAGTTGAGCACAGCACTGGATCAGACCCGCAGTCGTCAACAAACCCTCGAGGGCCGCAGAGCCTCTCTGGAAGCGTTGCAACAGGCGGCCATGGGTGATGATGCCGAGAAACAGTGGCTCGAGTCCAAAGGCCTGGGCGCTAACGCCCGCCTTGCCGATTCCGTCAAGCCGGTTGAAGGCTGGGAAGTCGCCGCTGAAACGGTTTTAGGCAGTTATCTACAAGCCGTCTCCGTCGATGATGTCGCCACAAATATTGGTTTGTTAGATGACTTTAAAAAAGGCGAACTGCTATTAGTTGGCAAAGCCAGCGCTAAAGCTCAGGCTTCTGGGGAAACAGCCCTGAGCGGGACAAAAGCCCAGTTACTCAGCGATTTCGTCTCAGGTGATACGGCCCAGAGCCTGATCAATAATATTTATGCCGCAGACAGTCTCGCTGATGCACTGGCTCTTCAGCCATCGCTATCGGCCATTGAGTCGGTAGTCACTCGTGACGGAATCTGGTTGGGTAATAACTGGCTGCGTGTTGCTCGTGATAAAGATGCCACAGCCGGTGTTCTCAAGCGCAAGCAAGAACTGGAAACCATTACCGCTCAGAAACAAGAGTTCGAAACCCAGGTTGGTGAGTTAGAAACCCAGCGCCAGATCAATGAAAACCAGCTTCAGGCCCTCGAAACCAGACGTCAGGAAATTGCCGCCAGTGTTGCACAGCAACAGAGTACCTACGCCGATTTGCGCTCCAAATTAAGTGGCTTTCAAGTTCAGATTGAACAGCTTAAAGCACGTAAACAACGCGCCGAAAAAGAACTGACCGAAGTTCAGCAACAGCAGAGCAGTGAGCAGGAAAATCTCGCCGCCGCACGCCAGGTGCTGCAGCAGGCCATTGAAAAAATGGATGCCGACACTCAGCAGCGTGAAGAGTTGGTTTCTCAGCGCGATCAATACCGCGAACAGTTGGATAGCAGTCGAAAGACCGCCCGCCAAGACCGCGATAATCGCCATGACCTAGCTGTCCGCGAAGGTTCGTTGACCACCCAGCTAAACTCGATTATCGAAGGTATTGAGCGTCTTAAAGTGCAGGTGGCAAGACTCCAAGAGCGTCGTGCCCAGCTGCGTGAAGCCTTTAATATCAAAGATGATCCCACCGACAAATACAAAGTTGAGCTGGAAGAAAAGCTCGAACTGCGACTCTCTATAGATACCGAGCTAGCGGCAGCGCGAACCGCGCTGGAATCTGTCGATCATCAGATGCGCGAGCAGGAAAAACGTCGCGGCGAACTGGAAGACGAAGTTCAAATCCTGCGCAGTAAGTTGGAAAAGCAGCGCATTGCCGCTCAGGAAATCAGCACCCTCAGTCGCACTATCGAAGAGCAGATTTCAGAAAAGCAGGGCGATCTTGAAAGCCTCTTGGAAAACCTTGCCGAAGATGCGCAAATGGTCGACTGGGAAGAACAGTTGCAGTTGATTGCCAACCGCATTCAGCGACTGGGGCCGATTAACCTCGCCGCCATCGACGAATACAAAATTGAATCTGAACGCAAAGATTATCTCGATGCACAGAACGCCGAGCTTGAAGAAGCGCTGGCAACATTGAAGACCGCTATTCAAAAGATTGACCGCGAGACGAGAACCCGTTTTAAAGAAACGTTTGAGCTGGTCAACAAGCATATTCAAGAACTGTTTCCAAAGCTCTTTGGTGGTGGTCACGCTTATCTCGAGATGACTGGCGACGACCTATTGGATACCGGTGTTACCCTGATGGCCAGACCTCCGGGCAAAAAGAACGCCTCCATCCAGTTGCTCTCTGGTGGTGAAAAAGCCCTCACAGCAATTGCCATGGTATTTGCTATATTTAGGCTAAATCCGGCACCATTCTGTATGCTTGACGAGGTTGATGCACCGCTGGATGACGCCAATGTTGGGCGCTACGCCAAAATGGTTAAAGAGATGTCTGACCAGGTGCAGTTTATCTTTATTACCCACAACAAGATTTCGATGGAAGTCGCCAATCAATTGTTGGGTGTGACTATGCACGAACCGGGCGTTTCCCGTCTGGTCACTGTAGATGTCAATCAGGCCGCAGAACTGGCGGATGCCTGATAACAATTAAGACCTAGAAGGTTTATGTAGGAAAGGCTAGGAACGGGTAGAAAAGGACAGACAAGTGTAGGTGAGTGTGACAGGAGTCATTCTCGATAATAATAATAGTGATCAATAGCAGAGTATTTAGCCTCTATGGAAATAGGCCCAAGAGAAGTTTTAATCGCTGTAGGTTTGCTGGTGTTTCTGGCGATCGTACTGGATGGTGCGCGGCGTATTAAACATCATCGATATGACAATTTGCATATGTCCTCGCGCAAACTGCAGAAGAACTCAAAATCTGAAAGCGAAGAAGATGATGATCTTTTTAATGCCAGTCAGTTTCCCTCTGGTGGCGGTCGTGTGGTCGGCATAAGGGACGAAGACGATATTCAGCAGGTCGAAGAAAATCTTCGCCGTGCCCTCGATAACAAACCGGATTTTGGCCTTAATAAACCTCGCCAGGAACAGTTTGATTTAGATGAATCTGGGAAACCTGAAGACCCGATCACAAGTAAACCGGATCAGCCCCAGCGCCCCAACAATCAAACCATGCAACAGCAAATATTGGTCATGCATTTGATGGCCCCCAAAGGTGAGCTGCTCAGCGGGCGTGATTTACAAGAAGCTGCTTTAAAAGTCGGCTTTCGCTATGGCGAGTTAAAAATATTCCAGCGCCATCTCAATGAAGACGGTTCAGGAGAAGTGCTGTTCAGCATGGCCAATTTGGTCAATCCTGGCACCTTTGATTTAAATACCATCAATGAAATGACCACCCCTGGGGTAACCCTGTTTATGGCACTAGACGACCTTGAAGATCCAGTCGCCGCCCTTGAAGTGATGACCGCATCTGTGGATGCCCTGGTAGAAACACTCGGTGCCAGCGTTCTCGATGAGACGCGCAGCTCGATGACTCGCCAGACAATTGATCACTACCGACAGCGTGCTCGTGATGTCTCTTCCCGACGCGGCTAATGCCACTGCTAGGTCGCTGATAGACTGCTAGGCCGCTGATAAATAGTCCACTGATTTAAAATGTCATCGTTACAATTGTCTTTATAAAAGGTCTCATTAAATGACAGAAAATCCCGAGCAGGTTCTCAGCGAATATGAACAGCTCAAGGACGAGTTAAATCAGCACAACCACCGCTACTATGTTCAAGACGATCCCAGTGTTCCCGATAGTGAATACGATCGGCTTATGCGCCGGCTTCAGCAGATCGAGCAGCAATTTCCCGACTTAATCAGCGCAGACTCGCCCAGTCAGCGTGTCGGTGGCCAAGCCCTGCAATCCTTTACTCAGGTCACCCACGCAGTGGCCATGCTATCCCTCGAAAATGCCTTTAATGAAGAAGAGTTAGAAGCCTTCGATCGACGAATAAAAGACCGCCTTAATCTAAAAGAAGATCAGCAGATCGAATATGCCTGCGAGCCTAAACTCGATGGTGTTGCAGTAAGCCTGCTCTATGAAAATGGATTATTAGTGCGCGGAGCCACCCGTGGCGATGGCAAAGTCGGTGAAGATATCACCGCCAATGTTCGCACCATCAACAGTATTCCGCTGAAATTAACCGGTCAGGGAATTCCCAAGTTACTCGAAGTTCGCGGCGAGATTTATCTCCCCCGCGCCGGCTTCGAAAAAATCAACGCCATCGCCATCGCGGCAGGTGACAAAGCCTTTGTCAATCCGCGCAATGCAGCCGCCGGCAGTCTGCGCCAGTTGGACTCGAAAATAACCGCCAGCCGGCCCCTTGAAATGTGTGCCTACGGCGTTGGCCAGTTTCAGGATGGCACAACACCAGACAGCCATTTAAATATGCTCAAAGCACTGGGTGAGTGGGGCTTTAAAATTAACCGCTATATCGAACCAGTGCATGGTGCCGCTGCCTGTGAAAGTTACTACGAGCGCATGCATGAGCGCCGCGACCAGTTGCCCTACGATATCGACGGTATCGTCTACAAGGTCAATGACCTGAATTTACAGCAGCGTCTCGGCTTTGTTGCCAAGGCACCACGCTGGGCAATAGCCCGCAAATTTCCTGCCCAAGAAGAGATGACGCAGCTTCTGGATGTTGAATTTCAAGTGGGTAGAACTGGCGCCATAACCCCAGTGGCTAGGCTAGAGCCGGTCTTTGTGGGCGGTGTAACGGTAAGCAATGCAACATTACACAATGGCGATGAAATTGAACGTCTGGGTGTCTATATCGGCGACACGGTAATTATTCGCCGCGCCGGTGATGTGATTCCTAAGGTCGCTAAAGTGGTACTTGAAAAACGTCCCGTCGATGCCCGCCCAATAGTCTTTCCAGCAACCTGTCCAGTTTGTCAGTCACCGGTTAGGCGTGTTGAAGGCGAAGCTGTGGCGCGTTGTTCTGGTGGCCTTTTCTGTGCCGCTCAGAGCAAACAGGCAATCAAACATTACGCCTCGCGCAAAGCCATGGATATTGATGGTCTCGGCGATAAACTTGTCGATCTTTTGGTAGATCAGGGGCTGATCTACTCTGTCGCCGATCTCTATGAACTGAGCATGGATAAGATTGCCGGCCTCGAACGTATGGGTGAAAAATCTGCAACAAACCTGATTGAATCCATAGAGAGCAGCAAGCAGACCACTCTGGCTAAGTTTCTCTTTTCACTGGGTATCCGTGAAGTGGGAGAGGCCACTGGCCAGACCTTGGCGAAAAACTTTGGCTCACTCGAAGGGATTATTGATGCCGACCAAGAGGCCCTGCTGGAAGTCGACGATGTCGGCCCAGTAGTCGCTTATTATATTCGCGATTTTTTCCGCAACCCCGACAACTTAGCTATTATTACAGCACTGCGCGAGTTCGGCGTACGCTGGGATGATATCGATATTAGCGCACAGGACTCACAGCCGCTAAAAGGCCAGACTTGGGTACTGACGGGCTCCATGGAAATCATGAGTCGCGCAGAGGCAAAAGATAAATTGCAGGATCTAGGTGCCAAAGTGGCAGGCAGTGTCTCCGCTAAAACCACTCAGGTGGTCGCAGGTCCAGGCGCAGGGTCAAAATTAAATAAAGCCCAAAACCTGGATATCCCAGTGATGAACGAAGAACAATTTATGAAGTTTGTAGCTGGTTTCTAAGTAAGCCGATGGCTACAAGCCAAACGCTTAGCAAAGGAATTTTAGATTAACAGGGAGAAGTAAATGAATACTGATGTTCGCAGTGAGTCCGTTGTCTACGGCTGCATTAAAAATATTGCCGCTGACGAGGTTGCCTATCACCGCCGTCACAACCGCGATGCCATGGAGGAGTTACCCTCCGCAGAGTCCTGGAGCCTGGTTAACCGTGAAATGTTTTCCGTGCCAGCCCAGCAGGCGACGGATGCTAGTTTAATGACCGAAGTTATGCACTTTGGAGCCTCCTATCAGGGTGTAGAGCACGAGTGGAATTATTGGCTTGAACAGTTTGAGTCGCTGTTGCGTAAGATGTACTGGGTCAGCGCAACAGTTCATCTAGAGACCGAAATGTCGGGGCTGCACTCGTTTGTTTTTGCCACCGATGGCGAGGCTCACGAACCCAATCAGTCGGATATTAAAATCCGCTGTGAATGGGTAAAAGACGCTGGATAAAAGTTCTATAAATAAGCGCCGTATGAATAAGACAATTAAGGAATCAGATTTTGAAAAAGGCCACCACCAAAAAAGCCATCAGGCAGCGCTCCGCATGGCTGGCGTCGATGTTTGGCTGTGCCGCCTTTTTACTGATGGCGGTCAAGCTCTATAATGTTTCGGTAAGCTCATTGCTGAGTAATCTGCTGATTGCACTTCTGGTTCTGGGAATTATTATTATCGCTGCCGCCAGCCTTGTCTGGCTGAAATCCAAACTAAAATCCATGCAAAGCAAGCGACGTAAATAGGTGGCAGCACAGGAATTTCATTTCCGTCATTTTCTGGCAACCATTGGCACTAGCAATTTGGCCATGGGACTGCACACGGTTTTATATCCCTGGCTAGTGGTTGGTGTACTGGACCAATCTCCCAGTCGTCTCGGTCTGGCCCAGCTCGCCGTACTTCTGCCCAACCTACTCTTTATATTACCCGGCGGAGTGATTTCAGATCGTCGCCATCGCGGCGCCTGGCTGTCGCGACTCTATCTTCTCTACCTCTTCCCGATCGCTATTCTGATTGGCGCCGCCCTGTCTGGAGAACTGACCTTTTCACTACTGTTGATGTTTGGCATGGTGTTTGGAACCGTCTCGGCCTTTGTTCAGCCCGCCCGTGAAAGTCTGCTTGGCTATACCGCCCAAGGTGTTATGCATCAGGCCGTGGCCAAAGTCGTGATGGTGCAGTTTATCGCCCAAGGCATAGGTTTTGTTCTCGCCGGCCAGCTGGAGACTCTCGGCCTAACAGTTCTGCTTATTGTGCAGATGCTGATGTTTATGCTCAGTTCGGTGTTGATTAAGCGCAGTCATCCGCAGCTGGAAATAGAGCGCGATATCGAGAGTGGTAATGAGAGCAGTAAAGAAAACACCGCAGCGGAAAAGCGCGAAACCCTACAAGAGCTGCGCGCCGGCTTTGCGCTATTTCTAACCGATAAAGCGCTGCTGCATTTACTACTGCTGGTCACCGCCACAGGCTTTCTCGCCTTTGGCGTCTATCTGGTGGGCATGCCACTGTTAGCCCGCGAGGCCTATCAGGGTGGGGCAGGGCTCTACGCGACATTACAGGTGACATTCACCATGGGTATTGTGGCGGCAAACTTTGTTGTCAGCCGCCAGAAAAATACATTTAAACGCCCCGGTCGGTTGATGATTATCAGCTTCTTAGGACGCGGTGGACTGGTCTCAGTTATTGCCCTGATGCCTAACTTCTGGATACTCTTTCCGGTGATCTTTGCCTGGGGAGCTTTCTCGGGGATGTCGATGACCTTAGGGCGCACCATTCTTCATAATCAGGTTCCTCACTCGCACCGATCGCGAGCCGCATCGGTCTATCAGCTCTGCCTGTTTGCCGGGGCACCGCTGGGCGCTTGGGCCTGTGGTTATGCCATAGAGCAGGTAGGGTTGTCGCAGACCTTTACGGTGATCGCCGTACTGACATTGGTTGTGTCGATAATTGCTGCGACGGTGTCGCCGCTATGGACTTTAAAAGCGGCTAAAAGTGAGTAATAGCCACAATAGCTAACGGCTTTTTAATAGCTAAGCTAAGGGCTTTTAAATAGATAAGCTAAAGGCTTTTTAATAGATAAGCTAAAGGCTTTTATTAGACAAGCTAAAGAACTTTTTAATAGACAGGCTAAAGGCTTTTAAAAGCGATTAAAGCCGCAGTGATGGCCACATTTAGCGACTCCACACCATTGGCCATCGGAATACCCACGCGGTGGTCACTCAGCGCAGCAATCTCTTTGCTAACGCCCTCAGTCTCATTACCCAATACATAGATAACCGGAGCCCTAGGCTTAAACTCTGACAGTGGCGTAGCCTGATGAGAGGAGAGGGTGCAGATTTCAAAACCTTTCTGCTTAAACGCTTTTAGGGTGCTGGCAAGAGAATCGCAGCGCAGTATATTGCCCTTAAACAACGTGCCGGCACTGGCCTTGATAACCAGTGGGCCAATATCGGCACAGCCTTTACTCGGCAGTAAAAGCCCATGGGCCGGGCTGGCGGTAATACTGCGGATAATCATACCGAGATTCTGCGGGTTGGTAATTCCATCCAAGGCAATTAAAGGCCGCTGGTCTGCGGCAGGCATCTGCTCTAACGCCTGTTGATAAGGTTCGTAGCCCTGACAGTGGATATCGCAGGCCACGCCCTGATCCTGTTTGCTGTTGCGCGAGATACGCGCCAACTGCTCACGGCTGTGATAGCAGATCTCAATATTGCGCTGCTCTGCCAAGGATTTAATTTGCTCGACAATACCGCCGCCACGGTTGGACTCGGCGAGATGCAGACGAAAAATTTCCAAGCTGGTATCGGCAAGTATCTCCAGCACCGGCTTGCGCCCATAGACCGTGATCAAGCGATTAAAAAATGATTTTTTGGCCAGATATTCTGGGCTGTCAGATTTGTTCATGGTTATTGGCTCGAGCTAATAGGCTGGATATGGTTACTAGTTGTTCGTCGCTGGCAAACCCCTGCTGTGCAGAGAGACTAACGGCAATCTCACCCAGATTCGAGTAAATTCTCTGCCAGTCTGGATGGGCTTTTAAACTTTCTATATGAGCCTCTACGGTTTTACTATCGCCCCGGGAAATAGGGCCTGTTAAGGCGGCAGCTCCCCCGCTGTGGAAATAGTTGTTCAAGCTGTTTTCGATAAGCGGTTGCAGAATATTATCCGCCGCGGCGCTTTCGACATCCGCCGCCTCTAGCATCTGCTGGCTTAAGCTAAGAAGACTGATCAGATTATTACAGGCCATCACAGTAGCGGCATGATAGAGGACTTTTTTATCGGCGTTGAGGGTAAAGCACCGGCCGCCAATCGCGGTGAATAGTGCAGTCAAAATATCACAGGCTTGCTGATCGCCTTCAACACCGCAGGAGCTGCCCGCAAAGTCAGTCAGGGAATTCTGTGGATGAGCAAAACTATGAATCGGATGTACCGAAGCCCGATAGACGCTGTCTGCCGATGAACTTAGAGCCTGTGAACTTATAATCTGTGAACTTAGAGACCCACTACAGTGGAAAACAATATCACCTTTACGCAGCACAGCAGATTGAGCGAGACGTTCACTCACTGTCTCAATCTCATTGTCTGGGGTTGCGATCAGCCAGATATCTGCCGCCAACAGATTGTCAAAGCTGGCTGCAGCCTGACCCTGACCAATAAAAGAAATCGCCTCTGCCGCAGAGGACTCAGAGCGATTAATAATCTGTTGAATAGAGAGATCAAACTCAGATTGCTGTTCAGCAAACAACCGGCAGAGGGTTTTCCCTGCGCGGCCTGCACCTATACAGGAGAGAGTTAGTGAGGTGCTTTTAGGCTTATTCAAAGGTTTAGCCGAGCAGCGCTTTATAGGCTTGCACAGCCTTTGCCATACCCATGGTTAAAGAGTCGACGGTAAAGGCATGACCAATAGAAACTTCGAGTAGATTGGGAATACTGGCAAACTTAGCCAGATTATCCAGATTGAGGTCATGGCCGGCATTGACGCCCATCCCCAGGCTAGTCGCCAGTTCAGCGGCGGCATAATGGGCCTGAAAATTAGCCTCTAAGTGATCACTACCCCAAGCCGCCGCATAGGGGCCAGTGTAGAGTTCGATACGATCGGCACCAACCTGTTTGGCGAGCTCAATCTGCTCAAGATCCGGATCCATAAATAAACTAACGCGCATTCCTAAAGAATGCAGATGTTCAATAATAGGTCGCAGCTGCTCACCAGAACTGTGCAGATCAAAGCCGTGATCAGAGGTTAGCTGGTCATCCCCATCGGGCACCAATGTACACTGATCGGGAAGGGTCTCTTCAACCAGTTCAATAAAACCGGGATAGCTGCCAACTGCCGGAGCAAAAGGATTACCTTCAATATTAAACTCAACAGCTTCTAGCGGCTTAACCAGTGTTGCCAGCCTGCGCACATCTTCGGGACGGATATGTCGTTGGTCGGGACGCGGGTGAACAGTAATGCCGTCGGCACCATTGGCAATGCAGATCTTGGCATGCTCGACCACATCCGGATAATTGCCCTCGCGTGAATTGCGAATCAGGGCGACCTTGTTTAGATTAATACTTAATGCAGTCATAGCAGTACAGTCGTCTATTTATATGTTGGTTGATAAAGCGGAACGGGCATTTCATAGATCGGTTCAGGTTCCGGTTCCGGGAGCGCAGTCCAGGCATCAGGATTTATCAGGCGCGCTTTAAGGATGCGAATGGGCGTTGCCGGCACATCTTGATAAATACCCATCGAACGCACCTCGACAGCCGCTATCGCATCGACTACATTCATGCCTGATACCACCGCGCCAAAAACTGTATAACCAGGTTTGGGGGGGTTGCCGTCGAGGCGTTTATTGTTCTTTTGGTTGATAAAAAACTGGGCTTTAGCACTGTCTGGATCAGCAATACGTGCCATGGCAATACTCCCGCGGATATTGCTCAAGCCATTGTTGGACTCATTAACAATTGGCTCGCGACCCGACTCACGGAAGGTCATATCAAAAGTATGACCGCCACTCTGAATCATAAAACCCTTGATCACGCGGTGAAAGACCAGACCGTCATAATGGTAGTTGTTAGCGTTTTTAATAAAGTTATCGACGCTGATAGGCGCTTTATCTGAGTACAGCTCAAGAATAATATCACCCATCTCAGTAGATAGTTTTACTCGGGGCTTCTCAGTAGCGGGCTTTTCGTTAATGGGCTTTTCGGTGGTGATTTTTGCTGCGCTGGACGAGCTAGTTTTGGCCTCCTCGACAAATGCCTGAGAGGCAAGCAGTAACGATCCCGCTATTAATACAAAAAGTAAAACAACAGCTTTTTTCATTACTACTCCTTTAAGTTCTATCGACTAATGCGCTCTACTGCCGCTCTCTATTGCCGCTCTCTATTGCCACTCTGAAAAACGTTTTCGACCGCGCAGTTTAGGAATCAGAATAACCAGAATAGCGCCTAAAAATACGGTTAGGCCGCCATACAAAAACGACTCATTGCGCTTATCTTTCTGCAAATCATCAACATTGGCTTTTAACGCATCATTCTCGCGCTGCAACATATGATTATTTTTAACCAACTGTTCGTTTTGCTGGTTAAGGGCGATAGCGTCAGAGGAGATAGTTCTAATATCCGCCAGCTCCTGAGCCACAGACTCATTGTCGCCCAGTGAATTATCTAACTGATCGCGCAGAGCTTTTGACTCCGCTCGCAACTCTTGAAAGTCCAGATCCAATTTACTATTACGCTTTTTAAGCGCAGCCAGTTCTTTTTGCTGGGTGTTGAGTTTGATACGGGCAATAGGCTCATCAACTAAATACTGAGCTTCCATCCAGCCCTCAACACCTCTAGCGGTAATCAGATGACCCCAGCCGTCAACCACTTCCAAAAGACGCATCTTGCTGCCGGTTTTAATTCCCCTGTGCACAATGGTACAGCGGGAGCAGGGTGTTTCACGCAAGGGAACAAGAAACTCATCGGTAACGTAGGCGGTCTTTTCTTGGGGATAGACCTTTTCTACCTCAACCCGTTCTTCTATAGATTCTTCAGCAAAAGCATTGTTGCTAAGGGATAGGGCGCAGACAGAGAGTGCCAAAAGTAGATATTTCATGGTTTTTTAAGGTGATCAGTTGGAGAAGCGAGAATAATACTCTGATCGGCGGCAAATGATAACCATTTGCCGCTTAAACCAGAGCTCAGGGCAGAACTTTCTTGAATGGTTTAACGATTACCTGCTTATAAACACCTGCATCCACATAGGGATCAGCATCAGCCCAGCGCTGGGCGTCAATCAGGCTATCAAATTCCGCAATCACCAAACTGCCCGTAAAACCCGCTTCACCGGGATCCAGTGCATCTATTGCCGGATGGGGGCCAGCGACAAATAAGCGGCCGTCATTCTTTAAGTCTTGTAAACGCTCCAAATGCGCAGGTCGCGCCTGCAATCGTTTATCTAAGCTATTGTCTACATCTTCACTGATAATTGCGTACCACATAACCACTACCTTGCTATTTTTGTTTAATAATGTCTTCCAGAGGAATGCCCGTCAGGCGCTTAATACCCCTGAATAGATAGAACATATCGCCAATCATCACCAGCATTGCCGGTACGGCAATCACCGGAAAACTCAATGCCGTCATTTTGCCTAACTGCTCGTTAAATTCCATAGTGCCAGGATCTGCGGTAAGCATATAGACCGCAAGAAAGTAGTTGAGCACGGCCGAAAGTAAAAATGAACCGGCCAGAATCCAAGAAGCATTGATCAACAATTGATCAAATTCACCCTGACGATTATTGGATTTTAGAGCAGCGGCTATTTTATCGGTCTCAAGAATTGAGTCATTAAGTAAAAAAGTATGGATTAACGGCTGAGACGTTCTTAGCGACACCAGCGTTGCCAGACCAAACAATAATGGAATGCTCGCTTCTTTGATCGCGATATAAATAGCATCCAGTTCCATTAGGCTAATGCCACCCGTCATTGAGACGCTGATAACACCCAGAGCAGAAAAGAAATTGATTTTGCCGCGGCTAAAGAAATCCCTTACACCGTATATAATAGGGAAGGCTAGAGCCACCACGATTGCTAGCTTTATGCCCAAATAATTATCGCCGCTGAGCTTGGTAAGAACCAGAGTAGGGATGGCTATATTGAAAGCCAAATTTAAAAGTAGGCTCTCTTTTTTGGCTTCGGGCTTGGGACCAGTATCTGTGATTTCTTCCATAATAATCATCTGTCAAGTAAAGCAGGTATTGTAACCACTGAGTGGCAGTTGTCGATAAGGTAGATGTTAATAAAACGAAAAAGAGACTGTCAGTGAAGAATATTATTTTGCCAAGCTGCAATTCTTGATCTATTACTTTGGGTAATAAAAAAACATCAGGACATCATTGTATCTTGCTATTTCATAGGGCAAAAAGATGACGGAATTGGAGAAAGAGGCGCTTATGCAAGATGGCGCTGAAGCTGTTCAGGATTGTGCTCAGGCTGCCCCAGTGATTGGCCCCAAAATGGCTGATTTATTGATCGCCTATTTAAATCAGTTGGGTGTCGAATATGTCTTTGGCGTGCCAGGTGGTGCAATCGAACCCCTCTATGATGCATTAGCACGAAGTGAGAGGCGCGGTGGTGTGAGGGCAGTGGTTGCTCGCCATGAAACCGGTGCTGCATTCATGGCCGATGGTTACGCCAGAAACAGCGGTAAATTAGGTGTTTGCTGTTCAACCACAGGGCCAGGTGCAACCAATATGATTACCGGTGTTGCATCCGCCTATGAAAACAATGTGCCGATGCTGGTGATAACCGCTCAGACGGCTATTTCAACCTTTGGTAAAGGGGCTATTCAGGACTCTTCTTGCACTGGGGTAAACACCGTAGGTCTCTATCAGCACTGCACCAGATACAACACTCTGATTTCCCATATAGATCAATTTGAGCACAAGTTAGCTGCGGCCATAATGTCTGCCGTAGGCTCACCAGCCGGGCCTGCCCATATCAGCATACCTCGCGATGTAATGGCGATGCCGGCCTCGGTTAATCAGGCAAACTATCAGCTTGATAGCTTATTAGATAAGCCTGAATTGATTGATGA